>Ga0302131_1000935_pt1 | contig 16407 bp, 11 predicted proteins | sample CB9_20m_MG_FD_203105 | JGI IMG/M metagenome (GOLD analysis project Ga0302131, IMG submission 203105) | Marine microbial communities from Western Arctic Ocean, Canada - CB9_20m | ecosystem: Environmental > Aquatic > Marine > Oceanic | place: Canada: Western Arctic Ocean | collected 2017-09-19
TCTACCAAACCAGCCGGCGCTTCCATTTTTATTCTTCCAGGAATTTTTGGCTTAATTAACCCCTCTTCAATCGCAATTGTAATTGTGCCAATAGTACCGTGACCGCACATTGGCAAACAACCTGAAGTTTCTATAAATAAAATAGCAAAATCGTTTTCTGTGTTGTGCGGCGGAAACAAAATACTTCCACTCATCATATCATGACCACGAGGTTCGAACATTAATCCTTTGCGGATCCAATCGTATTCTTTTAAAAAATGAAGACGTTTTTCATTAATGGTTTTTCCTACCAAAGTAGGAACACCACTTTTTATGACTCTTACAGGATTTCCGCACGTATGGGCATCAATACAAACAAAAGTATGTTTACTCATTATTCACTTTTTGTATATAGTTATGTACTCGTTCTTCTAAAATTGCCAACGTAACTGTACCTTGTTCTAAAACAACTTCATGAAAATCTCTAATATTAAATTCACTACCAAGTTGTTTTTCTGCCTTTTTACGTAATTCTCTAATTTTTAGTTCTCCTATTTTATACGACAAAGCTTGTCCCGGCCAAGAAATATATCTGTCTGTTTCCGTGTTTATCTCGTGTAAAGAAAGCGCTGTGTTTTGAGACATATAATTGACCACTTGCTGTCTTGTCCAATTTTTTGCATGAATTCCTGTATCGACGACCAATCTGCACGCACGCCACATTTCGTAAGTGAATTTCCCGAATTGCTCATACGATGTTGTGTACATTCCCATTTCATCAGCTAAAAACTCTGAATACAAACCCCAACCTTCTCCATAAGCGGACAAATACAAATCCCTACGAAACTGCGGAATTGAATCTCCTAATTCATTGTTTAGACTACCTTGTAAATGATGTCCTGGAACCGCTTCATGCACTGTTAATGAAGGCAGCGTATATAACGTTCTACTTGGTAAATCGTACGTGTTTACCCAATAATAACCAGGTTCTGTGCTGTTTTTTGAGGTTCCAACATAACGACCACCAGTATATTTTGGTGCAATTGCATCTGGAACAGGTGCAACTCCATAGGGTTTTCTTGGTAGTGTTTTAAAAAATTTTGGTAATTGTGCATCTGCTCTTTTTGCCATATCTCTAGCAATCATCAACAGTTCTTTTGGTGATGTTGCATAAAACTGTTTATCAGTTCGTAAGAATTTTAAAAAATTAGAAAAACTTCCTTTAAAATTTAAGTTGGTAATAATTTTTTGCATTTCTGCTTTGATTCTTGCAACCTCTTTTAACCCAATTTGATGAATATCATCTGCAGTATCTTGCGAACTTGTGGTGTAAAAATTAATTCTATTTTGATAATATGCTACACCATTCGGGATTTCAGAAACACCAAGACTTGTTCTTGTTTTTGGTAGATATTCTGTTTCGAAAAAGGTTTTAATTCTTTTAAACTGAGGAACCACTTTTTCTTCAATAACTTGTTTTGCAGCGATTAAAATGGAATCTTTATACCTTTCAGAAAAAATACTTGGTAACTTTTTAAAAGGTTGATAAAACGGACTCTCTTCAAAATTAGCCACAATATGATCGTTATACGTAGATTCATATCCTTTAAAAATAACTTTTGGCTGCGAAACTCCCTTTGCCAAACCTTCTCTTAAATTCACAAAATGCTGATCTACGAATTGAGGCAACGCGTTTAACTTTTTTAAGTATTCTTCGGCATCAAAATCATTATAAATAGGTCGGATTTCATAATTTAAACTGCTATGAAAACCTGAATCTGATAATAACGGATTTAAAAAACGCTCGAATTTGTAATAATCCATTTGGTCTTCTAAAACGAATTTCAATAATTTGGCAGAAATTTGTTCTGTTTCAGAAAGCGCTTCCATTTTAATACAACCAAAATACTGCAATTGATCTTCTGCATATTTCGCTTCCTCTTTATAATGTTCTCTTGTAAATAGGCCTAAAGGATATTCTACTCGATCGTAAGACTCCCTTTCTTCATAGGATTTTATGAGGGTTTCTAAATCTTGAGACGAATTCCCACATTTTTCTTCTCCAGAATTACAAGAAGCTAAAATGAAGAAAACTATTAAAAAACAAAGGTTAAGGAATTTCATTTTTATATTTTTTTACGAGTTCTTAATCCAGCAATCGTTCTAAAAATTTCTAAAGGATTTTCATCTTTTAATTCATTTGGCAACAACTCATTTGGCCAATCTTGATAACTAAAAGGGCGTACCCAACGTTTTATCGAATTAATTCCTACTGCAGTAAACCTACTATCTGTGGATGCAGGATAAGGACCTCCATGAACCATGGATTCGCAAACCTCAACACCTGTTGGAACCCCGTTAAAAATAATCCGACCCACTCTGTTTTGTATGGCGTCAATTACTTTTGAATAATCTGCAACTTCATTCTCATCAGAAATTACGGTTCCTGTTAATTGACCCTCTAAATGTGCAATTACCGTTTCTAATTCTGCTTCATTTTCACATTGAACAATCATAGAAAATGGTCCAAACACTTCTAAATGTAGGGTTGGATTTTCTAAAAATAATTTTCCTGTTACGCTAACAATCGTTTGTTCTGCATAATTATTTTTTACTTCGGATGCATAGTTTGCTGTTACAGCAACATTTTCTTGAGAAACTACTTTTTCTTTGTTAGTTGTATATCCTTTTTTGATATTAGGATGCAACATACAAGAAGGATGTATCTCCATAATTTCTTGAGATAAATTATGAACAAAAATGTTAAAAGCATCACTTTTAATCCCTAATAATAAACCCGGATTTGTACAAAACTGACCTGATCCTAAAGTGATTGAACCTGCATAGATTTTTGCAATTTCTGCTTGTCTATTTTCTAATGCTTTTGGTAAAATAATAACAGGATTAATACTGCCCATTTCTGCAAAAACCGGAATTGGTTCTGCTCTTTTTGCTGCTAAATCTAATAAAGCTCTACCTCCACGAATACTTCCTGTAAAACCAACTGCCTTTACTTTTGGATGCGAAACTAATTGTTGCCCAACTTCTATTCCGCTTGAATTTAAATTAGAAAAAACACCGTTTGGCATTCCTGTTTTCTGTGCTGCCTTTGCAATTGCTGATGCTACCAATGCGCCCGTTCCCGCATGCATCGGATGTGATTTTACAATTACTGGGCAACCTGCTGCTAAAGCGGCGGCTGTATCACCCCCTGCAGTAGAATAGGCTAATGGAAAATTACTTGCGCCAAAGACAACCACTGGTCCTAAGGGAATTAACATTTTTCTAATAGCTGATTTTGGCATTGGTTCTCTGTCTGGTTGAGCTTCGTCTATCGTTGCTTCTACCCAAGAACCTTCTGCTACTAAATTTGCAAAACTTCTTAATTGACCAATTGTTCTACCTCTTTCGCCTTTTGCTCTTCCTTCTGGCAAACCAGTTTCTGAACAATACTTTTTTACCAACGCATCATCTAAAGCTAAAATTTCGTCTGCAATTGCGTTTAGAAATTCAGCTTTTTTTGCTCTAGAAATAGTTCTGAATTCTTTAAAAGCTTCGGACGCTAAATTTACTGCTTCCTCAATTTCATTAGCCGATGCTTCTGTAAAAACAGTGTCATTTTCTTTGTCTAATTCTGGATTGTACGTTTTAAATGTGTTGTTTCCTTTGGCTGATTGTGAATTGCCTATGTAATTTTTTCCTATCATAATTTAGTTTGTACTAGCGTTGTTTGTGTTAGGGATTGAAGCATTTGTTTGAGCTCTTTTTTACTTTTCGTGAAAAAAGCGAGTGTGTAAAGCCCGACCTTTAGGGAACACCCAAAATATTTTATAAATTTTTATAGTCTGATAATGTTGGTCTTATTGCCAAAGCATCTGTAATTACTTTTTCTATTCGTACCCTTTCAGCACCCTCTAAAACAAGTCTTGGAGCTCTAACATATTCATTTCCAATACCCGTATATACAGCTGCCATTTTAATATATTGTACTAACTTCGGATGAATATCTAATTCTAAAAGTGGCATAAACCACCTATAAATTGTAATTGCTTCTTGCACTCTACCCGCTTTAATCAGCTTATAGATAGCCACCGTTTCTACTGGAAAAGCATCTACCAAACCTGCTACCCAACCATCTGCTCCTAGAACTAAACTTTCTAAAGCCAAAGTATCTACACCTGTCATTATTGCTAACCTGTTTCCGAATCTATTTTTAATTCTTGTTATATTAGTGGTATCTCTTGTCGATTCTTTTACTGCTTGAATATTTGGACAAGCGTCTAAAAGTTCTTGAAACATGTCTAAAGTTACCACTAATTTATAATCTACTGGATTATTGTAAATCATAATTGGCAATGACGTACTATTTGCAACTGACTTAAAATAGTGTACAATTTCTGCATCACTTGCTTTGTAGCGCATTGGAGGCAGCATCATTAAACCGCTCGCACCATCTTCTTTTGCCGATTTTGCTAATGCGATTGCTGCTTTCGTAGTCTGTTCTGCAATGTTCATTAAAACAGGTATCCTTCCTGCTACAGTAGCAACTGTTTCCCTTGTTAACGTTCTGCCTTCTTCTTCAGTTAATGTGCTTGCTTCGCCTAAAGTACCTCCTAAAACAATGCCTTGAACGCCTGCCGCTAGTTGGGCTTTAATATTAACTTTAAACATGTCTAAATCTAATTCATCATTAGAATTAAATTGTGTTGTAACTGCTGGCATTACGCCTTGCCAATTGAATTTCATCTTATTTATGCTTTTTTGGTAGGTTAAAATTATAGCATCTTCCCTTTTTGTAATGAGATTAAATTATTCACTTATGATACTATACTATCCTAAATAAGTAATAAGTATATATTTTTGAATACTTTTGTATTAAATTAGTAAAGAACGAAACAAGTTCAGCACAAATAAATTCAGTAAAAATGAAAGTTTATCCTTTTAAAATTCCGAAACCCGAAAACAATGCCTTGATCTATCAAGAAGATATTGAATTTGTTTTTTATGACAAATTGCACCAACATGACGAGATTCAGATAAGTTTTATTGAAAAAGGAACTGGCACTTTATTGGTTGGCGATACCATTTCTAGTTTTGCTGAAAATGATGTTTTTATTTTAGGCAGTAATTTACCTCATGCTTTTAAGAGTGATAAAAAGGTAACAGAAAAGTCTAAAATGTTGACTTTATTTTTCACTGAAACTTCTTTTGGGGAGTCTTTTTTTAAATTGAATGAACTTGCAGAAATCAATTATTTATTTTCAAAATCTTTACAAGGTTTAAGTCTTACATCGAATAAAACTGAAATTATTAAAAACTTTTTGAAATTAAAGAACGCCTCTAAACTAGCACGTTTTATTTTATTTTTAGAAATTTTAAAAATGGTTTTAGATGCGACATCAAATCCTCTTTCTACTTTCGTTGACACTAAAAAATATTCTGATACTGAAGGAAAAAGAATGCGAAATGTGTTCGATTTTACGATAGAAAATGCACATCAAAAAATTTCTTTAAACCAGATTTCTGATGTTGCAAATATGACAAAAAATGCTTTTTGTAAATATTTTAAAAAGCGAACAAACAAAACGTATGTCAGTTTTTTAACCGAATTGCGTCTAGAAAATGCATGTAAACTATTAAAATCTGATACGGATGTATCTATAAATGAAATTGCTTATAAAGTTGGATTTAATAATATCTCCAATTTTAATAGAAAGTTTAAAGAGGTAAAAAAAGTGACCCCCCTTTTTTATAGAAATTTATAATTCTTCTAATTCCTTTTTCACTTTTTTTGTCAATCCTTTTACAACCATATCATAAGAATGATTGATCAGTTCGCTGGCCAAATCATCTGAAACATCCGCAGAATTGATGACTACGGTATTCCAATGTTTTTTGTTCATGTGCCAACCAGCATTGATTCCCTCATATACCCCTCTTAATTCCTCCGCTCTTTCAGGATCACATTTTAAATTGATCTTCTGATCGCCTTTTTCCCAATAATCTAACCTCACTAGGGCAAATATTTTACCCATCAGTTTAAAAACAAGTGATACATCGTCAAAAGGAAAATGTTCTGTGACCCCTTTTTTAGCGATACAAAAATCTCTTACTTGTTCTATGTGCATCTTTTAAATTTATTCTTTTAATTCATCAAAATTAATTAAAGTAAAGATATAAATTGTTTAGAATTAATAAAAATTCAATAACGAATCTATAAATAACCCTTATTAAACATTCAGCACATTTTCGTATCCTACTCTTTAAACCTAATACATTTTTCACTAAACAACCAGCTTATCAAAACATCCAAAAGTTGGTTATCACCTTACTTGATTTTATTCGTTTTTAGCTAACATTCCAATTTCTTTTATTACTAATTATTAAATTCAAAACAACCTAAAACTTGATTAGCGATTTTTAGCAGGGGCTATCTAGGAAACTTGGTTTTTATGTGGTATTTTTGATAATAGAGCAGACTTAAACACTGTAGAAAAAACAATTTTGCGCACAAAAAATGGTGATTAACTGTGAAGAAGTTGACACCCATATCACCGAAGGAAACACCACTTTTGTGGCTATTATGACTAATAAATACACGGATGATTAAGTGGTTTTAAGTAAAATTATTAGAAATAGTTATAAATTCACTGACGTTTTAGGCAGCAAAGCAAAACTTAAGACGATGTGGGAAGTTTAACAATACAACAATTAAATGAAGTGAAGGTTCCTATTAGTTTATCAATTCAAAGTGAAACACCTGAAAAAGTTGCAGTAAGTATTGCTGCACAAATTATTCAGATTTAAAATGATTGAGCACTGCTGTTCTGAATTTTTAGTTTCCTAAATAAGTGATAAATATAACATGCAGGAATTAGATATATTCTCATTTAAAAAGTATCTTTAATTATGAAATCTACAATTATTTTACCATGGAAAATGAGTTTTTAAACAATACTTCTTTAATTAGTTATTCTAACAAAAGTTATGAAAAGACTGGTTTTTCTTCAATTTCAGAGATTGTTTTTAAGGAAGATAAACAAGTAACAAAATGGCTAAATACTTATGGAAATCAGTTTAATGAAATTTATAACAAGGTTATCCATCAAAATAAATTAGATGATTTTTTAATAAAATTATTAAGTGATGATGAGCATCCTAATAAAGTTATTTTATTAAATGATTTACTATTTTTAGCCACGCGTGTTTTAAGAACAAATAGCCAGAAATTGGATTCTGAACAGATGATTTTTATCGTTTCTCCTAATTTTTTATGGTCGATTCAAGAAAAAAGTGGCGACTATTTTAATTGGATTCGAGAGCGCTTAGAAGATAACAAGGGAATTGTTAGAAAGAAAAAGGCAGACTATTTATTATTTTTATTATTAGAGTCTATTATTGATAATTACCAAGACACCTTTCAAGAAAACACAGAATTGAGTTCTAATAAATTAGGTTCTGACAAAATAAAACCAACTCCAGAATTCACATCACTCGTAGAGAACAGAAAGCAAGAATTATTCAGTTTTAAAAAAGCTACGTTAAGTTTACGAGATACAATCGTAAAGCTAGAAAAAGTAGAAATTGATGGTTTTGAAACTAAATATTTCAGCGAATTAAAAGAGCAAACGAATAATTTAATCTCGAATATCGATTTTGAATTGCAAGAATTAGAAAGTAAAATAAATTTAATTTTTAGCATACAAGGCCATCGCTTAAATGAAGTGATGAAAACACTTACAATTTTATCTGTAATTTTTATTCCGTTAACTTTTTTAGCAGGAATTTACGGAATGAATTTTGAGCACATTCCTGAATTAAAGTTTAAATATGGGTATTTTATCCTGCTCGGAATTATGGTTTTAGTTACAATCGTTTCTGTGTGGTATTTTAAGCGTAAAAAGTGGTTTTAGTTCGTTTTTAAGTTGGATACCACCCTGAATTATTTAAAAAATTAATGATTATAATTTAAAAAAAATGTAATTTTAAGTTTTTAAAAGAAAAAAACTGTTTATCAGACAATTAATCTTGACACAATAAGACTATACGAATACCAAAAAATTATAATTTATCAAATATATTTATAACATTCAGGGATATCGAAGTAAGAATAAATAGTTAATTTTAGAATATTTCCCTCTAGATATTTAGGAAAATATACATGTTAAAGGTAGGTCAATAGTAGTTTACTTTTTAAAGAAACTATTTTATGAACTAGACTGTAAGCTTAAAATAATTTGTTTCTTTTCATCAATGGAAAAGAAAAATAAATGAAAGAACCCCAACATTCTTACTTGTAATACCAGTATATAATCGAATTACGATATCGTTCTATTCAAAAAAAATAATTCGAGGCTCCTATAAGAAAGCTGTTTGATCATCTATTTTAGACTGATTATATTTATAAGATAACATTGCATAAACGCGTTCGCCTTGATCGTAAACTGAATATAAAACCATTAAAATATAATATGAAAAACCTACACCTCATCCTATTTTTAACTGCCATTTTTCTTGGGACAATTTCAACTTTTGCTCAGAATAGTAACTTCCAGAAGAAACAAACTGTCATTAAATCTGTCGAAAAGCATCAACAGGAATTAATTGCGTTAAGTGATTCTATTTGGGGGTTTGCAGAAACTGCTTTAATGGAACATAAATCATCAAAACTGTTGGCAGATTACGCAGAGCAGCAGGGCTTTCGGGTTACAAGAGGTGTTGCAGATTTACCTACAGCCTTCATTGCAACCTATGGTTCAGGAAAACCAATTATTGGTATCATGGGAGAATATGATGCCTTGCCAGGATTGTCCCAAAAAGTTCAAACAAGCAAAGAAAGCCTTACGCCTAGTGCGGCTGGACACGGTTGTGGACATAATATGTTTGGACCTGGTAGTTTAGGAGCTGCAATTGCCATTAAAGAGCTGATAGAAGCGGGTCAACTTTCTGGAACTATTCGATTCTATGGCACTCCAGCAGAAGAAGACCTTGCAGGAAAAGTATATATGGCAAGAGCTGGTTTATTTGATGACTTAGATGTTTGTTTAGACTGGCACCCCTCTTACGAAAATGAAGCTAATATGCAAAGTTCACAAGCTATAACTGACTTTACGATAAACTTTAAAGGAAAAAGTGCTCATTCCGCACTTGATCCATGGAATGGCCGCAGTGCCTTGGATGCCGCAGAATTTTTTACTTCAGGTATCAATTCATTGCGAGAACATGTAAAACCGAGCGTACGTATGCATTATGTCTATAAAAACGCAGGCCAAGTGCCTAATGTAGTTCCTGCAGAAGCTAGTGTTTGGTTGTGGATAAGAGATTCTAAACGCAGTGGAGTGGCAGCTATCGCTGAACGGATGAAAAACATTGCAAAAGGAGCGGCATTAATGGCAGGCGTAGATTCTGAAGTAATCATGAATAATGGTTTATATGAAATTTTAACGAATGAGACCGGCGCCAAAACATTGCAAAAAAACATTGAAATTATAGGCCCTATTAGGTATACAGAAGAAGAAATAAAGTTCGCTAATCATATTATGAAAGCATACGGAAGTGAGCCTAAAGGCATAGACGGTCGCATTCATCCGATCAAAAAAAAATTGAAAGATCCTGCGGGCGGTTCAACGGATGTGGGTGATGTGAGTTATATTGTACCTGAAATTAGTTTATACGCCACTACTGCTCCTGCTGGTGCACCATGGCATTCTTGGGTCGTTGTGTCGTGTGGAGGCATGAGCATAGGACATAAAGGAATGCTCTTTGCATCAAAATCACTTGGAACCACAATGGTAGATTTGTTTGAAGATAAAGCCTTAATCATTAAAATTAGAGAAGAATTTATCCAAAAAAAAGGAAAAGAAGTCTGGAAAGCAATGTTACCAGATGGTCCTGCTCCAATACCAAATTTAAACTAACTAATAAAAAAGCAAGACGATGAAAAAACGCTCGTTAATAGTCGAAAATTATGGAATTATAAACTAACTTTAAGTGATTTTTAAAGTCCCCAATTTATTACTGAGCAAATGGTACTTTGCACCAATATTTTAGATGTAGCATTATTTATCGAAAAAAAATCAAAATATGAACCCGATAAAGTCGAGCCAATTTTTACTTTAATAATACTCGTTTTAGAGTGCAAGGAAACAGCATCCTATTAAAATAAGTACATGCAAACTCGAAAAACAAGGCTGACTTCGAAAGACCCCCAAGATTGGCAACTTATAGCGTACTTCTAAATCTAAAATTGATAAAAAACCAACCACACTTGCGGAAGATACCCAAAAAAGTCAAAATCTTTAGGAGCAACAATAAAGACTATAAAACCCCTATAAATTAAACCTTTAACAGCTTTCATTCTAAACAAATAACACTCTTCAACTGTACCTCTTTTGCTGAAATATATTAAGCATAAACCGAATAAAAAAGAATACTTTTATTAAAAAAAGCTAAAGAGGCAACATACTTAAACACTGTTTTTTTACCACGTGCCTGCAAAATCAAGACACTTTTTATAGAAGAGTCAAAACTATTCCATAAAAAAAAAGACGTCTTCACTAAAATGTAAATAAGCCCCAACCTATTTTCAGTAACTAGAGAGAGAAACGGACTAAAATAGGCAGTTTTAAATTCATTTATGACTAATAAATAATCTTTATATTTTAAAAAGTATAAGCAACTATTTTTAAAATTTTGTTTGATTAAAGTTCAGAATTCAACTCAATATCAAACAATTGCAAACCAGAAGAGGGCGCAATATTTCGCAAAAATTTTCGATCATTATTTTCTTTTAAAGAAGCTTCCATAAATTGTAAATCAAGATTTCCTTTTCCGAGTTCGAATAAGGTTGCCATCATTAACCTTATCTGATACCGCAAAAACCCTTTTCCACGTACCTTTAATATATAAGACTTCTCAGGAAAGAAGCTTGCCGTTAATAGATCGTTTTCTACAATTTCACAAGAATCTATCGTTCTTTTAAAAATCGTGTTTTCTGATGGTTTTGTACAATATTTATGAAAATGATGCTCACCTTCAAATAATCTTGCAGCTTTCATCATATCATCAATATTTAATTTCTCGCTCACATTTACAATAAAAGGGGCCGCAAAAGGATGGTTCTTTTCACCAAAAGAAAAGTAATAATGATACTCCTTTACTTTAGCTGCTTGTATAATATTGAAACCTATATCCACTTGCTGCATCGAAACTGCCCTAAAGTCAGGAGAAAAATTAGCATTTAAAGATTTTATAAAAGAATTCTCATCCATTAAAACATCATCCACAAACAGCTGAATGTAGTAACTATTCGCAGAAACTTTAGCATCTGTTCGGCCAACACCAATCGTTTTAAAACGAACCTCTCCAAAAACAAAAGACATTGTTTTATCGACCATATCATGTAAAGTCTTCGCATTGGTTTGTTTTTGCCATCCCGAAAATCGAAAACCAAGAAACTGTAACCTAATTACATAAGAAAATGAATATTTCATAACTACAAATGTACAAAAAATGTATTTTTTTTCATTAAAAGTGCATTTTTATGAATACCCTAAAAATATACACTACTTTTTTGCAAACCCAATATTTTACACCGTTCAAAAACAAAATAATAAACTTTTCATAATTTATACCCCATTTTTTTAAGGGTACTTGATTAAAATACGGTGTTTTATAAAAAACACCCCCTTGCTAGTTTAAATTAAAATAATACATTTGAACCGTTCAAATTATATAAAAACTAATAAAAACTAAAACAACAGTATCATGAAAAAAATTATTTTAACTTTATTATTAGCAAGTAGCTTAGTAGTGACTGGTCAAGAAAAAGAGGAAAAAGGAACTTTCACATTAAGTGGAAGTGTAGATACTTATTACTCTACAAACCTATCAACATCAGCTCTTGGAACTACTGGAGTTTTAACAGATGTACCTGCCAATGGCTTTGGTTTAGGAATGGCGAACACTATTTTCTCTTATGAAAAAGGAAAAACAGGTGTTGTAGCAGATTTAGCTTTTGGACCAAGAGCAAATGCAGCAAATGCTTATACTGGAGCAATCAATCAATTGTATGCTTATTACAATGCTTCAGAAAAAGTAACATTAACATTAGGACAGTTTAATACATTTTATGGATACGAAGTAATATCTCCATCGGGAAACTTTAATTACTCTGTGTCTTATTTATTTAATGCAGGACCTTTTTCTCATACTGGTTTCAAATTAGATTATGCAGCGTCAGAAGATTTATCTTTTATGTTTGCAGTTACAAATCCTCATGGTGAAGTTGCAGGTGCGAACACAAGTGACGATTATCAATTAGGTTTCCAAACTGGTTATAAAGGACAGTACTTTAACCTTGCTTATGGTGCAGATGGATTCGGTGAAAAAGATGTTTTATACCTTGATTATACCGGTGGGTTTGATTTAGGAGATTCATTTTTCGTAGGAATCAATGCAGCATATGCAAATTCAGAAGACGCTGATGCAGGATACCAAGGATTCGCTTTATACTTACAGAACACATTTTCAGATACTTTTGCTTTGGGTTTAAGACCAGAATTTTTCACAGCAACTTCAGGAGATGGAGACTCAAGTGTAACAGCATTTACTTTATCAGGAAACACCTCTTTATCTGAAAGTTTAAAACTAATTACAGAATTAAGATACGACACTTCTGGTGACGACGTAATCTTTGTAGGAGGTAAAGACAATGCATCAGGCTTAACGATTGCTGCAGTATACTCTTTCTAATTAATACAAAAATTACCTGAAAAAGAAAACAATCCAACCTGCGAGGTGCAGACTTCGCAGGTTCACAAAGAATATTAACTAAAAAAAATATAAATATGAGTTTATTTCTAACACTACTACAAGATACTCCAACAACAGAAGTTGCCGCTGCTGTTGAAAAAATAAATGGAGACATGGGAATGCTTTGGATGCTGATTGCAGGTATCTTAGTATTCTTAATGCAAGCCGGTTTTACATTAGTAGAATCTGGGATGACAAGATCTAAAAACGCGGTAAATATCGCAATGAAAAATCTATTAGACATTTGTGTAGGATCCATAACTTTTTGGCTAGTTGGTTACTCTTTAATGTATGGAGAAACTTCTAACGGATGGTTTTTCTGGAGTGGTTTATTCCAAGGTGAAGGCGCAGATTTATTCTTCCAAACAATGTTTGCTGCTACGACTGCAACGATCGTATCTGGCGCAATTGCCGGTAGAACAAAGTATTCTACGTATATTATTTTCTCTCTAGTTATGACTGCCATTATCTATCCAATCTCTGGTGGATGGGAATGGAATGGTGGTTGGTTAAACAATACAGATGGTATTATGCCCGCTGAATTTATTGATTTTGCAGGTTCTTCCATTGTGCACTCTGTCGGTGGATGGGCTGCTTTAGTTGCCGCTTTTATGGTAGGTCCAAGAATTGGAAAATATGTAGATGGTAAAGTATTACCTATTGCTGGTCATAACCAAATATTAGCAACTTTAGGAGTTTTCATCCTTTGGTTTGGTTGGTTTGGTTTTAATGGTGGATCTCAATTAGCTTGGGGAGGCGCAGATGCTACGGGTGCTTCAAATGTAGTATTAATTACAAACTTAGCTGCTGCTGCTGGTGGATTAGGAGCTTTAATTACTACTTGGATCTGGTATGGCAAACCTAATTTAGCGCAAACTTTAAATGGTGTTTTAGCTGGTTTGGTAAGTATTACTGCGGGTTGTGGCAACATGACAGCGGGCGGTGCTGTATTAGCAGGTTTGATTGGAGGAATTATTGTGGTATTCTCTATTGAATTTATCGAAAAGAAATTAAAAATTGACGATGCCATTGGTGCAGCTTCAGTGCATGGGGTAGCCGGTGCATGGGGTACTTTAGTTATTGGTCTTTGGGGAGTTGATGGCGATACAGCTATTGGTTTATTCAATGGCGGTGGTGCAGCCCAATTAGGAGCGCAAGCTATCGGGGTTTTAGCTTATGCTGCTTGGGCAGTTGGCTTGTCTTTTATTGTCCTTGGAATATTAAAAGCAACAATGGGATTACGTGTTTCTAAAGAAGTAGAAATCGAAGGATTGGATATTTCTGAACATGGTTCGATTGCATATCCAGGAAAAAGAAACAGAGAATACGACGAAGATAAATAGATTCTTATTATAAATTGAAATTGAAAATCACATGGCTTTTAATAGCTGTGTGATTTTTTTATGCAAGCATATTCTTAATTATTTTTCAGAAATTTTAAAAACAATCGAACAAAATTTTAGGATAAAAAAAATGAAATAATTGTTAGAGATTCAGAATTTATAGTTTCAAAAAAGGCAACATTGCTAGTGGAAATTAAATATCTCCAACAAACTCAATACTAATTGGAACCACTGCAGGTATAATTATTTTTTTTGCAGCTAGTTTAATTGATAAATTAAAACTAAACAATTCTATTAATGCCATTGCAACTCAATTATTATGTGGCATTCAGGAAACTTTGGCTGTTGGTCTAATAAGCAATTTTGTAGGGATATATCAACTTTTTAATCAGTTAATTGGCGTTGATTATTATCCATTTTTCTGGCTAACAACTTCTTTTATTACCATACACACGCTTAAAAAGGCAATACATATTAAAGTAAGTGAAAGAGAATATTTGTCAGAGTTAGACACACATAAACATACCATGAATGCATATCCTACTACTAGACTAAAAAGACACTAATAGTTATCATTTATAACACAAAACACCTTTAAATCTAATAATTGAAAGGTAATATTGTTCTTTTTATGAATATAATAATTAAAACTCTTTTCATTAGTATAAATATTTTTTTTATACCTTTATTTTGACTTCATCGTAAAAGTAACATTAAACAAGCCTAAATACTGAATTATATTCAACAAAATACATAGCTTTGTATATATAATTGAATACAATATGGAGAAACAAGGACTATATTTACCAGAGTTTGAACACGAAAATTGTGGCGCTGGTTTTATCTGTAATTTGAATGGAGAAAAGACGAACCAGATTATACATGATGCACTAGAAATCTTAGTAAAACTAGAGCATAGAGGCGGTGTGAGTGCAGATGGAAAGACGGGTGATGGAGCTGGTTTATTAATAGACATTCCTCATGACTATTTCAAAAGAGTTTGTGATTTTCCAATTCCAAATCAACGACAATATGCAGTCGGAATGGTTTTCCTACCAAAAGTATCTAATCAATATGATTTTTGTAAAATTACCTTCGAAAATGAAATAAAAACCCAAGGACTTGCTATTTTAGGTTGGAGAAAGGTTCCTGTAGATTCCTCTCAATTAGGAGAAATCGCTTTAGCATCAGAACCAAATATCGAACAATTTTTTATTGGTAAAACTGATAAAATTGACGAAGCTACTTTTAAAGCAAAACTATACATTGCAAGAAAAATAGCAGAACACACCATCAGAAAATCTAAAATTTCTGAAAGCAACTCTTTTTATGTTCCAAGTTTATCAATAACAACGATTATTTATAAAGGTATAATAATGCCTGAAGATATCGGCCCTTATTATAAGGATTTACAAGAAATAGATTTAGTAACACGCCTAGCATTAGTGCACCAACGTTTTTCTACAAACACAATGCCAACTTGGGAATTAGCGCAACCATTTAGACACATGTGTCAAAACGGAGAAATAAATACATTACGAGGTAATGTCAGTAGAATGCGTGTTCGTGAAGAAATCATGAAAAGCGATGTTTTCGGGCCACAAATAAATAAACTATTTCCTATAATTTTACCTGGAAAATCTGACTCTGCCTCCATGGACATGGTTGTAGAGCTGCTAACACATACAGGTCGATCATTGCCAGAAATTATGATGATGATGATTCCTGAAGCTTGGGAAAAACACCAAACAATGCCTCAAGAGCGCAAAGCTTTTTACGAATACAATGGCTGTATTATGGAACCTTGGGATGGACCTGCTTCTGTACCTTTTACAGATGGAGATTATATCGGAGCATTGTTAGATAGAAACGGCTTACGACCTTCTAGATATACAATTACAAAAAGCGGAAGCTTAATTATGTCTTCAGAAATTGGTGTTGTCGATGTTGCGCCAGAAGACGTAAAGAAGCATGGAAGATTAGAACCGGGAAAAATGTTCTTGGTAGACATGAACGAAGGTAGAATTATTGAAGATGAAGAAATAAAAAGCAAAATTGTTTCTGAAAGACCCTATCAAAAATGGCTAGATAAAACACGTTTACACCTAAAGGATGTTCCGTATACAGGTGAAACTTGTCCTATTGAATCCATTGATATTAAAACGCGTCAACGTTTATTTAACTATACTTTTGAAGACATTCAGGAAGTAATTACACCAATGGCACAAGTTGGCAAAGAGGCTCTAGGCTCCATGGGAACTGATACGCCTCT
>Ga0302131_1000948_pt1 | contig 16286 bp, 14 predicted proteins | sample CB9_20m_MG_FD_203105 | JGI IMG/M metagenome (GOLD analysis project Ga0302131, IMG submission 203105) | Marine microbial communities from Western Arctic Ocean, Canada - CB9_20m | ecosystem: Environmental > Aquatic > Marine > Oceanic | place: Canada: Western Arctic Ocean | collected 2017-09-19
TGTTGCTGATAGCGCATAATGTGAGCCTGATGAATCGCCTGCAGGGGCCCAAGCCCCATAGAGACCGTAGGGAACTGCCAATAGTCTGGCATTAACCATGGATGCGGATAGGAGGATAGTCCGTTGCCACCCACTTCACGGCGAAAATTGTCCATCTGCTCATCGGTGAGACGGCCTTCCAAATAGGAGCGCGCATAAATACCCGGAGAAATATGACCTTGGAAAAACACCAAGTCTCCCTCTTGTTTATCGGTATTGCCGCGGAAAAAATGGTTAAAACCAATGTCATACAAAGTGGCTGACGAAGAAAAGCTGGCAATATGCCCACCCAGACCGTCATCATTATCATTAGCACGCATCACCATGGCCATGGCATTCCAACGAATTAAAGAACGTATACGACGCTCCATGAATAAGTCGCCAGGCATGCGCTGCTCATCGCTTGGCGCAATCGTATTGACGTAAGGAGTAGTGAGCGAGTTGTCTAGTTTAGCCCCCTGTAAACGGGCCTGCTCACCAAGTTTGGCTAATATATATCGAGCACGTTCAGCGCCCTCGTTTTTAATCACTGATGTCAAAGCGTCCAACCACTCTTGTGTTTCAATTGGATCTACATCTGAAAGACTCTGTGTCACGTTTTTCCCCTATTCACTCATGCAAAAGCAACTTGTTTCTGCGCAACGAAAATTTTGTGTAGTAATACTACATTAATAACCAAAAAAATGCCAGTTTAGGTGACTAAAAATACCTATGAGTAAATATTTTACATTTAAAAATTATACCCCAGAACGCCTCATAGCGCGCTCTTGGCGGGTTGAATCTTTGCTTTGCTCAATAATAGCTTCTTTTACGAAGGTCAAGTGGTCATGAGCCGCATTACGTGCTTTTTCTGGATTTTCTCCAACAATAGTATCTAATAACACGCGGTGTTGGTCATGAATCACTTGGCGAGTGTCACGTTTGCGATACACACTTTCCAAGTTGGAATAAATGTTCTTATGCAGCAAAGTAAATAAAGAACGCATGGTGTGCAATAACACGGCATTATGCGAAGCTTCAGCAATGGCCAAATGGAACTCGGCATCGGCTTTGGTTTCTTTCTCAAAAGACTTTTGATCATGAGCCGCTTGCAAATTGGCATAACAAGCTTGCAAGCGAGTTTTATCTGCTGGGGTGCAACGCAGTGCAGCATAATAGGCCGACACCCCCTCTAAGGCATGACGAAACTCCAACAAGTCATATTGTGCTTCCGGATGCGTAGAGAAGAGCTCTGTTAATGGGTCAGCAATGCTGCTGCCAATTTTTTCAGACACGTATGAGCCTCCACCTTGACGACTGACAATGAGCCCCTTGGCCGACAGCTTTTGTAACGCTTCGCGCAGTGAAGGTCTAGACACTTCAAACTCAGTCGCCAAGGTTCGCTCTGGCGGTAGTTGCTGTCCTGGTTTCAGGCTTCCCTCTAAAATCATAGACTCTAGTTGCGCCATGATCACATCTGATATCTTGGGTTGTTTGACCTGTGGGTACGCCATAAACGCTTCCTATTAATACTGGCACATGGGTGTGAAATACGTTGCCTAATGGCATTTTTTTTCAACACTATTGGTTTTCATTTTTCAGCAACATTGGTATTACCAATTATCGGTGAAATAAAAATAACCCGCTTCTCCTACTTTGGTCAAGTTTTATTACCAATACAGGGCCAGTGATGGCAGGCCTCCTAGTGAATGAGCGCCATTCGTTATATCTGATCTAAACCCATGACCAATTATCCAAGGCTAAACATTCCCTGTATGATACCGACTTTAGTCAATCTATGGTGCTTGATAAGTTACAACCATGGCCGATGTACCCACTCTAAGTTCACACACTAGGTAGTTTAGTTATTTATGGATCAGAGCATTATTGAACGCGTTTTCGCCACTGTTTTTCCCCTTGTCGCTATCGCTACCATTGGCTATGGGTATGGCCGTTGGCGCAAGCCAGACCTAAAACTCATTAACCAAATCAACATGGAAGTGTTTGTTCCTTTGTTGGTATTTGTGGTTCTTGCTGATCAATCCGTTCCTATTAGCCATCTTGGCCCCATGGCTGTTGGAGCCATTATTGTGGTGCTCGGTTCAGGCTTACTGCTGTGGCCTGTCATTGCCCTGTCACCTTGGTCAGCTAAGACCTTTATACCACCCATGATGTTTAACAACGTAGGCAACATGGGTATTCCGTTAATTTTATTGGCCTTTGGTGAAGAATTTTTAGCCATTGCTGTGGTGTGTTTTATTGTCGAAATGACCCTTCACTTTAGCTTAGGCATTTTTATGATCAACCCCAAAATGCGCTTGCTAAGCCTATTTAATCAACCCGTAATGCTGGCAACTATTGCAGGCTTTTTAGTCGCCCTTAGTGGCTTTCAACTGCCCAACAGTGTGCAGTTACCCATTGATATGCTGGGGCAAATTTGCATTCCTTTAATGCTCTTCACTTTGGGCATTCGTTTAACCAACATAGAATTTGACGATTGGAAAGTGGGTTTAGTGGGCGCCATTCTTTGCCCAGTTTCCGGCATTTTAATGGCCATAATGGCCCAGTTCTTCCTTAACCTTCCTCCTGAACAATTTGCTGTGTTGGTTGTGTTTGGCGCTTTACCACCTGCGGTATTGAACTACATGGTGGCAGAACAATACCAACAGGACCCCAAAAGAGTGGCCTCTATTGTGCTTATTGGTAACTTAATGGCCTTGGTAAGTATTCCCATTACTTTATCATTTGTGCTCTAAACCAACCTTAGGGGTGTGTTATAATTGCCTCTTTTAAACCACAATATTTTAAGCGTGGAACGACCCCATGACCGATGACTTAAACCTCTATTTTCTAAAAGCTGATGTGCCCGCCAACGTGAGTGCTGCTTTGTTAGAAGATGTGGGGGATGGCGATATTACCGCCCGGCTGATACCAGCCGATGAAAGCGCATCTGCAGCCGTTATTACCCGTGAAGATGCCACCATTTGTGGGGTGGATTGGGTCAATGAAGTGGCGCGCCAAGTCGACCCCACTATTACCCTTGACTGGATGGTAGCTGATGGTGACCAAGCTAAGGCTAATCAAGTGTTGTTTCAAGCCCATGGTAATGCCCGCAGCCTGCTAACCTTTGAGCGCTGCGCCCTTAACTTTTTACAGTGTTTGTCTGGCACTGCCAGCATTGCGCATTATTACGCCAGTTTAGTGGCCGACACACCCGTGAGGCTACTCGACACCCGCAAAACTATTCCTGGCTTACGCAAAGCCCAAAAATATGCCGTGGCTTGTGGCCAATGTTATAACCATCGTATCGGCTTGTATGATGCATTTTTGATCAAAGAAAACCACATTGCCGCCTGTGGTGGTATTGGCCCAGCCATTGCCACTGCACGATACCAAGAACCCACCAAACCCGTAGAAGTAGAAGTGGAAACCATGCCTGAATTACAGCAAGCGTTAGATGCTGGTGCAGATCGCATTATGCTGGATAATTTCACCTTGCAGGAGATGCGTGATGCGGTCAAGCTTGCCGCTGGCAAAGCAGAACTAGAGGCCTCTGGTGGCATTACTGAACAAACCTTGCGGCCTATAGCGGCCACAGGAGTCGACTATATTTCCATTGGTGCGCTCACCAAAGATTGCCGTGCCATTGATTTGTCGATGCGTTTTGTTTAAAACAGCATCAAGTGATCAAGGGACAGCTTAATACCAATTTCTTCACCAATTTCATGGTTATGATGAGAGTCTGCGAAGCAGGATAAGGTTTGATTGCCCGCAATTAATACGCGGTATAGAAAGTGAGTACCACGAAAGCGCTTACTTATAATGCGCCCTGTTATGGGGCTATCATCTAAATGCAACACGTCATCAGGCCGAATAAACACTTCGGCTTTATCTCCTGTGACAAAGCCATGAGCTCGGTCGCTGCACAAATGGCCAATGGGCGACTCAACACAGGTTTCGCTACTTACATTGCAGGCTAAAAAATCACCCTCGCCAATAAAGTCGGCCACAAAACGCCCGTCGGGCTTATGATAAATATTGTAGGCAGTGTCCCATTGCTCAATGCGCCCTTGGTTCATGACCGCCACATGATCAGCCATGGTAAAGGCTTCTGTTTGATCGTGGGTCACTAACAAACCAGGAATTTTTTCATGCCGCAAAATGGAACTCACTTCTGGCACCAACTCTTCTCGCAACATGGCGTCTAAACCAGAGAAGGGTTCATCAAGCAATAATAAACTGGGTTTAGGCGCTATGGCTCTGGCTAAGGCCACACGCTGCTGTTGACCGCCAGATAAGGCATGGGGGTAGCGCTCTTGATAACCACTAAGGCCCACCAAATCTAATAATTCTTTCACCCGTTGCACTTGCTCAGCCTTGGGCCAGTGGTGCAAGCCAAAAGCCACGTTGGCGGCAATGTTAATGTGGGGAAACAAAGCCACATCTTGAAACACCATGCCTACATTGCGGGTTTCTGCAGCTAGGCAAAAATCGTCTTTAGCAAGGGTTTTGCCTGCCAAACTAATGCTGCCCGATTTTAACGGCACGAACCCTGCAATCGCCCTCAGCAGAGTAGACTTGCCACAACCACTGGGACCCAGCAAACAACCAATTTCACCCACAGCCACAGCCAAGCTTACATCGTGCACAATGTTATGATCGCCGTAGGCTATATTTACCTTATCCACCAGCAAATGCTGATCTGTATTATCGAAGGACATGGTCATTTAAACGGTCTCATATTAGTGGGGCCTGCGACGCGCAATAGAGGCGTGTAACATTAATACAGGAATAAGCCCAACGAGTACAATCATAATAGAGGCTGGAGCCGCATCAACAAGACGCTCGTCTGAGGCTAATTCATAGGCCCGCACGGCCATGGTGTTAAAGTTAAAGGGCCGCAGTATTAACGTTGCCGGAAGTTCTTTAAGCACGTCCACAAATACAATGAGCACCGCCGTAAGGATGGAGCTGCGCATTAAAGGCACATGGATTTTACGTAATATGTCTAATGGGCTATGACCCATTGAACGACCCACATGATCTAGACTGGGCTTAATCTTCTCTAAGCCAGACTGCACACTGCCAAGAGCTACCGCCAAAAAGCGCACCGTATAGGCAAACAGTAAGGCCACCAAACTACCCGACAATAATAGCCCTGGACTGTCCCAGCCTAAGCTGCCAAAAATATCTATTAACCTGTGGTCTAGCCATGCTAAAGGAATTAAAACCCCGATCGCTATGATCGTGCCTGGCAAAGCATAACCAAAGCCTGCCATCGCAAGCACTGTGCGCACAGGCTTAATGGGCTTAGTTCTTTTGGCATAGGACAAGATAATGGCCAATATGACGGCAATGATGGCTGCCAAAAAAGCCAAACTAAACGAATTCCAGGCAAGGCCAACGAAGTCCCAGCCTAGGGGTTCTGCCTCAAACACAGCCCAAAACAAGAGTTGCGTTGCAGGAATAATAAAACCAAACATCAAAGGCGACAAGCAAATCACACAGGCCATAATCGCCTTGCTACCTGACAAAGGGATTAAGTCGGCACGGGCACGAGATTCTGCTGCTGAATGGTAACGGGCTCGGCGTCTAGAATAACGCTCTAGCAAGACTAATAAAATCACAAAAGCTAATAAGCTAGCTGCCAATTGGGCTGCTGCTGCAGTATCACCATAGCCATAAAAGGTTCTAAAAATGCCCGTGGTAAAGGTGCTAACCCCATAATATTGCACCGTGCCATAGTCTGCTAAGGTTTCCATTAGAGCGAGTGACAAACCTGCAATAATGGCAGGCCGAGCCATGGGCAACGCTAACTTCCACAATGCCTGCCAGCGGGAATAACCTAAGCTACAACCCACTTCAATACTACTCACAGACTGCTCCAAAAAAGCAGCCCGAGCCATTAAATAAACATAGGGGTACAACACCAGTGACATCATGATGATGGCACCACCTAAAGAGCGGATTTCAAAGAACCAATAGTCGCCATAACTCAGGCCTGTAAGGTCTCTAATCCAGCTTTGTACTGGCCCTGCAAAGTCTAACAAACCCGCATAAGTGTAGGCGATAATATAAGCCGGCATGGCTAAGGGCAGCAATAAGGCCCAACTGAGCCAACGACGCCCCGGAAAACTGCACATGCTCGTTAACCAAGCCGTGGGCACACCCAGTATGAGCACCCCCATCCCCACGCCCAGCAACAACAGCAACGAATTAATTAGATAGTCGTTGAGCACCGTATCAAGCAAGTGCTGCCAGAGCTCACCATTGGCTTGCATTAAATAGCTCACAATAACGATGACTGGAAGCGATATGAATGCGGCGATTAAAACAGCAAAAATACTCAGCCCATGGCTTCTAAACATTTATAGCATTACCTATTTCCAACCGGCACGATCCATTAATTGAACCGCTTGTCGATTGTTCTGACCTAAAATTTCCAAAGCAATGGGGTCCATCTTGTAGCGGCCAAACCCTTCAAGGGTGGCGGATGATGGGACACCCTCAACCACGGGATATTCGTTATTAATGTCTGCATACCAAGCTTGTGCTGGAGCCGATGCTAAATATTCTAGCAGGGCCTGCGCTTGCTCTGGGTGTTTACCGTATTTAGTAAAGCCTGCACCACTCACATTAAAGTGTGCGCCGCGCCCCACTGCCCCTACACCTTTTTGGTTAGGCCAAAAGACCGCCAATTTGCTGGCCACCGCTTGATCAGCTGGCTTACTACTATTAATTAACCGAGCTAAATAATAAGTGTTAGCGATGGTCACATCACAAACCCCTGCGGCCACCGCTTTTAACTGATCTGTATCACCACCTGATGGTGCCTTAGCAAGGTTATTAACCATGCCTTGCATCCATACTTGGGTGGCCTCTGGGCCTAAAGCATCAATGGTGGCAGCGACCAAGGATTGATTATACACAGATTGTGAGGATCTTAAGCACAGACGACCTTTCCATTGCGCCTTTGCCAAAGCTTCGTAAGTAGAAAGTTCGTCAAGGGCCACCCGGTCTTTGGCATAAATGATGGGTCTTGCTCTGAGTGTGAGGCCATACCAGTAGCCTGCAGAGTCTCTAAGCTCTTCAGGAATTCTCTGCTCCAGTGCCGGTATTGATACTGGCTTGAGCATGCCCGCCTCTTTCGCCCGATGCAAACGACCGGCATCTACCGTAATAAATAAATCGGCAGGGGTCGCACTACCCTCAACTTGTAAACGTTTTAATAAGGCATCTGCCTTACCTGTAATCAGGTTCACTTGAATCCCTGTAGCGGCACTAAACTCATCCAACAAGGGCTTAATCAAGGCTTCCTTGCGGGCTGAATACACATTAACAATATCTCTGGCTTGGGCCGTGCCCGCCCACACTAAGCTGGCCACAACAGCGGGCAATATAAAGGTATTAATTAAATTCATAGGGATCATTTATGAGGTCTCACTGGTTACGTTTGGGGCACTGATGAGGTCACCTTTATGGCGCCTAAAGCTTTGCCAACAGCGCTTAAAGGGCTGCCAATATAAATTTACTAACTGATGTTCTGTGGGCCTTTGACCCACTAAACCATAGCTTAATGTCTGGGTGTTTGAACCATACTCTAAGGTACCACCTAGGCGATCCCACAAAGCAATAAATGCACCAAAATTTTTATCCCAATGCTGGCGTGCTTGGGAATGATGTATTTGGTGCTGCGCTGGAGAAATAAGCCACCGCTCTAGCGTTTTGCCATAACTAATAGGCACAGGTGAATGACGTAAGTTAGACCCCAAAAGATTTAACACAGCGGTCACTGCATTAGCACCCAATAGACTAAGCAAGGTCACTCGATCAGCAAACACAAACACAAACACACCAATCAGTAAGCCCTGCGCTAAGGCACTGCGCAGGCCAAACAATAAACCTTCAATGGGATGTGTGCGCAGCACCGTAAAAGGCGTTAAGCTTTCTGCGGTGTGGTGTACTCGGTGAAAGGCCCATAAAACAGGCCACTGGTGCATCAATCGATGCAAATAATAACGGCTTGCGTCATCAACTACAAACAAACATGATGTAAAGATGACAGACACCCAAAACGTCGATATGTCGAACGACCAAAGAGGCCGAGTGACCCAATCGGTTAAAGTATAAAACAAGGCAGTAGCAAGGGCTAGCTTGCTCAACATCAGTGGGCTAAAAAGCAACATAATGGGCTGATTAATAAACATCATCTGGTAATCAGATCGACTCGAATTAGACCACCAAATTTTAGGCTGAAACAGCCAGGCTAAAGCGCCAGCAAAATTGAGCCGGCGCTGCCACATTAGCCAAAGCACGGCAATCATAGTGGCGCTTATCAAATAGCCAACAAAGATGCGTTTATTGCCTTGGCTCACCAAACCTGTCAGTTCAGTAAACCAAGTGTGTATAAACCCAAGCCACCATTCAATCATAAACTAACCAATTGTCTAGTCATTTTCTGCGGCCATTGCTTGGCCTAATGAATCAACTAGGTCGGCTAAATTGGCCGTTACATCCTTGTTACGGGCTTCTACTGCAAAGTCATCTATCATTAACTTTTGTAGTTTAATCATCTGCACTCGATACTCTGACAGACTCACCGATGAACTTTGCACAAATTCACCATCTACCAAGGCTGCAACCTGTGTGTTCCCCAACAACACTGGGCTATAGCCTAGTAAACGGTTCATCTTCACCCCAGTTTCACCTAAATTAACACCCCCAGTTTCTAGGGCCAAGGCAAAACCTTTGAGCTCGCCCCAATGCTTAGCATAGGTGCGGTAAACTTTAACCACATCACCATTGGCAGCAATGATGGTTTCTAATTTTTCAATATCCCCATACACAGAACCGGCATACTTAAAGACGGCTTCAGCAATAAGGCGCTGCCACTGGGTCTTAATGACCTGTGCGTATGCCCTTAACTCACTGCGTTGTGAGTCAGTCAGGGCTTCCCCATTAGCAGAGGTAATGAGATTACGTCCGTCAATAAACGCTTGAACGATGGTATGAAGATACTTAGTTTTGCCACCTTTATCGAAAGATGCCGCATAGTACGCATGGGCGTATGCCATTTCAGTGACCAAAGAAACCTTGCCATCTCCGTTATGATCTGCTTTTGCAAAACTGTCTGATTTTTGCTTAGCGATGCCATACACTTCTTCAGCTGTCAGCGCTAAAGTGTGAGCTGGGGCGCCAAAATAGCCAAAGGCTTCGTCCCAAACGTGCTCTTTGCCCGTATATGGTTTGCCTTCCTTGTACGCTTTACTATTAGGATTAACATCCGCCGCTAGTTTTTCATCTAGATAATTATCCACCGCTTGGTTGTAAAATACCGCACCCATAGCGAATTTAGAAAACAATTGGGTGTAGTCATAACCTGTTAAGGGATCAAAGCCTTTTTCTGTAGCCGCCGCTTTTTCTAGCATTAACTCCAGTAACTCTGCACCCGTCAGACTACCAGGCATGCCAGAAATTAGACCTTTATAGGCTTTGCCAGACAAATTTTTGCCTTTTGAAATCTTGTCTACGTGAGTTTGAAGCATTGGAAAACCGTCTTTTGATACGGGATCAATAATTTTACGCCCTTCGTCCTTGCCACTAAAGTAAGCTTTAATTTGCTCTAAACTAGCGCCTTTAGACACTAACTTTTTAGCTGAATTATGCAGTGTATGACGAGCAATCTGGCCAGTGTAGGCCTCAGAATGGGTCTTAGTGCCAGTGTAGTTTTTTACCGTAATAGGAAAGTCAGCATAGATTTCTGCGTGGGCTCCTGCCTGAGCTTGGCCACTTAGGACAAAGCTTGCTGCAACAGCAATTGAAAGAAGTGTTTTGTTCATGTGTTTTCTCTGATTAAAGTTGATTAAAGTTTAAGTTCGTCTGGATTAAACACATAATAAACAAACTTTATTCGTAATGCAAATCATTCTTATTTAGATTAGCATAACTTTTAGCATTTCAATAAATCAGATTAAAAAAACAACATTATTTACGCCATTTACAGCCCTTTCTAGTACCCTTAAAATTCACGACCTGTTAGAATGCTCGCCGACAAAGTCCCAGTAGCTCAGCTGGATAGAGCAGCCGCCTCCTAAGCGGCAGGTCGGAGGTTCGACTCCTCTCTGGGACGCCACTCCCCCTTATTGTCCACTATCACCCCCACCACACATCCTCTTGAAAATCCCAAAATATAGGGGTATTTTTTTTCCCGTGCGGAATTTTTAGGTATCGCTGATGCTTATATTCTTTGGAGTGCCTGGAAGAGAACACCAGAGAGCAGATGTGTTTGATTTTTGATGAATAATTATAATATTTCACCACATATTCTTTATTTTATATTTATTATTAACAACTTACCTTAATGCCATTCGGCCTAGCCCCGCAGAGTACTGCCTCATTCTTTTGAGGCAATGATCTCACTTAGGCCTGTCTGGTCAAGAAAATAAAGAAAATCGGATAGCCCATCAGCGAGCGCATTCACGTGGCCACGCATACATGTGGCAGCTGCTAATCCATTTCCCGACTCAATGGCCCGAATAAACGACTCATGTTCCTCAATCGAGGCCTCCATGCGGCCTGGCTGAAATGTAATATGGCGGCGGTAAGGAGCCAAGATGAGGGTGCGTCTCATGTAATCTTGTAACATCCAGTTTCCACTGACTTTCAAAATAGTGCCATGAAGCAAGTCGTTGGCAATGCAAAACGCATCTGGATTATTGGCAGAAAAAGCTTTTTCACAATCCTTCTGATGAGTCCAAAGAGTTGATACCTGTTCCTTTGTTATACGTTTGGAAGCCTGGGTCGCGGCTAGAGCTTCCAGTTCACTTACCACCAGAAAGGAGTCAAGAAGTTGAGGCATTGTGAGACGAGCAACATTTGTACCTTTACGGCCATTGGTATGCACTAGCCCAACTGCTGATAGCCGTTGCAACGCTTCACGAATTGGTGTGCGTGATACCTTGAAATGTTCAGCCAGTTCCCGCTCATCAAGACGATCTCCAAGCCGGCGTTGGCCAAGAAGTATCGACATTTCCAGTTTTTCAGCTATTGTAGCCGATATTGAAGTCACTACGCTCATGTTCTGGATTTTCCTTTTTGTAAACGAACTTTTAAATATGGGCCAAATAATGGATAAAGCAAGGCAGCGAATGTCAATAAAATAAGCACAAGCGAAATTGGCCGTTCTATAAATACCGACCACGATCCCTGGTTGACAATTAAACCACGCCGGAGATTTTCCTCTAAAAGTGGGCCGAGAACAAGACCAAAAGCAAGAGGTGCGGTTGGTAGTTTCAGCTTATGCATGACAAAACCAAGTGCACCAAAGAATATCATAATATAAACGTCACTCATCGTATTTCGAACTGCAAACGAGCCAAAAATACACATTATGGCGATCCCCACCATAAGGATGTGTCGCGGCGTTTTCAGTAATTGGATGATCGCAACAATCGCAGTAAACCCAAAGATCAGCGTCAAAAGAATTGCAAAAAAGAGTGCCCCAAAGATAATTCCAACGAATTCAGGGTTTTGGGTAAACAGCAATGGGCCTGGTCGAAGCCCATGTAAAAGCAAAGCTCCCATAAGCACAGCAGTCATTGTGTCACCAGGTACACCAAGCGTCATCATTGGTACTAGCGCACCAGAGACGCAGGCATTATTTGCCGCTTCTGGCGCAACAATACCAGCTGGAGCTCCTTTGCCAAAAGTTTCGGGCTCCTTCGATATTCTTTGTTCCTGCGCATAAGATAGGGCAACTGCGATCGCAGATCCGGCTGCGGGAATTGCGCCAACGAAAGTGCCAATCAGTGAGCCTCGAATCATTGCCGGTATAAGTTTAAGAAGCTTGGCAATGGGAGGAAATATATTGTTCAGTTTTGGGACGTGTACAATTGCTTTAGCTTTTGATGACAAGTTTATCAGAACCTCTGAGAATCCAAATATACCGACTGTTAGAGGCACTATATCAATACCGTTTTGCAAGATACGGCTTCCAAAATCAAAACGCGCAACATCAGTCAATTTGTCAAAGCCAACCATGCCGACAATTAAACCTAAGCAGCCTACAAGAATACCCCGATAGGTTGACCCTGGAGAAGCGTAGGCAAGCATGGTTAAACCGAAGATAGCAGCCATAGCAAATTCGGGGCTACGAAATTGCATCGCTGCCGAAGCGATCACAGGTGCCACGACAGACAAAATGGCCAAACCGAGTAAGCCACCAATAGTCGATGCTAGAAGTGCATAAGTCAGGGCCTCCCCTGCCCTTCCAGACTTAGCCATTGGGTAGCCGTCAAATTGGGTAACAATCGCACCTGGAGTTCCTGGAATATTTATAAGGATTGCAGAAATTGACCCTCCGAATACACTAGAGGAAAAAACGCCTATCAGAAAAACAAGGGCTGCATCGGTAGGCATACCGTAACTAATGGGTAAAAGGATTGCTAGAGCCATCGTTGAACTGACGCCCGGCAGGGCTCCAAGAATTACACCGATTAAAACTCCTGCAAGAGACAACCCCATAAGACTCGGTGTCGTAGCTATTTGCATTAGTGCAGAGGCAAAAATGTCGAACAAAATAATCTCCAAATTACTTAGGTAGGCGCGCGCCAATCACCAAGTCAAAACCAACGTAAATGATCGATGTTGTGATGATTGCTGCTACAAAAGCTACAACAAAAATGTGATATGGTCGCTTCGACACCTGAGGGTTAAATAGAACTCCCCATGCAAATACAAATACAAATGTTGCCGCAATATATCCGATAATGCTCATCGCCATGGGAAATACAACAACAGAGACAAAGAAGAAGATTGGTAGCCAATTGGGTTCAATTTTCAGTTTGAAGAGAAAACCTGCTGATATTATTTTTAGGATTGGTTTTACCGTCAGCCCAAGACTGCCAATAGTGAGAACAACGAGCGTTATTATCGGAAGTAATGCCGGGCCTGGGTCGAGCCCACCATCATGGTCGCTAAATAAATGCCAACTAGTCACCAAAGACGCCCAGCCAACACCAGCCCAACCAAGAAAAAAAAATGGTACTTGTAAATCTGAACCAGTTTCTTTCTGATCGTTCTGCGTGTCGTCTTTTTTCATAAATGATTTCATCCTTGGTAAGCCAGTTAGGCGATCCAATCTCACCAAATTCTACTTTTTGCGGGCCTTAACCATTCCAGCGTCAAGTAAGATTGGATACACGGCTTCGTCGTGAGCAACAATCCATGCCTTGGTTTCTGCCGATGGCATTGGCGTGACCATGAAACCCACTTTCTGGGCTGCCATTTTAAATTCAGGATCTGATAGTGTGTCCATAAACAGAGACTCAAGATAGGTCCTGGCTTCTTTTGGTAATCCATTGGGAGCAAAGAGTGCACGCCAGTCTCCGGCGACAAAATCCAAACCAATCTCATTGAAGGTAGGGACATCAGGTGCAAGAAAATGACGCTCTGCAGCGGCTACAGCAAGAATTCTAACATCACCAGCTTTATGCTGATCGGAAAGTTGATGGACAGGCAGAGTCGCTGAGTTTACTTCCCCTGAAATGATTGCCGCGACTGTAGGTGAATAACCCTGATAGGGGACTTTTGTCATTTTCACATCAAAGGCATTTTCAAACAGTGCAGCAAAAATATGTGATGAACCGCCGGGCGCATCATTCCCATTCAAAATACTGCCAGGCTCTGCTTTGAGCTTATCAATATATTCCTGAACAGTTTTGATACCTGTGTCAGCTCGCACTTCCAAGGCACCAGGGTCAGGTCCGAAAAAAACCAGCGGGTCTATATCATCAAGTGGCGTAGCATTCTTGTTTATGTAGCCGCGCGCTACAAAACTGGAGCCCATTATTCCAATTGTATATCCATCTGCAACCGCTTCTGCGGCGGCCCGAATACCATTTGCGCCACCCGCACCGGTTACATTCGACACAATAATCGGCACAGCAGATCGCTTCGACGCCCAATCAGCAATAAGACGCGCAGAAGTGTCCTGTCCACCACCTGCAGGCCAATTCACAATAATTGTAATTGCCTTTTCAGGAAAATCCGCTGCTGTAGCAGGGGTTATTGACAGAGTTAGGCTGGCAACCATGATTGCGCTAAAAAATACTTTTCCAAAGTTATTATTCATATCTAACATCCTCTCTTTTTTGATTTCCGTGTACTTACACGTGAGCATAGATAACCATAAACACTGCCTTTTTGTCTACTATTTATCAAATATCATCAATTTTAAAGAACCAAATTAGTATTTAGGTATACATAATTACATAAATAACTTATTATTTTATACCAACACATCTGCGTATTAGGGAATTAACTGCTGATTTCAAATATTCTTAGAGGAATTCAAAATGAACCTGAAACTCACAGGAAAATCAGTGCTCATTACCGGGGCTTCGCAAGGTATAGGGGAAGGTTTAGCAGAGGGGTTCGCAAAAGAAGGAGCCAACTTACATTTGACAGCCCGACGTGGGGACGTATTGAATTCATTGGCCGAACGCCTTCGAAACCAACATAATATTTCGGTCAATGTTTATGCACTTGACTTGACTGGAGAACAAGCTCCGGAAAGTCTTGCCGACGCGGTAGGTGATGTAGATATACTTGTTAACAATGCTGGTGTTATCCCAGGCGGCGACCTTCAATCTATTGATGCGAAATCCTGGCGTCAAGGTTGGAACCTAAAAGTGCTTGGCTACATTGACATGTGCAGAATTTATTATGCCCGCATGAAAGAGCAGGGTGGCGGTGTAATTATCAACAACATTGGCAATGCCGGGGAACGTTATGATGCCAATTATATAGCAGGCACCACCGGTAATGCTGCACTTATGGCCTTCACCCGAGCGCTAGGTGGACCTAGTCTTGATGATAATATCAGGGTCATTGGTGTTAATCCTGGCCCTGTCAATACCGACCGCATCTACAAACTTTTGAAGGGGCGTGCAAAAGATTGGCTGGGCGATGAAAGTCGTTATACCGAGTTGGAAAAGGGTTACCCGCTCGAGCGACCTGCTCACATTTCTGAAATTGCTGACCAAATAATATTTCTCGCTTCATACAGAGCCGGCTATACTAGTGGCACTATAATCACCATTGATGGCGGTATTGCCTCCAAAAGCTCGATCATTTAGCTCACTTAGTTTTAATTGATGACGGCTGATTAGTCGTCTGGGGCATATTAATGCAAAGAGTTGGTATCATAATCCCATCGTCCAACGTCGTTGTCGAGGATACCCTGCTCAGACATGCTGCTCAGCTGACGCTAAATGTTCGGTATCATATCGCTAGAATTTCAGTGGTTAGCGTCAATTTAGACGATGCTTCTGTTGATCAATTTCAAGAAACTGCAATGAATGATGCTCTTGGCCAATTGTGCGAAGCCCATGTTGATAGCATCGTATTTGCAGGAACTGCTGGAGCATGGCTTGGCATTGATCGCGAGCGAGCTTGGTGTGATAACGCCCAGGTTCGTACTGGTATAAAAGTCACTAGTACGACCTTATTGGCACTCAACGCATTACATGCAACTGGGGCAACTCGTATCGGCTTGGTTTCACCATTTAGATCAGATATTCACCAAAAAATTATAGAAAACTTTGAATCAGAAAGAATATCGATCACTAACAGTCGCTTCCTTGGTCTGGAATTGAGTCGTGACATGGCCAATATTTCGACACACTCGATTGCTGAGCTGATCCGCGACTGCCTCGATGAAGGTTGTGAGACCGTGTTATGTTTTTGTTCCAATTTGCGGGGTATGGATGCCTGCGTCGAAGTATCTGCATCACACCAGTCAGCTATCTTGCTTGATTCGGTTGCCCTCACTCTGCAAGCAATTTCCCCCACTTCTTGATTTCCCATCCATATCCTTACGGTAGTTCCGGAGCCCATCTTTCATAAAGCCTAATCTGCGCTTTGGTTGGATCACCGTCACCGTTTGCCAGTGAGTCTGATATGAAGGCCTTTGCTAGTCGGTTCTTATCAGTTGCTCCGCACAGCAGTTTTGAGGCACGCCCAAGGGACAGAATAGGGTTGTTCTACTCGATCATGGTTACTCTCTTCACAATGCTAAAGCGCTATTGATGACTAAGTCTAACGGGCATTTCTTCTAATAAAAAATCAATGAATACGCGTATTTTTGCTGGCATAAACTCTTTCTCAGGGAATATGGCATACATAGGTAATCCACCAATCGGCTTATACCCAGTCATTACTGGGACTAACTTTCCTTGGTCAATGGTATCGCCTAAAAGTCCTTTATC
>Ga0302131_1000955_pt1 | contig 16216 bp, 18 predicted proteins | sample CB9_20m_MG_FD_203105 | JGI IMG/M metagenome (GOLD analysis project Ga0302131, IMG submission 203105) | Marine microbial communities from Western Arctic Ocean, Canada - CB9_20m | ecosystem: Environmental > Aquatic > Marine > Oceanic | place: Canada: Western Arctic Ocean | collected 2017-09-19
TATTTAAGCTTGGACTTAATTCGGACGGTACTGTTGACGTCACTCTGATTGAACATCAAGACAGTATATACCCTTGGTCCACCAAGACCGAGGCTGATAACATACCAGACACAAACCTACCAGACCCATTCTCAGTGGCCCCGGCTACCAGTCTATCGGTTAACGTGGGCTCTAGTAATTATCTTGTGCAGACAGACGGCACTGTTTTAGTGAGAGCCTCAGTAACGTGGACTGCCAGCGTGGACCAGTTTGTGGAAAGATACGTTGTTCAGTGGAAATACGCGTCTGACTCTGCTTATTCTAACGACGTGGTTTCATTAGGTACTTCTGCTTTCATTTCCGGTTTTAAGACCGGGGAATCAATAGATGTCCGAGTAAAGGCGGTTTCTGCTATAGGTGCGTCAAGTGCCCAGCTCATTGTTTCAGCCACCACTATTACAGCACACGCCACAGCACCGGGCGTAGTCACAAGCTTATCTGCGGCAGCCAAGCAGGGGTCAATAGAGCTCACTTGGGTCAACCCAACAAATGCCGATTTTTCATACGTTCAGATAAACCGACACACGAGCGATAACCTGTCTGCTTCTTCTCTTTTCCTACGCACCAGTAATACCTCAGTGATAGACCAAGTGGGCGAAGGGTTGGCTAGATTCTACTGGGCTCGTGCATTCAATAGATCAGGGGTGGCAAGTGCTTGGTCTGCTACAGCTACAGCTACTTCTACCAGCTACCCGGCAGCAGCAGACCCCAAGATAACCCACAATGGTGTGGTTTACTACGATGTCAATCAGGCGAGTGCACCCTCTACTCCCTCCTCCTCTGCCTATAATTTCTCTACCGGGGCCTTTACAAGCTTGACCTCAGGATGGTCCACAACCCCACCCGTCTTAGATATCGGGGCGTCTAATAAGTATTGGTCAAGTGCATGGTCCGTAGTAGAAGGAACAAGCGGCGGGGGTACGGGGTCTCCAGCATTTTTGACCCCTGTGGCCCAATTCTCATTTGATGGTGTGGTTACATTCACCAACGGCACCACTGTTACCGATGGAACTAACACTGTCACAACGAGTGGGTTGTTGGCCAGTGGCGGTGCAGCAGCAGACATTAATGCCAACTCAACGACTATTGATGGTGGGAAAATCACCACAAACTCCATACTTGCTAACATTCAATTACAAGTTGGAACTGGCAACACTCCAAGCTCTAAGGCTTTAGAAGTCAATGCCGCTGGCGCGGTTTGGGTTGATGGAATCATTGGCGGCATCTTTTCTGGTAATAATTTAAATGTATCAACTGCTTCAGCAGTGACAGGCACAACTCGGCAAGCCCACCCTGCTCTTTTTGGTCAAGTCCCTGTAAACAATGCTTCAACTGGTGCTCATGGCATTAGAGGGACAAATTATTACGTAGTAGGCAGCAGGGTCCAAACGTCTGGCCTTATTGGTGCTGCTAATGGTTATGATTTTTATGCCGAAGGTGCTGGCACAAACTACGGCCCATTCACTGGGGCGCATGATTGTCTAGTGGCAAATGATGAAACAGTTTCTATTGGCGATTTAGTGGTTGATCTGTCTTGTATCGCTAGGCGTGGATTATCAAACACACTCTTTTCAGTTGAAACATCTAGTTCTGCAAATCAAGCAGCAGTGTTGGGCGTGATCGTAGCAAATAACGGTGCTTTATCAGACCGAAAACCAGCCGCTTTTATTGAAGAGATCACCGAAGACGGCATAGTTATGACTGACGATTATGATACTGTCAAAAACAACTATCAGCTTATGGCAGTTAATGCCGTGGGCGAAGGTCAAATGAGCGTTATAGGTGAAGCTGGTGATTTGGCGGCTGGTGATCTTATAGTTACAAGCTCTACTGCTGGCAAGGGCATGAAGCAATCAGACGATATTGTGCGGGGCAAGACCGTGGCACGTTCACGGGAAGCTATTTCTTTTAGTTCATCCACTGAAATTAAAACAGTGGCATGTATCTATTTATGTGGTTAAAACGAAGGATTAAAAAATGAGCGAATTATCAAACTTTTTAGAAGATAAGTTTTTGGACATTACCTTAAAAGGCGGCACAGCATATAACGTGACGACTGCCCATTTAGCCTTGTTCTCCTCAGACCCAACAGATGCGGGTTCGGGTACTGAATGCAGTTGGACTAACTATGCGAGGCAGTCTATCGCTTTTGGTACTATAAGCAATGGCTCGGTATCTAACAGTGGAACCATTACTTTCCCGGCAGTTGTAGGTGCTGACGTCACTGTCACCCATATTGGGATATATGATGCAGCTACTAGCGGAAACCTTATGTATCACACAGCTCTTGATGCTTCTAAAACATTAAGCGCGGCAGATGTAATGTCGGTAGCGGCGTCTGGTGTTTCGGTAACTCTTAGCTAATGAATTTTTACTCTTTAAATAGCCATACTTTAGGCGGTTATCCTCAATTAAATGTCTTCATTGAAGCATCTATTGGGGTTTCTTGTTCTGCTTCTGCGGCTGGTTATCGAGTTAAAACTCTAGAGGCATCTGTAAATGTCTCAGGGGCGACTGTTACTGCTGGACTTAGAAGAGCATATATACAAGCCACATTCAGTGGTTCGGCTTCTACCAGTTCCGTTGCCATTAAGACTAGGCCAATATCGGGCACATTGTCCGGTAGTGCCGCCCTAACAGCAGCAGCCAATAGCAACTTAAGAGTAGACGGGTCCGTCAATGGTTCGGCACAGGCCCAAGCCTCTGTGGTCCGTGTTGTGCCATTATTGGGCGCAGTATCCGGCAGTGCAAGTGTCCAATCTTTAGTAGTTAGACAGGCCCCCATAACTGCTTCCGTTTCTGGCAGTGCGGCCACCCAAGCTGAAATTAAGAGATTGGCGTTCATAAGTGGGGATGCTTCCGGTGACGCTTCGGTCCAAGCTTTGGCCAATTCCTTGGTCTTTGTGGACGGGTCAATATTAAGCGACGCCTCGGTCCAAGCGGCCGCAAAAGCCAATGTGAAAGCCTCCGGGTCCATATCTGGCAGTGCGGCAATTACCGGGTCAGTCATTAGGGTTGTGGGGGTGGGCGGTCAAGTATCGTCTGCGGGAAGTGTGGCGGCACAATTGGTCCGCAACGTTCCGGCCCAAGCATCTATATCTGGCACTGGCGGGGCTTCTGCTTCGGGTACTAGACTAGCACGTATAAGCGGCTCAGTAGACGGAATCGCTACTACAGTGATGACGTTTGTTCTCATAAATGCCAATGCTAAAGCACCCGCACACAGGAAGATTACACCGCCGCAAGAATACAGGGTTGTGGCGGCATTTGAAAATAGAACAATGTTAGTTCCCGCTGAAGACAGGACTATCATACTTGACTTACAAAGGGCCGCATAATGGATATATTCGTTAAACAACCTGCTGACGTTCTGGACTATGGCGTAGACTTGACAAAGTGGATGGTTACAGGGGATTCAGTCACTGGAGCAACCGCATCCGTTTCTCCCTCCGGGTTGACTATAGCAGTCACTGGACCAACAACAACTGAGCCCACGGTATGGGCAAGTAGTGGAGCAGACGGGACTACATATCAGATAACTCTAACAGTCGTTACTGCTGGTGGTAGGACAAAAGAGTTTGAATTCCAGATAAAGGTGACGGAAATATGAGTTTTGTCAATAATGTAAAACTTACAGTGAACGCCTCTTTTAATTCTAGTGTGGTTAGTGTTAGGGTCAATAAAGCATCAAGCCCCTATAACAACCCCCCAACATCGGGGAAACTGACCTTTATGGATAGTTTAAGTAATCCCACTAAGATAGAAATAATCTCATTCACGGGGATAACCGATAATTCCACATACTGGACCTTGACGGGATGCACCCGGGGAGCAGAATCAACATCTGCTGCCTCTTGGACCACGGATGACCACGCCATTCAAGCATTCACGGCTGGCGATGCTAACGATGCTCTAGCTGAGTATTCTAATGTAACTGTAAGAGAAAATATAACCTTAGACTCAGACGCAGAATACTCAACTGGAAATGATCTTGTAGTGTTAGCTACTGCTACTATCACCATTCCGTCAAACAGTGCGCTCGTAATTGAAAATTACAGTGTGAAAAAACAACTTTAGGAGCATGATATGCCGATTAAAATAGACAGTACTAACGGTTCGATTACGGTTACAGCCGAAGATGGTAGCGGAAATGTGGGTTTAGAATTGCCCCGCGCTGGATTTCTGTCGGCAGATGGTGACGGCGCGAATCTAACCAATGTTCTTACCCTATCTGGCGGAGCCATGACGGGGGCAATTACTACAAACTCGACATTTGACGGCGTTGATATAGCTACCCGTGATGGTGTCCTATCAACCACTGTTACTACTGCCAATGCAGCACTCCCAAAAACCGGGGGTGCAATGACCGGAGCTATCACAACAAACAGCACTTTCGATGGTGTTGACATTGCAACGCGAGATGGTGTACTTTCGACCACTGTTACTACTGCCAATGCAGCTTTGCCAAAGGCTGGTGGAGCCATGACAGGCCCGATAACAACCAATTCCACATTCGATGGTGTAGATATAGCCACCCGTGATGGGGTTTTAACGTCAACAACCTCCACTGCTAACTCAGCTAGCTCAACGGCAGATGCAGCTTTACCAAAGGCTGGTGGGGCCATGACCGGAGCTATTACAACAAATAGTACCTTCGATGGTGTTGACATAGCCACCAGAGACGGGGTTTTGTCAACCACTGTTACCACAGCTAATGCCGCATTGCCAAAGGCTGGTGGGGCCATGACAGGGGCCATTACGACCAATTCCACGTTTGATGGTCGTGACGTGGCGGCAGATGGAGTAACGGCAGACGCAGCATTACCTAAAGCTGGCGGCACTATGTCTGGCTTAGTCAATATGGCTGATCAGATAGTGCAGCGTCCGGTTCTGAAAGACTACGGGGAAACCAAAGTTGCAATGGCAGCTCATGCTGTGGATTTAGAGCTAGGCAATGTATTCACCTACACACTGTCGGGTGGACAAACGTTGACATTCACTAATCCCCCGGCAACTGGTACTGCTGGCTCGTTTACTCTAATATTGACGAATGGCGGGTCGGCCACTTTGACTTGGCCCACCTCTATTGATTGGGCGGCAGCAACAGCGCCGACACTAAGTTCCGCAGGGGTGGATGTGTTAACTTTTACAAGTATAGATGGTGGCACTATCTGGTACGGCATTGCTGCTGGCATAGGAATGGGGTAAAGTATGACTATTGAACGGAAGTTATTAGGCACAACACCAGTGTCTAGTGAAGTTCTGCCAGAGGCGGTTAGCTTTGATGGGGCTGAGAATTTAAACAGGTCTAGTGACCTTACGGGTAATGCTGATGGTAAGACGTTTACGTTTTCATGTTGGCTTTACACCAATGGAACACCCGTTGTCCCGTATTATTCATTACCAAGCTCTGGAAGTGTGGGTTCATTTTTGATAAAAACATCATCTTCTGGTGTATTAACCATTACATCACGCATATCGGGTTCCACTTTAAATAATTTATATTTGTATAACCCTAGTGTTCTAGTGCCAGCAAACACTTGGAGCCATGTTTTGGTTAGTATCGACATGGCAAATTTGTCAGGATCAAAACTTTATATTAACGATAAGGAATCCACTTTTTTAACATATCCATTTACCAACACTTCCTTAAATTTTACAAATCCGGTGCATAGGACAGGCCACCAAACCAATGGCCGACTAGCTCATGTATTCCTTGACTACACCTATCGTGACCTAAGCACCACATCAAACAGACGCTTATTCATAGACGCTGACGGCAAACCTTCTAGCACAATACCTTCTAATCCTATCCTCTATCTACCCATGACTGACGCAGCTACCGCAGGGTCTAACTCAGGTACAGGCGGTGACTTCACTGCCGCTGGTACATTAGCCACAGCAGAGCGTGGGCCTAATCAAGATAACTGTAGTGCTAGTGTGTTTGATGGTAGTAATGATTACTTATCAAGTTCGGGTATTGGCGCTATCAGTTCAAAAGTTATTACGTTTAGTATGAATTGGAACCAAAATGTTCATAAAAGTAGTTCACCTCATTATCTTATAACTTTTAATAGTTACAACGTGATTTACATTACTGGTAATAAATTAGGTGGCTATTTTAGAAATAGCAGTAATGGAGATGTAGTAAACATTGAAATGGATAACGCACTTTATAGTTATCCAATTTTTAAGATTCATAAAAATATATCAATGTGCATAGACGTTGATGATGTTAACAAATGTAAAATGTTAATTAATGGTCAAGTTGTTGCAGCAACTTTTACAATTGTAAGCGCAACTAACATTTCTATACCTAACGGAACTACTGAAATAGGTAGAAATGCTTTAGACACATCAGATGGAACTGTTGGCGCAAATTTAGGTGAGTTTTACTTCAACAACGCCTACATCGACCTAGCCACAGACAACCCATTCTGGGACTCAGACTTAGGTAAGCCCAACTCTGTACGCAAGGTGATTGCAGACACAGGCGTTACTCCACTAATAGCCATGCCGTTGATCGGCTCTGACGCTGGCAATAACTTAGGTTCGGGTGGAGACTTTACAGTTAACTCAGGGCCGTACACAGGTGCTAGAGGTGGCTCAGAGTTTTTTGCTAGGAGTGCAGATTTTAATGGCAGTACGGGGTATTTAAGTAAATCATCTGCCTTAACAGGGGCCACTGATAGTGACGCAGTTACTATTGCCTTTGCAATAAACCCATCTGCAATTGGTGACGATGGTATTTTTGGATTTGGTAATTATAGACAGTATCTCTATCGTTCATCCAGTGGTACAGGTTTGGGGTGGGCTATACGGGATTCGTCAGGTAATAATATACTATCAACCACTTCTTTTAGCATTGCTGACTATACGGGTGTGGGTACTTGGGATATTTATTTAATGAGTTGTGACCTCTCTGCTTCCCAAGCCAAAGTTTACAAAAATGGTGTATCCACAGGGACATTTAGCTTTTATGCCCAAAGCAGTAACGCACCTTCCTATGCAGCTCAAGGTTTTGCTCTTGGTGGCATGGATCCTACTTCCGCTGGAGATGTAATTGATGCTGAATTCGGAGGTTTTTACTTTGCCACCAGTTACACAGACTTCTCACAAGAAGCGAACCGCAATAAGTTTGTAGATCAATTGGGTTATTTGAAAGACCTAACCCCTGCGATAGAGGCTGGTGATATACCTACCCCACTTGTCTACATGAAGTTTGATCCTACAGTATCGCTAGGCACTAACTCAGGTACAGGTGGCAACCTCACTGTTAATGGTGGTGTAGTTGCTGGCGCAGATGTTAAATCATAAACATAGCAGAAGAGGAAACATACAATGCTATTAGTAAAAGCAACAAACAACACAGTACAGCAGTACCCGTATTCAGTGGGACTACTACGCAAGGAAAATCCAAACACCAGTTTTCCAAAGCAAGTTAGTGCGTCTGATATGGCAGCGTTTAACGTCTATCCTGTGACGGAAGTAACACCGACAGTTTCAGACACACAAAAGCTGGTTAAAGTTTGGACACCTACGTTAGTAGGTGGTGAGTGGGTATTGGCACATGAGGCAGTTGATCTAACGTCAGATGATATTGCAGAAGCTACAGCAGTGTTAGCAGCTAATGCCCGTGAGCAACGTGACAAACTACTATCAGCTACCGACTTCTATGCCCTGTCCGATGTGGTTATGACAAGCGAAATGACCACCTATCGTTCTGATCTACGTGCAGTACCAGCACAATCAGACTTCCCTACAACTATTACATGGCCCACAGCGCCATAGGAGACTTTATGCCCACAGTTAAAGGTAAGAAATATCCGTACACAGCCGCAGGTAAAAAAGCTGCAGCTAAGGCAAAGAAAAAGACCAAGAAATAATGTGGTCTAGTCCCGTAGAATTGTATCCTGTGCATCTATCGTCTACCCTAGCACCATCAGGTCAGGGAATGGTAATAGAGCCACAGGTGGCAATTAGGGAGGTTACAGAGCGGTACAGCATAGTCAACCTAACAGGCATTGCAGCATATGAGAATCGAAACGCAATATCCACACTACATTGGGTGGCAAGATGTTAGCTGAATTGGCGATTGCGAATGCGGCTTTTCAAGTTATTAAGCAAACTTTATCGAATGGTAAAGAGATTGCGGATGCAGGTTCTGCCCTAACGAAATACTTTGGTGCAAGTCAAGCTATTGAACAAAAAGCTAAACTAGGTACAGGTGACGTTTTGGCTGCATACCAAGCGAAACAAGCTATAGAACGGCAAGAAAAAGAACTTGAATTTATGCTAAATAAACAAGGGCTTCTTGGGTACTATAAGTATCAACAATTTCGAGATGAGTTTTATAAAAAGCAAAAAGCTGAATCCAAAAGACGCAAGGTTCGCCAAGCTAAAATTAACTCAAATATTAATGATGGTTTGATTGCTATGGGTATTATAATTGCTATAATAGCTGCTGCTTTTGGCGTTGCGTGGTATATGAGATGATGAACATGGAAGCAAGATTAGATAGGCTGGAAGCAAAAATAGATAAGCTCAATGAGGCTTTGGTAAAACTAGCTGAAATTGATATTAAAATTGAAAACATGGCTGCACACAATACCACCCAAGACAACCGTTTGAATAAACATAGTAAAACCATTGATGATCATGCCGTAAAAGTGGCCACTGTGATCAAATCTAGCGGAGCCAATGAGTGGTTCATAAGACTTTTAATAGCTACCCTTGTAGGGGGGTTGGCGTTTATAATGAGAGGTTAAAAATGTTTAAACTAGGGCAGAATTCGTTAAACAACCGCAGTGGGGTGGACCCACGACTAATAGAGATTTCAGACCTTGCGATTCAACTATCTAATATTGATTTCGGTATCCCTAGCACTGGTGGCTTGCGGTCAACCGAAGACCAAGCCAAGTTGTGGACAGCGGGCAAATCAAAATGTGACGGCAGGAACAACAAGTCATACCACCAGACAGGACTCGCTTTGGACTTGTATGCTTACGTTGACGGCCACGCCTCTTGGGAAAAAGAGCACCTTGCGATAATTGCGGCGGCCATGTTACAGGCAAGCGCGGTTTTGGGGCATCAACTTAAGTGGGGTGGCTTATGGAAGTCATGGCAGGATTTTCCACATTTCGAGTTGGAAAGCTAAGGTGAGTTGGCTTAGTTTCCTAAACCCAATCGCCAGTTTGGGCGGGACTTACCTTGAGGGCAAGAACCAAGTCGCCAAAGCTAAATCTGAAGCAGCTATCGTAAGCATTAAAGCAGATGCAGATGTTAAAGTGGCTGGAGCAAAGGCTGCCCACAAACTAGCAGATAGTGGTCAGACGCAGGACTTTAACTTAGATCTTGTTGCCATGCAGCAAATGGACAAGTCTTTTCTTGACGAGATAATGATTGCCTTGTTGCTGGTCCCAATTGCAGCGTCATTTCTGGGCTACCAAGCAGAGGTTTCCGCAGCATTTGAATCGTTTGCTTCAATGCCAGATTGGTATCAGTATTTAGTATTGGGAGTATACATTGTGAAGTTCGGTATGCGCGGATTGCTTACCAAACTAATGAGCGGCAAGCTATCTGGGATTAAGCTAAAATAGATAGCCTAGTCATCAACGTCAGAGTCCACCGGGAAGGGGTATTGTATTTTGTCCTTTTTGGTGGGCTGCTCGGCGTATTTTTCTGCTAACATTAAAGCGTTTACTGCCACGTGATATAGGTGGTCTAAGCCAGATTCCGGGTCCACCTTCTCCCCATTCATGCTTGACATAAGGTGGCGGTTCAATGAATCAATAATCCCAAACTTTTTATATCTATCTTTAAGGTCATCTTTCCATTCCCCCCGGGTGTATTTTCCCTCACCCATCATAAGGGTTCTGCAAATTCCCTCTATCCCGTTCGGGAATTCATACATGTAGTTCAGTGCTGGTTTGTCTTCAAGCCAATGGCGAGTTCTTGGGGTGACGGCATCCCCGTCCAAATTTTTGTGGCGATATGTTCCCATTTTAATATTTCCTCTTTATTCATTGTTATTACTGAATTATGGTGTTTGCCTGATATAAGGTAGATTTTAAGGGGGCTATAAACCATTATCCAAGGGCTACCACCCGCTTTTACTCTTCGGCGAAACCACAACGCCTGAGTGGGCCTAAGTCCACTGCTCGTTATTACTTTTAACTCCACGTGCCCCTCAACTCCATCTATACAAAAATCCACGTCTGGAATTCCGGGGCTTGTGGCGTGAGACTCCACAGACGAGGCGTGGCCTCCCCCTTTGTTTATGCATGACACCACCCGCTTTCTGAATTGGGCTTCATTCATATGGTAAATTCCGCTTGGTTTAGTTCCTGCAATACTTGATATGCGGAAGTGGCCTCTTTCAAGCTGAAAGTAGATTGTATGAATTCCTCCATTTTAGCTTCTATATCAGCTAGGACACTTTCAGCGTGTCTCCCGGACCCGTTTTCCTCTAGGAACCAAGCAGCCTCTATATAGTCTGCTATTTTGACTATCCTATTAACAGAATCGGAACCAGACTGGTAGGGAACTTCAATCCCATTATCATTGAGGTCCATCCCCTTTTCCTTGAATCTCAGCTTAGTAGGCGTAGGTATGTCCCCGGTGATTACTTCATCCATATCGTGGAACATGGCGGCCAAAGTGACCTTATCAATGTTTTCACTATCAAACCCCATTTTTATGGCAATTGCCCTAGCAATAAGGGCAACATTGAACGAATGTTCGGCCACACTTTGTGATTTAGTGGTGTTTACGATGTGGAACCTTTTGACGTGTTGGGCTCTCATCATATCATTAAGTTTCATTAGTAATATCTCCCTCAGTAGCACCCCACCCAGTGTAAGTCACTTGTGACCCCAATGGCCCAAATGTCACCAATTCCTTGTTTATCTCCAATACTAATTCTTCAGCTTGGTCTGGGTCGTAATTACAGAAATTAAGGAATATGTCGGTAGGCTGACAAGCAATAATGGCCTCTCTCATTTGCGTGTTGCTGAAGGTGAACACCCGGCGTTCCCTCCCTGTCACAGTGGTGGTCTCCGGGACTTCGCCCAGCTCTAGCCACGAAGTCTCTTCTTGGTCTTCGTAGCAGTCGCCGCTATGACCGTCTGCAGTGTTGCCAACTCGTATGGGGTGCACCCTAGCAGTGCCAATGACCCTATTAGCCCAGCTGAATGGAATGGCGCAGTCCGACAGGAAACGAGTAGGCGTGCAATCCCGGCTTGTGCAGTAGGGCCAAAATCCTGAGTTTATGCCAAGACTGTATCCCTGTGCACCCTCTAACAATATCTTTTCGGCTTTATACATGAGGTGGAGCCACTCGGCGTGAGACACAACACACTTGCCGTATTCAGTCCCCAATAAAGCATTCTTAGCTAGAGGACTGTCTTCTTTTTGGCGCATTATCTTTTGGACCATCGCGGCTGCGCTTCCTTGCATTGTAGAAGCAATCCCACTAAGCATAGCTCTTTCAGTCTCCGCGTGTTTTTCAGATAGTACGACGGCCGCTTCGTGTATTATTAGACGCTTCCCTGCCATGATGTCAGCCGAAGCACTCATTTCTACGTCCAGTCGATCAAGGCTAAACACCGAGCCGGGCCCAAGCCCCACCACCTTGACGGAATCAGCCACAAAGCCATTGGGTAGTACTTTGTGTATCCAAACTCTGCCTTTCCTGTCTATGAATGTGTGCCCAGCATTAGGCATATTTGCGTTTATAACTGTGTCATACCCGCCTCTCTTAGCCATGTATCCGGCAATAAGGCCTTTACCAGTGGAGCCAAATTGTAGGTCCACAATCACGTCTACTTTTTTATTCATCATCGTCGTCATCCTTAAGGTTCATATTGTGTAATTGCTGCATAGACTCGATCAAATTTCCGAGCAATGGTACTTCAACTGCCGGGACTCGTCCTCCCCCGGGAAGTCTCTTTTTGGTGGGCCTAAAGCCCAATTTCTTTAATTCTTTGAAGAAAATCATCATGTGGTCAGAGTGTCGATTTCTTTTGGAACACCATTCACTATAATCTTCGTAGATGTCTTTCTTTTGAACTCTTTGAGGCCACCCTTCACTATCATCAAGGCAAACCGCTTTCATAGACTCGTTTATGCATAGCATAGACAGCCAGTTTGCAGTTGTCTCAGACGACATTGACATATCCCTCTGTTCTTGCAGAGCTTCAGTGTGCGGGGCAATCCTAAGGTCACTAGTTATTTTTCTCTTCAAGAAGAAATCTAAAATCTTGGCATGGCCCCCCGAATCCATGAAGTCTTTGATCTTTTTAAAATATTGTATGTTACCCTTCTTATCTGAGCTAACGTCCGTCACATACCAACGTCTTGAGTCTGTTCCAGCGGGAATCACCCACTTTGAGTTAGACGCTATGATCATGTGAATCATATTTCGGAAGCTTTGGGCGTCCACTCCCTTTCTCTCGCAGACTAGGAACCTCTCTGTTACTAGGCCCTTTAATTTACCAGACGTTTTCTTATTGCCGCCCCAAGTAATCTCGTCCGCAAATACCAAAACTGAATCCATCATAAAAGCGTTGAAATTGCTGGTTAAATGGGCGTCATCAATGAGGTGGATATAGTGGCTGCCGAAAAGTTCCCCCAGTGTGTTGGCTAGAGTCCCCTTTCCTGTTCCCTCTCCTCCCCTCATAACAATGGCTGTTCCTTTGGGGTCTTGGGGGTTTTGAAACATATCGGCTATCCAATCCAGCACCCACTTACTTTCATCTTCATTGTTGTTACAGACAATCTTCTTAATGTGGTCTATAAATATGTCGCAATTCCCGGGCTCCGGCTTAACCATGAAGCCTTCCCAAGTGTTGTAATATCCGGCCGGGGCTCCTTCCGGGAATAAACCTATTCCATTTGGGTAGGTCCTCCGGGCCTCACTAGCTAACCATATCTTGGCAACCGATATTTTTTTCCCGGTCTCTTCGTCTATAACCACCCGGTCATTTTCTAAATATGATTCAAATGAGGCTTTGTCCATAAGGTCATATCGGGTCATATGCATTTCGGCGGCGTGTGTCTTTTTTCTTTCCCTGATGATCTTGGCTTTTCCTCCCACCACTGTAAATCCGTATTCTGCGTTTATGCGTTCAATCTCACCATGAATCCTGCCCATGTGGACGTCTTCTGGCTCGGGCTCCCACCCGCTTTCGTTCGACATATAAAACAGGGAGCCCATTCTAACTGTCCCATAATCGCTGAAACCGTCCCACCTTATTCGGCACTCATTCTTTTCATACCGATACCCATGAGATGACCAGTCATCCCACAATTCAAATCCATCATCGTCCGGGTATTGAGATTTTATGGCCATTCCAACTCTAATCCATTCGTCATAATTGGATTCGTCTATATTTATGGCTTCCATCATTCTTACTATCTGCTCAAGTGGAACCTTCTTTTCAAAGTCGTCTACGTTGACATTTTCATTTCCCCTTCCACCCACTGATGCACTTAGACCTTTGACCTTTGACCATGAGACTCCCATCTTTTCCATGACCCAATGGGGGATGCTAGGCAGAGGACCAGATGTTACCCATTTATAGCCTTTCCCATTTATCATGGAGGGCCAAGCCACGATGTGACCTTTACAGGCTGTCGGGCTCCCGCCTCTTGTGTCTATGGCTGGGCCTATTTTGTTAGTACTGTTGGTAGCGTTTTCCTGCCACCTAAACAGATAGTGGAATCCTCCGTTTGGGGTGGCTTGACACGGGCCTATGGGCAGCTCACTGTGTTGGGCCTCTAGTGCTTTTAGGGTAGCTACCCCATCATCTTCCCCGTGGCGGTCCACATCTACCACAAACACGCCATTTTCCCTCCCGGTGGCGATTCCTATATTATATCCCGCAAATTTGCCCTTGGTGGGGTGGAACCATTTTTCTATCGTGCGGTGGCTGTTGGATGACGTAGAGTAGTTGACCCCTTTACTAGCCTCTGGTAGTTTCTTCTCGTTCTTGGTAAGCGGGACCACATAAAACCCGCATTTAATGTATTCCAGTGCAGCCAGATAAAGTTTCTGTTCATAGGATTCTACCTCAGATATCTCTTCCAAACTACGCAAGTCTAGCACTGTGTGTTCTTGAGCTTCCATTATTCCCCCTGTAGAGCTTGCCACCAGTTGTCGCCAGCTCCATTCAAGTCCAGCACAAGCGGGACCCTCAGGCGCGGACGCTCTATGGCTTCTTTGACCCTTGCCCAAACTGGCTGCCAATCTTCAGACATGCACATTGAGTAGGAATCGTGAGTGTTTAAAATCAGATGACCGTCATTGCCTAGGGCTTCCTCAGCCAGTTTCCAATTTTCCTTGTTCAAATCGGCGGCGGTAGACTGTATCAACAGCCCCGAAGCTTTGTACGATTTAAATCCATTTGGGAATCGCAGTTTGCGTCCCTTGTAATTCATAACGTAGCCCCAATTCTCGGCTCGTCTTTGCATTTTCTGAGCTAGCTCTTTGACCCCGGGCACTCGGTTGTGGTATCTCTGTATCACTTCCAGTGCTTCGGCCCCGGCTTTCTTATATGTGATAGTTTTGCCATTGCTGGCTCTAAATGATTGCCACTCCCAAGCCATTCCCATTTCGTCTGCAATGGCCCCGTTCCCGGAATTGAAAATCATGGACAGGTTAAGCTGCTTGGCATTAGCTTGGCCGTTATATTCGGCGTTTCTAGGCAGGTTGGCCAAGTCACCCACAAACTGGTGCAAGTCTGTCTCCGGGGCTCTCTTGTATTCATCGTTGATGGTGGGGTTGTTGATAAGGTGGGCAAATACCCTTACTTCGAATGAGCTCATATCACCATCAACCCATACCATTCCTTCGTCTGGAAGAAAACAAGGCTTTACAATGGCGGCAACTTTTTTGTTGCGGGACGGTATTTGCTGCATGGCTGGATTTTGGATGGACAGGCGGCCAGTGCCAGTGCCCCCTGTTTCCCCTTTGCTTTGATTGATGGTGGGGTACACCCGGCCACCGATGCTATGGCCCAACACGTGGCCCCTGATGAAAGTGTCCCTCGTTTTTATGAGAGACCGCACAGACAAAATCCTCTCGGCCGCCGGGTGATTCATTATTCTAAGGGCGTCCGCTCCAATAGATGGGTTGCCAGTTTTGGTAGTTTCAAGGGGGGTCCCGTCTGATGCCACCCATTGCTGGGTCCCGGCTATTAGCTTTTCTTTGGGCTCAAACAAGGCTCTAATTTGTGGGGTCGAATTTACGTTAACCTCGTGACCAGCGATTTTATCAAGAGCTTTTTGATCTTCAGCTATAAGAGGGGTGAGTTTATCGGCAGCTTCCTCGGCGTAGTCGGCATCAATCCGTATTCCTCTTTCCATGGTTTTGATAAAGGTAGGAATTAAAGACTTCTCAAATTGGTGGATTTGGCCTAGATTCTGCCTTTTGATCTCCAATTCCTGCCACTGCCAGAGTCGCATTGTAAGGTTTGTGTCTTTCTTGGCGTAGGGGGCCACAATGTTAATGGGGGCCCTAGAGATATTGGGCATTTGAACCTTCCGGGTGGCCCTTCCTCCAAATATTGCTGCAAGCTCTCCGTAGATTTCATCAGCTTTGCGTTCACCAAGGTACTTTATCGAAAGGTCATCCAAACGGTAAGATAGTAGATGCTCGTCAATGAGAGCAGCCCTAATAACTGTGTCATCGAGTTGGTCGATTGGAAGCAATATCCCGGCAGTTCGTGACATCCTATAATCAAAGTTGATATTATGGCCCACGATAATGCCACGAAAACTACGCAGTTGCTCATTTAAATATTCTACTACTCTGGGTTCGGCCCTCAAGTCCCAATAAAAGTCCTCAAGGGTGGGGATGGTTATGGACACCCCAAAGGCTTTGTCCAGCCCTTGGCGTAATCCGGTGGTCTCCGTATCAAATGCTATGACCGGGTACTGGTTCAAATCTGGTAATAGATTCATTGCTCTTGTCTCTTTTAGGAAAGTGGAGTTCTTTTAAATGGGTGCTAAAAGGGAATATCTTCGTCCGTGTCAATCCCGTCATCCTTATTAAATAAAAGTGAAGGGTCGTTTTCCTTAACGAATTTCTTTTGAAATGCCAAGCTGAAAAACTTGCCAGACTTCCCATCTTTTACCCAAGCTGAGATGTCATATTCTTCATCCCCTATCTTGCAAG
>Ga0302131_1000958_pt1 | contig 16176 bp, 13 predicted proteins | sample CB9_20m_MG_FD_203105 | JGI IMG/M metagenome (GOLD analysis project Ga0302131, IMG submission 203105) | Marine microbial communities from Western Arctic Ocean, Canada - CB9_20m | ecosystem: Environmental > Aquatic > Marine > Oceanic | place: Canada: Western Arctic Ocean | collected 2017-09-19
AGAGTATCAGGCGATTGCAGAGCACCGTCGTGCAGGTACAGAAATGCAGTTCCTAACCATGGTCCATGGATTGCCTGCAAGATAGTTAACAGGGTAATTGACGGAATTGACCAACAAATACCTTGATTAATCTATTAGCAGGGTCCCCCTGCCTGCTGCTAGTTAATCAGGCCCGTCAGTGTAATTGTTATTCCGTAAAAGGCTGTTCTTGTCAAAGAAGATGATTTGGCTGGCTCGGCAATACTGATTTGATCTCTTTGGGGAAATCCTATTTCCCAGGTTTACTATCCAATTGCCCTCGACGCCTCAAGGTCTCTTCGGCAAACCCCGGCTCCCACTCATGGGTTGAGGTGAAAATAGCCTGTCTAGGTGCAATTGCCGTACATACTGCAGCCAGTCTCGGGTCTTTCTCGAAATACTTATAATAGCTTTTTAGTGCTTCACCAAGTGCCGTCTCATTCCACATCTGGGCTTCCACCTGCCTGACTTCTATATCGCCCGGCTGCGCCATCAGCGCCTCACTGTAAAATGCCTTGGCGTCGAGTATTGCCAGCCTAAACCATTCTAGATCGACAAACGGCCCGTCGGGGTTATCAAGCCACAGTGCCAGGCCGGTAAGGATCTCTTCGATGCTGCAATCGCTATGGCCTACGGTGGTTCTGCCGTGCTTGCGCTTGTTTAAGTCATACCAGGGTCTCAGTGACAGCAGTTCATTGTGCAATCTGGCATTAAAGGTGGTGGCGTCGATCTTGGGTTTGGTAAAAGTAATCGAGCAGGGAGGCACATCGATGACATCGACGTAAGGAACATCCAGCGGGAAATCCTCTAGTACGGGAGGCTCTGATCGCTCTAGCAAGTCCAGGGCATGGCGGATAACCTGATGCTGAAACTCTGCATCATTGGGCTTACCCAGCGGGTGTCCCAAAGGGAACGAGGTCCACAGCATTCGCGGTGGCTGCATAGAGACGCCGATCTCACGCACCAGACCAATGGTAGTGGTCATAACACCTTCGGACTCTAGGTAATAGGCAATGGCGCTGGCAGACTGGGTGCAATTTGAGCAAACCGGTGTAATGAAAACGGCATCTACCTGGTCTCGCTTGAGAATTTTCGCCAGTGATCTTACCGAAGATTCATATTGTTGGGGCAACAAGCCGGCCCCAACAAAGCTGTAGTGGAACGAGGCGAGAGAGCTAATTGTCTTGTCAGAAACAAGCTCTTTGAATCGGTCCAGAGGAAATACTACGTTTACATCTGCCTGAAAGCCACTGCGGTCAAAATTGGCCGAACTCTGCCCCATGACATAGTTGCCTGCATCTTCGTCTCCTGGCAGGGCCCTATAGGTTGAATCGCCCCAGGCAAAAGACTCGTCTCCGCGAAGGTAGAGCCCCGCCGTGGTAATCAGCGCAATGCGCTTTTGACGCAAAGGTTTTGAATTCTGAACCCAGGCTGTAGGTCCCAGGGGAGGGCCACATTTGATCAAAAGATGCTCTTGTTCCCATTTTGGCAGATCGACTAAACGAACCATAATAATTTCCTCTTAAATCCAGCCTGCTGGGGGCTGATAGTGCTTTGTGTGTGTGGTGATACGGAATCTAACGTACGCACTTTCATATTGTAATGGCATTAATTATGCGGTAATGTTGAATCAATTAATAGAGTCTTGTCTAATAAAGTATATGGCAGTATTTAATGGTATGCAGCCGCAGTCTAAATAGTGGATTTAAACCAGATATTCACCACCTCCTAGGTGCAGATCAGAATATGAAAACAATAATTAAAAAATATCTAGTGCCTAATTTTTTAAGGTTGAGTGACGAAGCTAAGTTGCAGGGGGCGGCGCCTATCGAGCGCGAAGAAGTCGAAGCGGTTGCCGGCACTGTGAGTCAGGTTATTATTCCAAGGCCCTCAGGAGCTGAGCGATGAAAAAGGAATTGAAGATTGGTTTCACAGTCTTTAGCGGCCTGTTAGTTGTACTGGCACTATGGTTTTTCCGTCCATGGTCCGATTACTCGCCCTACAAGATTGTCGCGTTCCGCTCCTCTCATACCGAGGCCCAGTGGTTTGCTAACTTTCATAAAGTGCTTCCAAGTCGACGTATAGCGCCGTCAGAGTCCCCTCGACAGTGGCCTCGCGCAATACAGGATTTGAACGTCACCTACGAGTGGGAAGGGCAACAGAAAACCCTGCAAGACTATATGGCGCAGACCGGCGTCACCGGATTTATGCTGTTGCAGGACGGTGCTATCGCTTACGAGCATCACGCCAATGGTTCAACCCCTGAGACACGCAATATGGTGTGGTCGATAGCCAAGAGCTATACCGTGACCATTCTGGGTCTAGCCCTAAAAGAAGGGGTGATCAAAAGCCTTGATGATACCGTGGCAACCTATGCGCCGCGTTTTGAAGGCACGGCTTATGGTGACACCTCTATACGCCATATTGCGATGATGTCCTCGGGTATTAATTTTGGCCCTGAGAATAAATGGGGGCCAATCTCACTGTGGATAAAAACCTATTTTGACCTCACCGCGCGGCAGTTGGATATGGATGACGTGGCAGCCGGCATGGCCCGGCTGACGCCGCCCGGTGTCGAGTTTCGTTATCGCTTCCCCGATACCCATGTGATTTCTGCTGTGCTCCGAGGGGCCTACGCCGAGAGCTACGGGGGCAGTGTCACCTGGGCACAGCTGGTGGAAGACAAACTCTGGAAGCCCTTCGGCTTTGGTGGCGAAGCATTTTGGGTGATTAGTCCTGCGGGTGAAAAAGGTACCTCCTGGGGCCATGCTGGCGTCAGTATGCGTCTCCTGGAACTGGCGCAACTGGGGCAGGTTTATCTCGAGAACGGCGTCCCTTATGGTATTCAAGAGGGCGAGGAGAATAGCGGCTCTCGCTTTACCTACGGCTGGCTAGACGGCGTCAGTAAACCCAACGCTAGTTTTCAAGAGCCTGCTCCCGACAGCTTCTATGCTCACCAGGGTTACTCGCGACAGTTCTGGATTCCACAGGATTATGACGGCGAGTTTATGGCACTTGGAGGATTTGATCAGGTGTTGTGGATAGATCTAAAACGCAATGCAGTGATTGCACAAACCGCCGCTGGCAGCCGTTACGGCGGTGTGTCGCCCCCCGAGCAGTTCAAACTGTTCAGGGCGATTATTGCTGCATCCAGTGCCGAGGTTATTAAAGATGTCGGTATTCAAGATGTCGGTATTCAAGATGTCGGTATTCAAGATGCGCAGGATGTCTCTATTCTCACGCCAAGCCATAACTAGAAAAGTTGCTATGACAGTGCAAATAGAGTCAAACGAATCAGGCGCCGAGCGATTGACCCGTTTTAAATGTCCCAGGGACTTTAGTTTTTGGCGTTTTACAAAAAAGCACAGCAGCGGAGTTGGAAAATGTTCAGATATCCCAGTATTAAAACTATTGTGATTTCATTTAGCGTAATTGTCTTAGCAGTTGTCCTATCAGCGGCGATTTATGCGCTATGGAACCCCTTGGATAACTCCAGTAATATTGGGGAGTTTTATAACAGTAATCCGGATGCTGGGCCCGATGCGGAATCATGGGGTCGTGGTGGATCCTATTTTCCTTGGCAATCGAACCAGTCTGAAAACAGTCAATTACCTGAACTCAATATTTTTTACCGCACATTCGGCAATAGTGATCATCCCGCCATCATTATGATTCATGGCTGGCCAACCAGTAGTTATGATTTTAAGGCGCTTATTGGCGAGTTAGAAAAAGACTACTATATCGCGGTTATAGATACGCCAGGATATGGTTTTTCTGATAAGCCTAAGGGAGGCTATCGCTACTCGATTCCCGATGATGCTCTGCTTGTGGATTACTTTATTCGAGAGATTTTGGGCCTCAGCAGATTTACCCTGTTCACCCATGACAAAGGCGATAGCGTTGGCTTTGCGTTTCTTAGTCTCTATCAACAGACAGGCTCAGCCGCTTATCAGATAGATCATCATTTCATTCTTAACGGTGGTATATATCTTCCTTTGGCCGAGTTATCCGCTGCCCAGAAATATTTGATCCTGCCAGGGTTTGGTCAGTTTATGACGCGCTTTATTTTAACCCCTGAGCGATTCACAGCGGGATTGGCCAAGGTTTATTCACCTGAGCTAACACAGCAAGAACAGTTGAATATGTCGTCTACGTTTAAGTACCAGGGCGGTACTACGGTATTTCCGAAAACCCTCAGATATCTTGAGGATCGGCGCAAACTTGAAAAAACCTGGCTGCAGACCCTGAGTCGCAGCGAGATACCCACAACGCTCATCTGGGGTGAGCTAGACCCGATTGCGAAAACAGAGATTGCCGATTTTGTATGGGAGAACTATTTGCGCAATAGAGACGCTGCCTCTTCCTATTGGCGCCTGCCCTGTGCCTCGCATTACCCGCAAAATGATCAGCCGGACATTATCGCTCAGTTGGTGCGTCAGTCCTTATCTGCTGAAAGTGCTGCCTTAAATAGAGTCCAAGATTTGGGCTGCGCTGCCGTTCTGGTAGAGGGGATGCCACATAAAGCAGCTCGTTAAAACAAGTCGTTAAAACAAGTCGTTAAAACAAGTCGTCGAAAACTGTACCACCAATCCTTTCCTCCTAGGCATGGGATTTAGCCATAAGTACTTTGCAGCGGACAATCGATTGTTGAGCGGGTACACTCGCAACTGTGCTGTTATTTAAGCGTAAATGATCTCCCGAGGCGACTATGAGAATTCACCAGGTCTACACTGAAAGTGTATTGCGTAACTTCACCTATCTAATCGAGTTAGACGATGGCTCTGCGCTGGTTATCGACCCCTGGGATGCTACTGAGGTCAACAAACTGTTGCGGGACAAGCAGCTTAGCCTGCAGGCGATTATCAACACTCACGAACACTGGGACCATATTCAAGGTAATCCCGAGCTGGTGGCCGAACACGGCTGCGAGGTTTGGGCGCACAGTAATGGTCAGGGAAAGGTTCCCGGCTTGAGTCGTATGCTATCTGTTGGTGAGCTGATTGATCTAGATTCTGGCGCTCAGTTGCGGGTGTTGGATACGCCGGGTCATACCTATGCTCATCTGTGTTTTCTGGTACTTGAGCAGGGCACAGCAGTGGCAGTTTTTACTGGTGACACATTATTTAATGCTGGCGTGGGGCACTGTCGCGGTGGCGATGTTGATTCGCTGTATAAGACTATCTCTGAGCAATTTCACAGTCTCGCTAACAATGTGCTTGTCTATCCCGGCCATGACTATCTGGAGAATAATCTGCGCTTTACACTTAGTGTGGAGCCGGACAATCAGCAAGCTCAGGCCTGGTTGCCTCGGGTTATGGCTGCGGATCCTACTGTGGCTCCTCTGGTTACTTGCATAGGTGATGAGCGGGAATTTAACAGCTTCTTCCGTTTGGCCAATGCACAGATTCGCGAGGGTTTAGGCTCTGTGAATGCAACCGATAAAGAGGTGTTTATTAAGCTGCGCTCGCTGCGCGATAACTGGTAGAACAGTCAATATTACTTCTCGAATATAGATTATATTATCGCGATAACATACTGATTTAATTTACTTTGTCAAATCTATTGCAATCATTATGGCAAAGCCAAAGCTGATTATCAGCCCAATAATAGGTACAGCTATGGGCACCCGAATTCCCTTTGTCTCTGACTGTTCTCCAGCCTTCAATTTGATCCGAACCAGCGCCGTATTGACTACCACTGCTATGACCAAAATCATTAGCGAAGTGGTTTCGGCGAGACTTTCAATGGCGTAACTCAGGGCCAAAACAGACACCAATAGCATAACCAAAAGCGTGGCTTTGATCGGCGTTTGAGTGTGTGGATTGATATCCGCCATAAAGCTTAATTGGGCGGGAATCAGTGACTGACGGCTCATGCCATACAAAACCCGGGAGGCCATAATCATCTGTATCAGACCTCCATTAACAATGGCTAAAAGACTGATCAGGCTAATCACTGTAGCGTCGGTTCCGGTTTTAGAGGCATAGATATAGGTTAGCGGTGCGCTCTGTTGGCCGAGCTGTTCTGGGGCCACGCTCAACACCGCGGCGAGTGTCACCAAGCAGTAAATCAATGTGGTTAGCACTAGGGTGATAATTATCGCCGTGGGCAAATTTTTCTCCACGTCCACAACCTCCTCAGCAACATTCACCATATCCTCAAAGCCAATAAAGGCATAAAAAGCGAGAAAGGATCCACTGAGAATCCCCAGCCACATTGTGCTGTTAAGCCCCGGATTGAATTCATTAAGGCGCAGAGGAAAGGTGGCTAGGTCACTTCTCGTGACCCAGACGATCAGTATCAAACCGACTATTTCGATTACTGTGATCACTGCGGCGGTTATGACTGACTGGCCTATGCCCCAAATCGCCAGCAGTCCAAGGGCTGCGGTGACCGCGATAATGGCGATCCAGTCTGGAATCGGCACAAATACCTGAAGGTAGCCAACAAAGCCATTGGCCAGTGCAGCGGCTGAAATACAGCCATTGAGTACCACAAGAACCCCAATAATGACTGTCAGATTCTTTTTATTAAAGGCCTCTTGTACATAGACCGCTTCGCCGGCGCTCTTGGGATAGCGGCTGGAGAGCTCCGCGAAGGCTAGGGCAGTAAAGGCCGAGAGTAAGGCGGCGGCGACAAAGGACAGTGGAGCGAGCATACCGGCGCGGGCCGCAACCTTGCCCACAAGGGCGTAGATGCCGCCGCCAATGGTTGTGCCTAGGCCATAGAGAATCAGCATAGGCAAGGTTAACGAGCGTCTGAGTTGGTTGTCTGGATTGGGCACAACGACCTCCCTGTCGGCTAAAATTTAAGGCTAGTTTGGTTTTATAGTAGACCAGATATGGTCCTGCCTGAGCACTCGCAACTGTGTTTGCAACCAATATGGTCAATAAAAAGTTTTTCAATAAGGTGGGGACTAAGGCCGTTTTGGAGTCTTATAGAGTATGCCCGTCAGCACGTTGTTCGTTAGCAGCGTTAGCTGACAAATAGGGCAAGCCATAATAAGGATTATTAGGTAAATGCTAACCTCAGGATCGAGGTTAGAAAACGGATGTATAGGTGACAAGGTGAGTCATAAACAGCAAGATTTAGAGCATATGGATCTGCCAGCAGATGGAAGCATTCTGTTGGATCGCGATAGGCTCGAAATAGAGGGACTTATTTTGGATATGACAGCCGCAGGCGCGGGTATAACACAGGCTGAAGTCGATCAACTATACAAAGACACCTCCAATGAGTTGCGCCGCCTGCTGGTGCGCAAGCTGGGAGACGAAGAGGGCGCCGAAGCACTGGCTCAGGATGCCTATCTCAAGTTACTGCGAATTAAACACAATCAGGATGTTGGCGATCTGCGCCACTATCTATTTAGTATGGCTGTGCGGCTGGCATTAAATGTGCTGCGCAAGCGCAAGATGGATACTCAGTACTACGGCTACAAAGAAAAATCTGCACGACTCTTAACTCAGGACAGCTGTGCTTACCGCGTGCTGCTCGAAGAGCTAAAGCGTGAGACCTTAAAAGAAAGTATTGCCCAATTGCCGGAAAAGACCCGTTATATCTATCTGCTACACGAGTTCAAAAACTTGCCGACCGCTGAAATTGCGTTACAGCTTGATGCCTCCGAGGCAGTGATAGCCACCCATCTCGATTGCGCCAAGGGGCAAACTGAAAAAGCCTTAACTGAATTTGTTTTAATGGATGTCTGAGAAGCCCACCAGGGACAAAACCCGAAGTGCACTGAAAAATCTCGAACCCTGGGCCGATGATGAGATCAGCCGCCTTGAGAAGACTTTTGCCGCTCAACGCCGCTCGGATGATATAGCAGCCAGTGCCTCTAGATCACCGGGCTCTATCATTGGACGTGCTCTGGGGGTATTGAGAAAGGGCAGTTTTACTGCTGGGTTTCTCTTTGGGTTGGCCTTTGGTCTGGCGCTATCGGCGCTGATTATCCTGCTATAGAGACTTATTTCAGATTACGAGCTTCAATTTACCGCTTAAAAAAAAGCTGTCGCTCCAGCAAAGGATTGACAGCTCTGTATTTGAGTACGGAGAGCGGTCTTAGCTCTGGTACTCGGTATTGACCACAACCACATCCACATCCAGTCCTGAAATAACCCGCTCAGCTGTATTGCCTCTGCGCGTATCTGTTTGTCCAGTCTGTCCCAAGGTGCCCATAATCACGAGATCGGCATCAATCTCTTTGACTGTCTTAGCGACAGCTTCATCTGTATAGCCCGGCACTACGTGAATATTCTTTGACGGCAGACCAGTCTCTTTGGCCAACTTGCCGCGGTCGGGATAATTCATCGAATCTTTCCAGGCATTGACCACATGCAGTTCGGCACCATAGTTCTCTGCAAGCCATTTTCCGCGAGTGAGGACATTGGCATTCAAGAGCCTCTGTTGTTCGCCAATGGCCTGAAAGTTAACCGCGGCCAAAATGATTTTACGCTGTTCGGCAGCACCTGGGCGCACCAGAATAACCGGGCAGGTGGCTTTCTTGAGGACTTTCCACTTTGACTCGGAAAAGGTCAGTCGCAGAGTATGTTTTTTCTTCTTCTGGATCGGCAGCAAGATCATATCGGCGCCAAAACGGTTGGCGGATTTAAGTATCGAACGCTGCCATTCGCTGGACCAAGAAATTTCGATCTGATAATCCAGTCCTTCTTTCTTTAGGGGTGCGTGGATCTCGTCTTCAAACCACTGGCTGTTTTTAAACAGAGAGTCATTGGTGGCTCGAGTGTCGATGCTTTCGCTATCTACAGCAACAAACACATAGAGAGTAGGGGCAGTCGTGCGGAAGCGTGCTGTAATAATGGCGCGCTGCAGGGCTATATGCTCGCTGGCGGTAGGGTCTACCACGACAAAGACTCTTTCTTGGTCTGACTTCATGTACTGCTCCTTTAGATGGTTTTCTTTATAGATGGTTTTCTTTATAGATTGTGTGCTCTCGGCGCTGGTATCCATCAGTAGTATCGCTGTCACATATGACAATAGGATCGCTGAGTGGCACTGTAACCCGATATAAACTGTATAAATATTGGGCTGAACAAAAACGCCCGTTAGTACAAAAAAATTATAGAACAGCAGTACTTCAAACGTTAGTTATAAATGATAATTCATTCATTAAAGACTAAGCGCGCTTTACGCAGCAGCCCAAGGATAAAGTTGCGATTGCTCTGCTGCCTCACTTACACTTGAACTCTATTACCACTCACTGAATCCATTGTGGCACTCTGTAAGCGCTGCAATAAATAATAATAAAAGTGCCAAAGCGCGCGAAAAAAAAGGATATTCAACACTGTGAACAATCCAGCCTTGCAGATTACTTCCCCACTGGCGGCAGCGGTGATTAGCGTCGACGTTAAACTTGGAGACCCAGTGGCGAAAGGCCAGCCGTTGGTCAATCTCGAATCCATGAAGATGCAGACCCTGTTAACTGCACCTGAAGACGCTGTAATTACAGCTATTCTGGTCGCCAGCGGCGATACCATTCAGGCGGGACAGCTACTGTTAGAAATTAAGGCTGCCAGTGCAATCTCTGAGTCCACCAAGCAGAAAGCCGCAGAACAACCAGCCCCTAGTAACTTACTTGAAGAACTTCAAACTCAACTAGCCTATTCATCCGATACGATGCGGCCTGATGCGGTGCAACGCCGACATAAAAAGGGCTATCGCAGCGCCCGTGAAAATGTCACCGATCTCTGTGATAGCGACTCTTTTATTGAATACGGTCAGCTTGCCGTTGCGGCTCAACGCGATCGTAAAGATGCCGAATCTTTAAAGGTTGAGACGCCCGCAGATGGCGTGATAACCGGTCTTGCAACGATTAACAGTGCTGAATTTGGCGCTCAGGCCAGTCAGGTCGCGGTGATCGTCAACGACTACTCGGTGCTAGCCGGAACTCAGGGTTATTTTCACCATAAAAAAATTGATCGAATATTGGATCAGGCTGGCAAGACCAGCCTGCCAGTGGTGATGTACACCGAGGGTGGCGGCGGACGACCCGGAGATACTGATGTTAAAACCCAGATTGCTGGCTTAGATGTGCCGACCTTCGCTCGCTGGGCCAGTCTCAGCGGCCAGGTGCCATTAATTGCGGTGAACAATGGCTACTGCTTTGCCGGTAACGCCGCACTGTTTGGCTGCGCGGATATTCGTATTGCCACAAAAACCTCATGGATCGGTATGGCTGGCCCGGCGATGATCGAGGGCGGTGGACTGGGTAGTTTTGCACCCATAGAGATTGGGCCAATTGATATTCAAACTGAAAATGGTGTGGTCGATCTGGTGGCGGATAACGAGTCCCATGCCACCTATTTAGCACAGCAATGCCTAGGTTATTTTCAAGGGGATAAACAATCTTGGGACTGCGCTGATCAAGCTGAGCTGCGCAAGATGATGCCCCTAGATCGACGCTTTGTTTACGATATCCGTTCGATCATTGAGGGCCTTGTGGACACTGATAGCTTTACTGAATTATCTCAGCCCTACGGCCCTGGCATTGTCACCGGCTTTATTCGCATTGAAGGTGTGGCCATGGGCTTAATAGCCAATGACTGCAGAGTATTGGGCGGTGCGATTGACGCCGAGGCCGCAGATAAAGCCGCGCGTTTTATCAGTCTCTGCGATCAATTCTCGATCCCTCTGTTATCGCTCTGTGACACACCGGGCTTTATGGTTGGTCCGGCCAGTGAAGAGCAGGCTGCTGTGCGGCGCATGGCAAAACTGTTTATCGCCGGCGCCAAAATCAGCGTGCCACTGGTAACGATTTTTCTACGCAAGGGCTATGGCTTGGGAGCCATGGCCATGGCCGGTGGCAGCTTTCATCATCCGCGCTATAGCGCTGCATGGCCGGCCGGTGAATTTGGCGCCATGGGACTTGAGGGGGCAGTGCGCTTGGGCTTTAAAAAGGAACTGGCTGCAGAGACCGATGAGGCTGCTCGGGAAGCCTTATTTAATAAGTTGGTTGATAGTATGTACCAGAAGGGTAAAGCCACCGAAGCGGCGGCTCATTTGGAGATTGATGCAGTGATTGATCCTGCTGATACTCGCACTGTGATTGTCAGAGCACTTGGTATTAGCGATTAATCTTTTTACTCACTCGCCGCTGAGAAGGCGGCGAGGTGTTATTCCGTGCTCTTAACTTGTAATTTTAGCGAATAAAAAAAGCCCGTAATCTTAGTTCGTAATCTTAGCTCTTAAAACTAGCTCGGCTCAACATTGTGATAAATATCCTGGACGTCATCTAGGTCGTTGAGCATAAACATAAAGCGCTCAAACATTTCCACATCATCGCCAGTTACAGGTGCAGTATTCTGGGCAATAAACTGAATCTCATCCACTTCGTAGTCGATCTCGCCAAAGGCTTCGCTGAGGGCCTGCTTGGCTTTAAAAGATTCAGTATGGGGAGCAAACACTGTCAACATACCGTCTTCGTTCTCTAGATCTATAACATCTACGTCGCTCATCAGCAGGGCATCCAGCACAGCTTCTTCGTCCTGACCGGAAAACATCAGAATACTCAGATGATCAAACATATGGCTAACTGAGCCCTGAGTACCAATCTTGGTTTTAGTCTTGGTAAAGCACTGGCGCACATCGCCGAAGGTACGGTTGGGGTTATCGGTTAAGCACTCGATAATCACCATGCAGTTGCCCGGGCCATAGCCTTCATAGCGCGCCAATTCAAAATTTTCACCGGCGCCACCTTTGGCTTTTTCAATGGCTTTATCGATAACATGGGTTGGCACCTGGTCCTTTTTTGCCCGCTCGATAAGGCTGCGCAGCGCAAGGTTTCCTGTGGGGTCGAGACCGCCGGCTTTGGCGCAGACATAGATCTCGCGACCATATTTGCTGTACACCTTGGCTTTGGCATCTGAGGTCTTTGCCATTGAGTCTTTACGGTTTTGGTACGCTCTGCCCATGTCTAATTCCAATCCATTGAGTTTAAGCCGGCAATTCTACAACAGCCTGATGCTCAGAGCATTCAAAAATCCCAAACCACGACAAGAATTAGCGATCAGTCAGGTGTTTGCCCTCTATTTGCCCGCCCAAGATAGACTGATTGGCGGCGCTGGCCATGCCTTCGATAATCGCCCACTCCGCCTTAAGCAGTTGCAGCAGCTGCTTAAGCTGTTGGTCAGTCTTGCCTTGGAGCCTAGTCTGTTGACTGATTATCCGAGCGTAGTACTTGAGCGCTTGATCAGCGGTCTGCTCGATAGAAAGCCGCAGCGCGGTTTTGCGCGCCGCATGAGATAGGGCTAAGCGATTCAGTGCGGGTTGATCTGCAATCCACTGCAGTGCCTCGGCGAAATCAGCGTAGGACTCAGTCTGCAATAGCCGACCATTGTGTTTGTCTGCAACCAGTTCGCGAGTTCCCGCCGCATCCAGAGCGACCACCGGTATACCGCAGGCCATGGCTTCGCTAATAACCAGGCCCTGGGTTTCACTCTTTGAAGCAAAGGCAAAGACGTCCATTGCATCATAGGCATTGGCAAGCTGACCGGCTGTTAGATCTCCAGCTCTGAACAACTGTTTGCTGAGTCCCGCGTGCTGGAAAATCGTTGCAACCAGATCCTCAGCAGGGCCGGTCCCAATCAGCAGGAAATAGGTCTTTGGAGTATTCTTTTTCCGCTGCTGATGTTGAGTTTGACGCCGAGCGATAAACTCTGCCACGGAGTTGGCCAAAAATGAGAGGTTTTTTTCCTCGGCCAAACGTCCCAAATGGCCCACCACAAATGCTTTGCCTGGTATATTTTGTGTCTTGCGAAAATGGTAACCATTTGCATTGGCAAAGTAATCCAGCTGTAGTCCGGTTGGCACTATATTGATCGGTGTCTCAACACCACGCTGCTGTAATAGCCTTGCAGTGCTCTCGCTGGGGGCAAATACAAGATCCGCAAGATTGCTATATTGAGTTGCCAGCGCGACAGCGAACTGCTGCATTGTAGGGGAATCTCCGGGAACATAGTGGGTATGTGTTTCGTAGAGTCTGTGATGGGTGTAAACCAGCGGTAAATTGCGAGTGCGGGCAATTTGCAGTGCGGTAATGCCGAGTAAAAAGGGCTGGTGGGCATGAACTACATGGGGTTTGAATTGCTCTATGCGGTCCTTGAGTAGGCTTGGTACCGGCAGCACCACAGAGAAATCACTGCCATTAAATTTTTGTAGAGCGGGAACTCTGAACACATTTATTTCACTTTCAGGCATACCTAAAAATTCCGGTGCGACGATTAAGACACGATGGTTGAACGCTCGATATTGCTGAGCGAAACTTTCCACGGATCGGGCAACACCGCCAACATGCGGTATGTAGCTGTTGGTAAACATAAGGATATTGAGTCTGTTGTTGTCCATAGTTAAGCGTCCAATAGGAGGTGGTTGTTACCTGTGGGTGGGGGGTTGATTCAGCGGTGAATGGCCGTCGGTGGTTGTAGCCAGAGTTGAGTCTTTGGTCTGTTCTAGGCATGGGTATAGCCTCGCTTTGTTACTTTTTTGTGCAGATTTATTTAGAGCCCTCAGCCTCTAGAGAGCCCTCAGCATCTAGAAAGCCCTCAGCCTCTAGAGAGCCCTCAGCCTCTAGAAAGCCCTCAGCTCATCAAAAGCCCTCAGCTAATTAAAAGCCCTCAGCTAATTAAAAGCCTAGCAATAGGAAAAATTATTGATGACAGTCAATCAGCTTTAGTTTTAAAAGAAATATGCCTTTGCGTAGCAAGGTTTTTTGATTTGTTGACTGCTATCAATTCTCCGCGCTCAGGAATCGTAACAATCAAGATCCACTGAATACTGCTTCCCGGATAACGATATGAGCAACTTCGCTGAGCTAAAAAGACAGATGATTGAGTATCAAATGGTAGCCCGCGGGTTACGTGATGAGGCGGTACTCAATGCCCTCAGCGCAGTCCCAAGAGAAAAGTTTGTACCTTCGGAGTTGGCCGAATTTGCCTACCATGATGCGCCTCTCCCCCTGGCTGCTCAGCAGACCATTTCACAGCCCTATATAGCGGCGCTCATGACATCGGCGCTGCAGTTACAGCCTGAGGACAGGGTATTGGAGGTGGGCACAGGCTCTGGCTATGGGGCGGCGATAATCGCCAAGATCGCGGCAAAGGTATACAGCATTGAACGGCACAAGATACTCGCCGACAGTGCTCGGCAACGTCTTCTGGCGCAGGCATATGAAAACGTTCAGGTTCTTTTTGGTGATGGCACATTGGGCTGGCCCAGCAAAGCGCCATTTGATGCCATTGTGGTGGCCGCCGGCGGCCCAGAAATTCCCCAAGAACTGTTACAGCAACTAGCCATTGGTGGCCGCTTGGTGATTCCCGTGGGCAGTGAAATACAGTGCCAGAGTCTATTGCGTATCCGCCGTATCAGTGAAGAGGAATATCAGCAAGAGGATCTCGGCAGCGTGCATTTTGTGCCTCTGATCGGCGCCTCGGGTTGGGAAGAAGAGCGTCCTAAGCGCAACCTAAAAGCGGCGATTAGCATTAGCGCCGAAGAGTTAATCTATCAGAGCAGCGAGCATTTCAGTTCGCCAACAGAAGCGAATCTCGACAAACTATTACAGCGCATTGGCGACAGTTCTGTTGTACTTTTAGGTGAATCCAGCCATGGCAGCGCCGAGTTTTGCGAGATGCGCGCACGTATTAGCCAGGAGCTTATTGAGAAGAAAGGTTTCAATATAGTTGCCGTTGAAGCCGACTGGCCGGATGCCAATTATATTAACCATTATATTCATGGCACTTCCCCGGATCCGCGTTTAAAAAATGCACCTTTTAGCCGTTTTCCCAGCTGGATCTGGGCCAATCAATCAATGCTTAAGTTCACTCAATGGCTGCAAGAATACAACGCCACCTTTGCTGATAATGGCCACAGTATCGGATTCTATGGACTCGATTTATACAGCCTTAATGCTTCCATTGACGCAGTATTGGCCTATCTGGATAACGTCGACTCAACCACAGCACAGCAGGCTCGGGTGCGCTATGGCTGTCTGACACCCTGGGCCAAAGATCCAACAATCTATGGTCAGGCGAGATTGACCAAGCAATATAAAAAGTATGAAAAAGAGGTGCTGGGGATTCTCCGTAATCGCTTAAAGTCGCGGCTCAATTATGCCCATGCGGATGGCCAGCGGTACTTCAGTACTGAGCAGAACCGGCGTTTAATCGCTGAGGCGGAGGGCTATTACAAGACCCTTTATTATGCTGAGCAAAATTCCTGGAGTCAGCGCGACCAGCATATGTTTGACACTCTGCAATCGATACTCAGCTTTCATGGTAAAGACAGCAAGGTGATTATCTGGGGGCACAACTCTCATATAGGGGATGCTAGAGCCACTCAGATGAGTGCTCGGGGTGAGTTTAATATTGGCCAGTTAGTGCGTGAGCAATATCGAGGTAGTGCCTATTCTATTGGCCTTGGTGCCGATCATGGCAGCTTGGTAGCGGCCTCGGAGTGGGGTGGGCCAATGGAGATTAAGCAGCTGAAGTCAGCAGACAGAGACAGTTACGAAGGGCTCTGTCACAGGGTCGCGGCGGATAATTTTTTGTTGCCCCTGAGTAAGCCGATCAAACCGGCTCTGCGCAAGCGACTTTTGGCTGAACGGTTGGAGCGGTCGGTGGGGGCTATATATCTGCCTGAGAACGAGCTGCAGAATCATTACTTTTATACCTGTTTGCCGCAGCAGTTTGATGAATATATTTGGTTTGATGAGACTCGTGCTGTTGAACCTCTGAGTCCGGAGGGTGGTGTTGGTTTGTTTTTTGCCGGTGGGTTGGGTGCAAATAGACCCTGAGCATACCCCTGTGATCGGTCCCATGGATGCCAATATTTTCAGCGTTCGCACAACTCGCTGGCGCTCAGACAGCTGCTCTCTTTTTCTGAAAATATTGGCATTCATAAGCGGGCCCTGATTAATCGCAAGGGTATGCCCAGGGTCTATCTGAATTATTGTAGTACAGCTGAGAAATCGAATCGATTGTCGTGGCATCGTTATCGTTAATGCCATCCCGACAGAGCTACCAAACCTGTCATCCCGACAGAGCTACCAAACCTGTCATCCCGACAGAGCGTAGCGACGAGGGATCTCAGTTTTTGTTTTGGCAACCACGTTGAATGTTGGGTGCAAATAGACCCTGACCATACCCTTGC
>Ga0302131_1000963_pt1 | contig 16115 bp, 15 predicted proteins | sample CB9_20m_MG_FD_203105 | JGI IMG/M metagenome (GOLD analysis project Ga0302131, IMG submission 203105) | Marine microbial communities from Western Arctic Ocean, Canada - CB9_20m | ecosystem: Environmental > Aquatic > Marine > Oceanic | place: Canada: Western Arctic Ocean | collected 2017-09-19
TTGTGACACAACCTTAACTAAAACCGTTCCTGCAACCAAGGCCATTGTGCCCAAGGAGGTCGCTGCACTTCTCTCCGGCGTCTGAGAGCTCTCTCATTGAGGAGCCGCAGCAGCTTAGCTCACGGCTTCATGAGAAGACAGGACCCGTTCGGTTTAGCCGGGGCTTGGCCGGAATGCCAGCGAAGAGCGGCCACCGCAGTTTCGATACAAGCCACTTTTGCTCGCCGGGCGCGACAAGCCTCCCCTTGAATCATCTAATTGTGATTCCCGACCCGCTAACGCCTTCGCCAGCTGGATTGTAGATGTTATAGAGTGACTCAGCGATTACTGCTGGTTTGGACTCTCCTTCTATTTCTACGGTCTGAGTGACGTGCAGGCGATGTCCTCCCGAAATTCGTTCGACTTGGGTCACTACTGCATGCATCCGAAGTGAACTTCCGACTCGAACGGGTGATGGAAAACGCACTCGGTCGAGGCCGTAATTCAGTTTCATGACCGCGCCGTCAAGACCAAATATCTCACCCCAAAAGGAGCCAACGAGCGACAGAGTAAGGAACCCATGAACGATAGTGGCCCCAAAGATTCCAGCTTTCGCGGCAACATCATCTACATGGATCCAATTGTGATCTCCCGTGACATCGGCGAATCGATTCACATCCTCCTGCGAGACGGTGCGAAATGCGCTTGGGCCTAAAAGCGTTCCCTGAAGGGTCGGTATCTCCTCGATAGTGAATCGATGAGGTCTTGGCACCTTGAGTCCCGTCACGATCGAGTTGCGTTTCCTATGAGTTCCGCAATTGGACGGAGAATCGCCTCTTGTGTAACGCTTGCGACCAAGTCGCCTCCCCGATCAAAGACGTGGCTCCGCGAGAACGCCCGCCCACTCGAAAACGAGAGTCCCTCGTTTTCCACGAGGAGCCAATCGTCTACTCGAAATGGCCTGTGGAACCACATCGAGTGATCGATTGAGGTGCCGGAAAGTGTCACACCCTGATGCTGAAGTTCTCCATGCGCGGCTCGGGTAACCAAGAAGTCAGAGGCATACGCCAGCAACGCTGCATGATCCGCTTCGCGATCCGATTCAACAAGGTCTCGCGTCTTGAGCCAAACCAGTTTCTCAGCTCCAGGCCCGCCCGCCTCGAGGCCCTCGGAGTAATTGACGTAACGCAAATCAAAAGGTGCCCGTACAAGCGGGTTCGTTCCAGGGGGAGCGAAGTCGGAGGAGCTCAAATTTTCGGGGGCAGTGGTCGCCGGCATGCTCCGCTGAAACTCGATGCTTTCCTCTGGGCGGTGGAAGGAAACGATTGCCGTAAGAATCAGCCGTTCTGCCTGATGCGCCTCAGCCCTGACAATATCGATGGAGCGGCCCCGCTTGAGCACTTGGGGCGAATAAATCATTGATTCCTGCGCTACCCCAGGAGCCACAAAATAGGCATGAATTGAATTTGGCGCGCGATCGCTTCCAAGGGCTAATGAGCTCGCGCGAAGCGCCTGAGCGACGGTCTGCCCTCCAAAAACTCGTCCAATTGCACCCTCGATACATTTACTTTCCAGGACGCCAGAGGGGGTGGGAGTCAGAGCAATGAGGCTCATCAGGTCATGTTTCGCCTTGTTTCTTTGTTCCATTTTAGAATAGTATCAACCAACCGACTGTTAGTGAGGTTATAATAAGTACGATGTTGGAAAAGACGAGTCACTCTAGGGTCGTTCACTTCGAGGATTGTCGGCTCACGGCCGAATACCCCGCAGAGAATATCTTGGTGGGCGAAACGTTACATTTCACTACCTGCGCTAAAACGAACGAAATCCGTAGGTTGGGTGGTCTCAGTCAGAAACTGACAACGATTTTGACGTCCCACGAGACTGCGATTTCACAGACCAATCCAGCCAAGCTATAAGTCCTACGCAACAAACAACACTGAGACAAGGGAGTCCAGCGTGAAAGTAAAGAACACTCTTTGTGTGCAAAGCCTCAAGGGGCCACTATTGAGAGCCTTCTCGATGTCTCAGCGTAAGGATTATTAACTTGGAACTCCTCACAATTCTTTATTCTGGAATTCTCGTCGGCGGCATTTACGCAATCGTCGCCATCGGCCTCAATGCTGTTTTTGGTGTTGTTCGAGTGATAAACTTCGCCCACGGTGAATTTGTCATGATCGGAATGTTCACCGCCTACTTCGCTTGGAATGTTTGGCAAATTAACCCGTATGTTACTTCGTTGTTCATCGCAGTTCCTTTGGGGTTCTTACTTGGCGTAGCGATTCAGTTTTTTGTCATCAAACATCTCCTCAAAGAACCCCTAATGCAGATGTTCGCGACATTCGCGCTGCTGATTTTCTTTGAAAATCTAATCCTGGCATTTACGGGCGGAGAACCGAAGACCCTTCGTGTTGACACCTCTTCAGCATCATTTGATCTCTTGGGCGTGGCAGTGAGTATTCCACGATTGATTGTGCTCATGGTTGCTATTGCCCTAACGATTGTTCTAGTGGCCTTCCTCCGGTATTCATTCGAGGGCACTGCCGTTCGTGCTGTGAGCCAGGACAGGACTACTGCGGCGCTGATGGGCATCAGCGTGAATCGACTTTACATGATGGCTTTTGGCACGTCAGGAGCAATCGCCGTGATGGCGGGAGCGATTTTGGCGCCCATCTATACGGCGACACCAACTATCGGCTTCAGCTTTGTTTTACCGGCCTTCGCGGTGGTCGTCCTCGGCGGTCTCGGAAGCATTACGGGCTCGCTTGTCGGGGGTATTCTTGTCGGCATCGTTGAAGCTTTGTCCGGCTATTTTCTCGACCCGGCGCTTAAGCAGGCTGTCTGGTTCACGCTATTCCTGGTCGTGCTGGTGGTACGTCCTGCAGGCCTGTTTGGTCTGGCCGGATCCCAAGAGATTGGACACAAATGAGACCTTTAATGAAGCCAAAGGACACTGCGGCACCTAAACAAATCAAAATCCGAGGTCCTCAGAAATTCTCGGGACTTCAGCCAGCGAGGACAGCCTGGTCTGCCTATGGAATTGCTATTGCTGCGTTCATTTTGATTGCTGCAGCCCTGAGCGGGGAACCCTATTACATGGGCCTCGCTGCGATCGGTTTCATGTGGGCGGGTCTTGCCTCAGCGTGGAACATAATCGGCGGTTTTGGAGGCCAGTTCTCGCTGGCTCATTCAGTTTTCTTTGGTGCCGGCGCCTACTCGGTTGCCTTACTGAAAGTAAACTTTGGCGTTTCCCCATTTGTAGGCATGCTGGTTGGGGTGGTAATTAGCGCGCTCATAGCTTGGGCGCTTTCCTGGGCACTATTCCGGCTCCGTGGTCCTTTCTTCGCAATTGGAACTTTGGCTTTGTCTTTGGTCGCGCTTTCACTTGTTGAATACTTTGAGTGGACAGGCGGAGTCATGGGCGTGCTCATCCCGTTCCAAGATCAATTTATAACAGATCGAAACATGTGGGCTTTTGTGTTTATTGCGTTCCTCGCCTTATGCGTTGCAGTCTCACTAGCTATTTCTCGCAGCAGACTTGGGTACTACTTAATTGCCGTGCGTGATGACGATGATGCTGCATCCGCTGCTGGCGCCAATCCACTTGGAGTAAAAACTATTGCTTTCGTTATTAGTGCAATGTTGACGTCGGTTGGTGGGGGCCTCTTTATTCTTTACCTCGGTTTTCTCGACCCCCCCTCTTTCATGAGCGCTATCAGCGTGGCTGCCTACATTCCACTACTAGCTCTTATTGGTGGAATTGGCACGGTAGTTGGCCCTGTCATTGGTGGACTGATGCTTCCAACGGTGCAGGCCCTTCTTCGTGGCGAGCTAGCAGAATTGCCTCCTGGGATATCTGAAGCCGCTATGGGTCTGATTCTTGTCCTTGCTGCGGTGTATTTCCGCGAAGGGCTTTGGGGAAAATTCATGAAATCGATTAGGAGGTTTCGTCGTGATTCAAACAGAAAAGAATGACTACATTCTCGAGTGCCATGGCGTCAGCAAGCAATTTGGTGGGCTGACTGCTCTTTCCGCCGTCCACCTAAAAGTCAAACCTGGGCAAATTGTGGGCGTTATCGGCCCCAACGGTGCGGGAAAGACAACACTATTCGACATGATCTCGGGACACCAGAAGGCTACATCGGGGCAAATCATGTTCAATGGAATTGACGTGACCCAACAACCGCCTCACATTCGGGCCCGAAAGGGCATGGGACGTACCTTCCAGGTCGTCCATCCGATTCCATCATTGACCGTTATTGAGAACGTCATGATTGGTGCCTTCGCAGTATACGGAAGGCGCAACGCGGCAGCCGAAAGGGCCCATGAAATCCTTGAAGCGGTGGAGTTGGGCGACCGCGCACAATCGATGGCTGGCGACCTCACCCTCGCTGGGCGAAAGCGCCTTGAAGTTGCTCGGGCAATGGCAGGAAATACATCTCTTTTGTTGCTCGACGAAGTCATGGCAGGCCTCAACCCCGTGGAAACGGGCCAAGCCATCGCCATGATTAGAAGACTCAGCAAGAGAAATGTCTCGATTGTTCTTGTCGAACACAATTTGAAAGTAGTGAACGAACTTGCTGAACATGCGGTCGTTCTAGACCACGGGGCCTTGATCGCCGAAGGAAGCCCTGGGGATGTCCTAAAGAATCCTGATGTTATTCGAGCCTACTTGGGAGACCGAAAGGTGAATAAATGAGCTCAGTACTTGAAATCCAAGACCTTCATGCCGGCTATGGGGACCTAGAGGTCCTCCATGGCGTCAACCTCTCCGTGGAAGATGGTGACGTTGTCTCAGTCGTCGGGGCAAACGGTGCCGGAAAGTCAACACTCCTCGGCGCAATTTCCGGTTTAGTGCCCGCAACAAAAGGGTCAATTATCGTCGATGGTGTTGACATTACGAAAATTCCCGCACACCGAGTCATTCGCCATGGTGTCACCCTTGTGCCTGAAGGTCGGAAGCTCTTCCCATTCCTGACGGTTGAAGAGAATCTTAAACTCGGTGCATATCACAAGTCTGCTCGGGCACAATCTTCCGAGACACTCGCGGAAGTTTATGACCTCTTCCCCCGAATGACAGAAAGGCGAACACAGCTTGCAGGCTTACTTTCAGGAGGAGAGCAACAAATGTGCGCCATTGGTCGTGGTCTCATGTCTAAGCCACGAATTCTCATGTTGGATGAGCCGTCATTGGGTTTGGCCCCAATTATTGTTGAGCAGATGTTCGGGCTCATTAAGAACCTGGCAGCCAACGGACTCACTATTCTTCTTGTTGAACAAAATGTCGCCGATGCTCTGGAGCTCTCCAAGCACGCAAACGTTCTCGAGCAAGGCCACATAACGATGACTGGCACTGGTGCGGAACTTCTGGCAAGCCCTGATCTGCAGGCTGCCTACCTCGGGTTTAGCTAATGAGTTCCGATAGCGACGAAGCGGTCCTCCATCCAGTTCCGGGCTGGGGTGGGAAACTTGGCCTGACTAGTCTTAGCGGCCCGGATTCGTGGTCTAAAATCCCCGGAGCGACGATTGCGGAAATTCAGCAGTGCATTAATCGCTATTGCTGGGGCTTTGACGATCGTCGGCTCGATATATTGAGCGATTGCTTTCTCGAAGAAGGTATCTGGGAAGCTAGCGTCATGGGTGAAGTAAAAATTGGCCCGTTTCTTGGTCGCCCCCAGGTGCTTGAGTGGCTCGCGAGATTCTGGAATCACCAACAGGATCAACGTAGGCATGTTTTTACAAATCTCATAGTCGATGAAGTAAATGGAAACACGGCCGTCGCATATTCATATCTCCTTTTGCTCGGCTCAAGCAGCTCCATGACGCAACTTGAGTCAGTGGGGTTCTATCGATTCTCCCTAGAGCGACGAGATGACCGCTGGTTCATTGCTGAGCTTTTAGCCGGATTTGACTCGCCCTTCTGGAAGATTCCCGTCAGTGAGATGTCCCCGCGCGTTAGGGATCTTTTTGGAATTACTGCGTTCTAGATTGCAGACCTTGAGCTCACAGTGGCTTTGAGGTGGCCGCAATCCTTTCTCCCTGTTGCACCTAGGGGCAAACAATCTCCTTCGCCCCGGACTTTCGTGACATACGTTGGAAATCCGCGATACCACTTGGCACCCTATTCGCTTTACCGACCACACCTCAATTGTTGCTGCGTTTGCCCGCTGCATGGCTAAACCCTGAACCGTCCCCGTTTTTATGGAACCCTTTAGCTGGCGGCTTCGCCGGTTAACGAATCGTTTGTTTCAGCGCAGTAGTTCTCCTCGAACTCGGGGGCAGGGTTGTCACAGGCATCACCGACTGTCTCGATCGATGACACCGAGGCTGCTGGAGTTAGATGCTATTTGGTTCGCTACGGTCCCCCACATCGGCTTGCGCCTGCGTCGCCCACTTGCGCGACATCTCGACGCCAATGTTGCGTTTTGCCGTCGCACCTTGGCGCGCAGCTGTCATCGACAAGTAATCAGCGAGATGATCAAGAGCGCTACGGCTGCTGGTTCATGAGCTTCTGTTTGGAATTTCCTAGGCATACATGCATCCTTTCGCTAGAAAGAAAGCGGTAAACAGTCAGGGATGGTTCAAACTGCTCAACAGCGCAACCACAAACACGAAACATCAAGGCTGGGCATCAAGAGAGACCTTAAGCTGTTGAGCAAGGTACCGAGAATAAGTTCTGCACTGGGCAAAACTCCCGGCCATGTACCAGAGTCCCTCCTGGTCAGTTTCTCTCCACATGTTATTGACATCTCCTCGCACGTCGAATCCCCAGACAGGACCCACGGTGTCTGCAATCTCGTCGCCCAAGACGCGACGAGTAGTGTCCTGGAGATTTTCATATCCGGTTGCCATGAGAATGAGATCCGCCTCAATGATTGTCCCGTCTGTCAGGACAGCCCCCGAGGCACAATATCTCTCAATTGATGAAGACTGAGCTACATGAATCTTGCCGTCCGCGATTAGTTCGGAACAGCCCACGTTGAGATAGTAACCGCCACCAGTTCGCAGATACTTCATGTAATAGCCCGAATCGTCCTCCCCCAAATCTGTGCGAAAGCCTCGCTCCTCTAGCCGGTCAAGAAGGTGCTTATCCAGCTCATACATGCGCTTGGTTAGAATTTTCTGCCCAGCTAGCGTGAGGTCGTACGACATGGAGACTGCGAGCAAATCAGAGTCTGAAATCGAGGGGCCTTCGGAGTACAGGGCAAAAACAAGTTGAGCAGCTGGCTCTACGCTTGTGATGGTTGTGGGCGATCGCTGAACCATCGTGACCGAGGCCGCACCTCGCTCGTGAAGCTCCTGCGCGACATCATGGCCGCTGTTCCCAGAGCCGACAACAATTGCCTGTTTTCCTTTCCACGAATTACCGTTCGAGAAAACGCTCGAATGCATGACGGTCCCTTCAAATTCACCAAGACCGGGCAACCCAACATTCTTAGCGCCGCCGCTTAGGCCCGTCGCAATCACGAGATGCCTGGGGCGAAGTTCGCGAACCTCCCCATCCCGCTGAAGAATGGCGATCCACCGCTTCGCATCACTGTCATAGACAGCCGAAACGAGCTCCGAATTTGTCCAATAGTTTAATTCCATCGCCCACGCATAAGTCTCGAGCCAATTCGCGAGCATATCCTTTGGCAAATATACAGGCCACGTTGGTGGGTAACTCATGTAAGGAAGCTCACACACCCACGCTTCATTATGAAGCGCAAGTGCGTCGTAGCGAAGTCGCCAGTTATCACCAACGCGTTTATTCTTATCGACAATAAGCGCCTCAACCCCAAGTCGCTTTAGCCGTGCACCGAGCATCATTCCGGCATGTCCGCCCCCAATGATGACAACTTCTGGATCCTCGAGCTCAATTGCCTCTCCTGGGCTGACTGCCAAGTTGGACGCATTTTTGCCGCCCCGTGGCCGATTCGAGTTGTCTGGATCCTCAAATCCCTCCATCGTCTGAAGTGCGGTCAGAAGAGTCCACGCAATAGGCATTCCCTCTTCCTGCATCAAACGGACAACACCGCGTCCGGTCCCTGCATCCGTCACAAAATCAAAAAACGCCTCAACGATTTCTACGCCCCCGCGTGTCTTTAGCTGCGGGGCGGGGTCCAAACTAACCGTGAAGTTCTTGGACTTGACCCTGGAATTTTCTACCTGTAGGGCAGATTCAATCTCGGTCGCACCCGACGTCGTCAATAGACTTCCCGTAAACGCGACGGCGTCGCGCCAATGTGCTCCGCTAACGAAAATCTCAGCAAGGCCGACTCCGGAAAGGAGTCTCCCCTCCAGCTCACGCAGCCACTGGCCCGCGAGCTGGAGGGGAGACAACGAACTCTCATCCATGTTGTTGATTATTTGCCTAGAATGATATTCTCGCCCTCGAGCGCAGCTTCCTTTGGCCAAACAGCTGGCGACGTCCCATTTGCACGCCACTGAACGCCGATCAGCCGAATATCCTGGTTCTGGAGTTCGCTATTGAACGTAAGGCCCCAGCCGATTGGCATTGAGCCAAATGGCAAGTTCATTGAAAGTGCTGCGGCCTTCATGTCAGCAAGCTCCGTCGAACCATTCGCCTTCTCAAGCGTCAGGATGGCTGCCGTCATACCGGTGTAGGCGACCATCGCGACAGAGTCGCCGGGGAGGCCACCGTAAGCGGCCTCATAGTTCTTGAGAAAATTCGCCATTCCAGGTGCGTACTCTGCATTGATTTGCTGGCTCGTATACGAGGTCACAAATACACCCTCAAGATCTTCTATTCCCACTGCCTCAAGGACGGATTGCGCGTCCCCTGCACCAGTGAGCATCACCGCCTTGGGCTGGAATTTCAACGACGCCGCGGTTCGAACAAGCAGAGCAGTATCAGGAACGTAGCCGGTAATAAGCCAAATATCTGCATTCGCTGCAGCGGCTGCGAGGACGGAGTCCGTTACGTCTGTTACACCGTACTTGTGAGTCCCACGCACAACGTTGTACCCTGCTGCTATCAACGTACTAGCCTGTGCGTCCGAAACCCCTGCTCCGTATGCACCGTCTATGCTCTGGATAAATACGGTGAGATTATCTCCGCCAATTGCGGGGTGAATGCCTTCAATTATGAAGTTTGCCGAAGTTGTACCATAGTCAACCCCACGAGCTGTGGAACGAAAATAGTTGTCTAGGCCACGAGTAGTGAGAGTATCTGAAGTGGCATGAGTCTCCCAGTAGGGCAAACCGTAACGAGCTGCGGCCTCCGAGCCGGCCTGTGAGGACGATGACGCGTAGGTGCCGATGAACATTTCCACGTTTTCACGTGTTGCCAGACGATCAACCTCTGCGATGACGTCTTCGGGAGCGAATCCATCTCCGTAGATCAATTCGACTGAACGTCCCGCAACTACGCCATCGACATCTTGAAGTGCAAGCGCATAGCCGCGCTTTATCTCTTCCCCCTCGAGGGCGAAGCTTCCACTAACAGGCAGAACTGCCCCAATGAGCAGGGGACTCTTGCTTTCTTCGCTCGCCTCAGTTGTTGATTCTGCGGAAGGTGTTGCAGAAGGTGTTGATTGTGCAGAACAGCCCGACATGAAAGCCAGAGCCCCTGTTAGAGCTAAACCAATAAGTATTTTTGATCGCATTTCGTCCTCCTTGACGAGACAGTGGTGTTACCAACCTGAGTGTCATTCACATTTTGAGATTGACAAGTAACGTTTGAATTCTACCAGTCGTTCGGTTGCTTGATGCTACTAATATTGCTATCTTTTTCATTACAATTTGACTACGCCGGCTTTGGTCCCCGAGCTCTAGATTTCTCCGGCGGACAATTCTGCACAAGTTGAAGGCCCCGTGGAGAGTGGGCGTATCCGCACCTCCCACGTTCGATGGACAACGAAACCAGCGGAGGGGGGATGGATGGATGCTAACCCCTAGTCCGCCATTTTCTAGCCTCACATCACTGATCTCAGTCTTTTATTTTCTGTCCCGAAACTCCTGTTCCGCAAACTCCCCTGCAAGTTCGCGGAGTTTGTGCTTCATGACCTTGCCACTTGCATTCTTGGGTAGTTCATGAATAAATTGAACGTTCGTGGGCATCTTGTACCCCGCCAGCTTCTCGCGGCAATAATCGAGGATTGCAGTCTGAGTGAGGCGCTCATCTTGGCGCACGATAAAGGCCACAGGGGTTTGACCCCACTTCTCATGTGGCACCCCAATGACTGCGGACTCCGTCAGCCCCTCAATTTGCGCGAGGACCCGTTCCACCTCCGTGGGATAAACGTTCATTCCGCCACTGATGATTAGGTCGTTGCGGCGGTCAAGGATATATACGTATCCTTCACTATCGATGCGACCGAGATCACCAGAGTGATACCAACCGTCGCGAAAAGTTTTCGCGGTTGCCTCGGGATTTTTCCAATAACCTCGGGCCAATGAGCCTGAGTGAAAGATAAGTTGCCCCACCGACTGGCCGTCCTGAGGAACTCTATTTCCTTCCTTGTCGATAAGCTCTATGACAACATCCGGCGCAGGTCGTCCCGTTGAGGAATAGATTTCTGGGCGACGTTCACTGTAGTCGCTGACTACAGTGGCTGCCGCCAGGCCCCCGGAATTCTCCGTCATACCCCAACCCTCGACGAGTCGAGGACCGATGGTGTCGACAAGGTGCTCAAGATGTTCCTCAGGCGCCTTTGCTGTTGAGTGCAGGACGCTCACTAGCGATTCGAGGCGTGTTTGGCGTGCAGTGACGACTTCACAGAACTCCATGATTGGCGGACTGGGAAGGATCGTAAAAGTTGCATGAAATTCGTCGATCGCGTCGACAAGACGCTCTGTGTCCCAGTCCCTCATGATTATGCTTGTACCGCCAACTTGCAAGTGCGGGAGAATATGGGCTGGGATTCCCGCAGTGAAAGACATGGACAATGGGAAAATTTGTGTGCTCTGCATGACATAGCGATTCGTTAGTGCATTTGTCTGCCCCAGCGAGCGGATTGAGCGATGCGTGAGCTCTGCCCCTTTAGGGAATCCAGTGGTACCGCTTGTGTAACCAATCACCGCAAGATCCTCCCCCGATAAACGCACGGTCGGAGCGTCTGGGCGTCCGTTCTCAGCGAAGGACGTGAAAGATTGGGCGCCAGACACTAATTCCTTTCCAGCGCTAACAAGGAGACGCAAATTACCTCCTAGCTCTAACTTCTCGACACGTTCCGCAACGGAATCATCAAAAAAAAGTGCAACTGCGCCGGAATTCTCAAGTTGGTACTGGGCTTCGTCAGCTGTGTGGCGAATATTGACTTGGACAACGACATGTCCTGATTTAAGACAAGCAAGATAGGTGTCTAAGTACTCGAGATCGTTTTCCATCCAAATGGCAACTCGCTCCCCGGGAGCGATATTGGCGCCTAACAGAGACTGGGCAATGCGGTTAGTCTGTGCATTCAGCTCCGCGTACGTCTCGCCACGACCATCAAGCATCTGGATAGCAATTCGCTGAGGTGATCTCAGTGCGCCCAAATAGAGGTGGGAGCCAACGGTCGAGGCCACGGGCATTGGTGGATGGTCACGTAACAAGAGATACCTCACTTAGAAAGAAAATCAGAATGTTGGGCTGCTGCAACCTTCTCAAGGTGGCACGTTTGCGAGGTATCGCCGTCGAAGAGACTCTATAAATTGCTGCGGAATACGACCGATCGCGCGAGATTCGCAACTTCCTGACCGACCACAAGAGTATTCGCGGGTGAGCTGGTTTGGTGCCACGTGGGTATGCTGCCAATTGCCGACAAAATGAATTGGGTCGCCAGTTCTGTGTCGAGGTCCGGACGAGTCAGGCCTTGACGGGTTGCCCCCGCAATCTGGTCCGAAAGATAGGAGCGAAGGGCGCGGCGCTGGTCTCGCACTATCTGGGCGTTCTCTCCTTGTAGGGACCTCCACTCCTTTTGGGAAAGACTTGCCTTCTCCGAATTCTCCAAGTACCAAATCGACAGTCGTTCGATGAAGGTTAGAAACTTTTCCTCTGGCAACTGGTCGAGCGCGTCGACAGAAACCATGAGCGCTTCGGCCTCTTGATGCGAGGTTTGCAAAATGCGGAAGAGGAGACTTTCTTTTGACGAAATGTAGTGGTAAAGACTGCCCTTGAGGATTCCTACCCGGTCCGCAATGTCCTGCAGAGACGCCGCCGAGTAGCCCTTTTGAGAGAAGACCGCAGTCGCGGCATTCACAATTTCCGCATCGCGGTTTCGTCGGGACTTGGTAGCTCCCGAGGCGTTTTGAACGCGGGCCATCATAAACTCCTTCATGAATACACGATTTACGCGGACTAAGGCACGCTGTTTCACCTATGCGAAAAGGCGTACGACTGAATACCGAGGCTTTAATTCTAACCATCGGACGGGGTATCTGTGACAACGGTCGGGTCAATCCATCGGCTAGCCTCAACAGACCAAAGAGGCAGATCAATGAGGCGACGTTGCTCCGTGAGGGTTGCAAGGGACATGGCCACTGCACGTTGGTCATTTTTAACCACGGCTCGGGCGTGGGCAATTGCCCGAGGCAGCAACTCCTCGTGCGCCACCACTTCGTTTACGAGCCCCCAGGAGAGCGCCGTAAACGCGTCGATTGGATCTCCCGTCGTCATCATTTGGCGAGCGCGCCGCATGCCCACAGCCTCAGATAAGTGAACCGTAAGCCCCCAGCCAGCGGTCAGCCCAAGGGCAATGTGTGTATCGGCAAATACCGCTCGTTCTGAAGCAATTAGCCAGTCACAGGTAAGCGCAAGCTCCAGCCCCCCGGTGTATGCAGGACCATTAATAGCGCCGATGACGGGTTTAGTCATACTAAAAAGTGGCTCAAGTCGAGGCCCAATTCCATGAATCAGCTCAGGTTTTGCCGTCAACTCTTTGGTGTCGATTCCTGCGCAGAATGAAGAGCCGCGCCCAGTAAGAACGATGGCACCGACCGCGCTGTTGTTCTGAGCCCGCTCAAGCTCATGGAGCAGTTCATCTCGCAGCGCTTCTGAAAGCGCATTCCTCGCGCCTGGTCGGTCAAGGCTGAGCACAGCTACGCCTTGGTCAATCCAGATATCGAGAAAATCAGTCACGTCTTTGTGTTCCCTTCGCCGGCGATCGCGATTGACCGAGGACGCTCCGTACTATACCATTAAGCAAACAATCGTTTGTGAGATTGTGCCCGATTCTTTAGATTAATAGCGATGAAGTACTGTCACCCGCATCGAGATTAATTCGTAAGTTCAATTTAGATTTTCGTCGACCACGACGAAATAAGGAGGGATAGAGAATGGAAAATTTTCGCGATATCGCGCTTCGTATCAGTAACTGGGGAAGATGGGGGGCAACAGACCAGAGGGGCACACTTAACCTCATCGGCGCGGAGCAAATTGCTTACGCTGCCTCGCTTGCGCGTTCAGGAAAGATCTTCTCTCTTGGAATTCCCTTCGACTCCAACGGGCCGCAGGATGGCAAAATAAGACAAAATCCCGTTCGCCACATGTCCGAGACAGGGCACGGCTCGTCAAAGTACCCCGGGGCCTTCCGCTATGCCGATGACTATGTCTTTATGGCACTTCAAGCTGCTAGTCAGTGGGACTCTCTTGCGCACGTTCACTATGACGGAAAACTATATAACGGCTTCGACGCCTCTGAAGTTTCGGTTCGTGGCGCAGCAGTTTTGGATATTACAAACTTTAACCCCGGAGTAGCCGGCAGAGGAGTCCTGCTCGACGTCGCAAAACACCGGGGCGTAGATTACCTACCAAGAGGAACACCGATCAGCCCAGATGATTTGAACGAGGTGGCTGCCGCGCAAGGCACCGAATTTCGATCGGGTGACATACTCCTGATCCGCACGGGCTGGAGGCGCAAATTTCTCGAAACGGGTAGTCCCGCAGAATTCAAGGATGGAGAGCCAGGGTTGTCTGTCGCGTGCGCAGAATGGTGCCACGATCGGGACATCGCCGCAGTCGCTGCTGATAACTACGCCGTAGAAGTAGTGCCGGGTGAGTATCAAGACGAGTACCTGCCTTTCCATATGCTCGCAATCCGAGACATGGGGATGCCATTGGCAGAAATACTCGACTTCGAGTTACTCGCGGAGGACTGCGCCGGGGACGGTATCTACGAATTCCTCTTTGTGGCGCCCCCGATTCTTTTTACCGGCGGAGTCGGTTCCCCCATTAACCCCCTAGCGCTTAAATGACAGAGCCGCAGTCCGCGTCGATTCTTATGAAGCGATATGGCGCGGTGGCAGTCATCACACTGAACCGTCCTGAGGTCCTCAACGCGATTGATGCCAAGCTTGCGAATGACCTTGCGTCCTCACTTGCGTCCTGCGCAGCAGACGATGATGTGCGTGTAATCGTCCTAGCCGGCGAAGGGCGAGCATTTTGTGTGGGCCACAATCTCGCGGCCCTCGCGGTGGGCGAGAGCGTTTCGGAGTCCCACCATCCAAATTTTGGTTATGCAGGCATCGCCCGTCACAAAATTGATAAACCCATTATTGTGGCAGCCCAAGGGTTCATGCTCGGTGGGGGACTTGAGATCGCGCTTTCCGCCGATCTGATTATCGCCGCGGAGGATCTGATGCTGGGATTGCCAGAAGTTAAAATGGGTCAATTTGCTGCCGCCGGTGGAGTCGTCCGAATTTCTCAACAGCTACCCTCGCGCGTCGCTAATTGGCTGATCCTGAGTGGCCAAATGATGACCGCAGAGGAGGCCCTCCGCTGGGGATTGGTCAACGAAGTTGTTCCCACAAATCGTCTCTTTGAACGAGCGATGGAAATGGCGGAGACCATCGCATCGAACGCGCCCCTCGCCGTTCAATCAAGCAAGAGTCTGATTCGTGATTTGGTATCTCAATCATCTTGGGATGATTCCACGTGGAATAGGCTCACGCGTGAATTGGAGAAAATTAGTAAGACTGCCGATGCCGCTGAAGGTGCGCGGGCATTTGTGGAAAAGCGTCCCCCCGTTTGGTCTGGTCGATGAGGAAATTCGAGAACTTCAGGGAACCCGATAGATGGGCAAAACCTACAGCGATTGCCGGGGAGTGACCATAAAGTCAGCATTTCACTTTCCTTGAATTCACTTGTAAGCTTTACGAGACGGCCGTTTGGTAGTTTAAGTAACTTCGTAATCTCCGCATCTGCCTGGAGTATCTGGACTGCGACAACCATTGTTAGGTAATTTCATGCTAAGGACTAAGTTCACAGATATGTTCGCAGTCCAAACCCCAATTATGCAAGGTGGGATGCAATGGATTGGAGACGGTGCATTTGCCGCTGCCATCTCGAACGCCGGGGCGCTTGGCACGATAACTGCATTGACCTTCCCGTCGCCGGCGGCATTGGCTGAAGAGATTGCACGTTGCCGCGAGCTCACGGACCGACCCTTCGCCGTTAATATCACGACACTTCCATCCATAAATCCGCCACCCTATGACGAGTACCGCAACGTGATTATCAAGAGTGGCGTGACAATCGTTGAGACCTCTGGTTCCGACCCTCGCAAGTTCGTCCCGCTTTTCCATGATGCGGGAATTAAGGTCATTCATAAGGTAACAAGCGTTCAACACGCCGTGGTCGCTCAAGAATCAGGGGCCGATGCCATCGCAGTAGTCGGGTTCGAAGCCGCTGGCCATCCGGGCGAGCTTGACCTTCCCTTGCTCGTGCTTGTAAGTACCGTTTTGAGATCAGTAGACATTCCGGTTTTAGCCGCAGGTGGGCTTGCCGATGGCCACGGTCTAGCAGCTTCACTCGCACTCGGGGCAAGCGGCATCCTCATGGGCACGCGTTTTATGGCAACGGCGGAGGCCCCAATTCACGATGACGTTAAACTCGCGATCGTCAATTCCAACGCATTGAGCACTAGTTTGATCTTTCGCGAACTCAAAAACACTGCGAGGGTTGCGAAAAATCAGATCTCCGAGAATGTGGCGGCAATCCTGCGAGATGGAGGTGACTTTTCTTCCGTGCATGAATTAGTCGCCGGTAGCAGGGGGCGCAAAGTTTACGAAACCGGTGACACGGAGGCAGGCATATGGTGGGCTGGCCTCGCTCAAGGGCTTATCGACGATGTTCCAACTTGCTCAGCCCTTATCCAAAGGATCGTCAGCGAGGCAGAGGGCCTAATCTCTACTCGACTTCCGTCATATGTAGT
>Ga0302131_1000966_pt1 | contig 16111 bp, 16 predicted proteins | sample CB9_20m_MG_FD_203105 | JGI IMG/M metagenome (GOLD analysis project Ga0302131, IMG submission 203105) | Marine microbial communities from Western Arctic Ocean, Canada - CB9_20m | ecosystem: Environmental > Aquatic > Marine > Oceanic | place: Canada: Western Arctic Ocean | collected 2017-09-19
TACGTGAAGCCGCCGATCATCTAACGGAAGAGGGCGTGCTAGTGGTTGAAGTGGGTAATTCTTGGGTGGCCCTGGAGCGGGATTTCCCTCGAGTGCCATTTTTATGGCTCGAATTTAGCGAGGGTGACAACGGGGTGTTTATACTCACCCGCGAGCAGTTACTCGAACACCGCGAATCTTTCTAATAACTTACGTATAATTGCTGTCTTTACAGCAGACACTTTAAGGCTTAACTGCATTATGTCCGGAAACAGTATAGGAAAACTCTTCACCGTAACCAGCTTTGGCGAGAGCCACGGTTTAGCGATTGGCTGTATTGTCGACGGTTGCCCTCCAGGCTTAGAGATCAGCGCTGCCGATCTGCAGCCGGATCTGGATCGCCGCAAGCCCGGTCAATCTCGCTATACCACCCAGCGCCGTGAAGACGATGAAGTGAAGATACTCTCTGGAATATTTGAGGGCAAGACCACTGGTGCCTCCATCGGCATGATCATTGAAAACAAAGATCAGAAGTCTAAAGATTACAGTAAAATCAAAGACTTATTCAGGCCTTCTCATGCAGATTATACCTACCACCAGAAGTACGGCGAGCGCGATTATCGCGGTGGCGGACGCAGCTCTGCCCGTGAAACAGCCATGCGCGTTGCCGCTGGTGGTATCGCCAAAAAGTATTTGCAAGAGCGTTTGGGCGTTGAGATTTACGGCTATGTTTCCCAGCTGGGTCCAATTGTTGCCGAACGTTTCGTTCAGGATGAAATCGAGAAAAACCCGTTCTTCTTTCCCGATCCAGACAAGATTGCCGAGCTGGAAACCTACATGCAGGCACTGACCAAAGAGGGCAATTCCATTGGTGCTCAGGTCACTGTAGTGGCCAAACAGGTTCCAGTAGGATTGGGCGAGCCCGTTTTTGATCGTTTGGATGCAGATTTGGCCCATGCTCTGATGGGTATTAACGCAGTAAAAGGGGTTGAGATTGGCGCCGGCTTTGACTCAGTCAGTCAGAAGGGCACTGAACACCGCGACGAAATGACTCCAGAGGGTTTCCTGTCGAATAACTCCGGCGGTATTCTCGGGGGTATTTCATCCGGTCAAAGTATTGTTGCCAATCTGGCACTGAAGCCGACGTCGAGCCTGCGTATTCCAGGCCAGTCGATCAACACTGCTGGCGAAGCAGTGGAGGTGGTCACCACTGGTCGTCATGATCCCTGTGTGGGCATTCGAGCGGTGCCGATTGCTGAAGCTATGTTGGCAATCACCCTGATGGACCACTACTTGCGCAATCGCGGTCAGAACGGCGATGTAGACAGTGGCTTGGTATCAGTTGGGCCGGAGTTCTAGCTCCAGCCCATTGAACAGAATGGCAGCCGTCTATAAGGCTGCTATTTCCCTCGTTTAAATTTTTAGATCATCCAGCCAATTCAGCAAATCCCCATAAACCTCAGCCTTATTGGTCTCATTGAGCATTTCATGATGTCCGCCCTCGTAGAGGTGACAGCTAACCTGGTTCACCCCCGCACTTTCTAACATTGCCGCAAGCTTCTTTACGCCTTTGCCAGCGCCACCCACAGGGTCCAGTGCGCCGGAAAAGATATAGATAGGCAATTCCTTGCTGATCTTAGCCATTGCCGCTGGTGCTGACAGTTCCGCCAGGCCCCGTAAAAAGTCATACCAAGACTGAGTGGAAATGGCACCCCCGCAGTGAGGGTCGGCTATATAGCGATCGACGGTTTCGGTATCACTGGAGATCCAGTCCTTGTCTGTGCGCACAGGTTTAAAGGCATTGTTAAAAGCACCAAAGGACATGGTCTCCAGCAGCTTGCTCACAGAGCTGCCACCCAAGCGAGCGCGCTCGACTCTGGCGATCTGACTGGCGGTGCTGCAGAACCAGGGCGGGGCGTAATTCGATCCCGACAACACCAATCCCTGCAAGCGATCAGAGAGCCTATCGGCATGGCGCTGGCAGGTATGCATGGCCAAAAATGAGCCCATACTGTGGCCGAGAATAATGAGTGGTAGCTGGTTGTTGCTGCCCAGATACTCGATAAGCTGCAGCTGGTCATCGACCATCTGATTCCAGCCGTCGTTATCGGCGAAGTGGTAGAGATTGCCGTTGGCCTCTGCGGTTTTGCCGTGGCCGCGGTGGTCATCGGCGGTAACATGAAAACCCTGTTGGTTGAGGTAGGCCGCTAGATCGGCATAGCGAGCGCTGTGCTCGGCCATGCCGTGCATAATATGTATCCAGGCTTTGGGTTGCTGGGAGGGTTGGACGGGCCACTCGTGGTAGTAGCAGTCGCCGGGCTCTCCGCTGGTGAAAGCAATCGTTTTTAGGTTCATAGTTTTTTTATCGTTATTATTATTTTTGTGATTTTGGCTGAGCAAGTACTTTACTTGCAGTCGTGATCCAGCGACTTTGCCTGTCATCCCGACCGCAGTGGAGGGATCTCTCTCTGGCCGCTTCGATCTTTCCCCGTGGCACATTCCACAACAGCCACATTCCAAGAGATCCTTCGGCTTCGCTCAGGATGACAGGGTGAGGGCATTCTGTCATCCCGACCGTAGTGGAGGGATCTCCCGCTGGCCGCTTCGATCTTTTCCCGTGGCACATTCCACAACAGCCACATTCCAAGAGATCCTTCGGCTTCGCTCAGGATGACAGGGTGAGGGCATTCTGTCATCCCGACCGTAGTGGAGGGATCTCCCGCTGGCCGCTTCGATCTTTTCCCGTGGCACATTCCACAACAGCCACATTCCAAAAGATCCTTCGGCTTCGCTCAGGATGACAGGGTGTGGGAACTCTGTCATCCCGACCGTAGTGGAGGGATCTCCCGCTGGCCGCTTCGATCTTTTCCCGTGGCACATTCCAAGAGATCCTTCGGCTTCGCTCAGGATGACAGGGTGAGGACATTCTGTCATCCCGACCATAGTGGATGGATCTCCCGCTGGCCGCTTCGATCTTTTCCCGTGGCACATTCCACAACAGCCACATTCCAAAAGATCCTTCGGCTTCGCTCAGGATGACAGGGTGAGGTGCCACATTCCAAAAGATCCTTCGGCTTCGCTCAGGATGACAGGGTGAGGTGCCACATTCCAAAAGATCCTTCGGCTTCGCTCAGGATGACAGTGCGAGGTGCCACATTCCAAGAGATCCTTCGGCTTCGCTCAGGATGACAGTGCGCAGCACTGTCACTTATTATGCCTTAAAAAGAGTGAATTACCGCGCTACTCTGTATAATCGCCACACCGGTTTTTGGATACCCAGCAATATGGCACATTTTCAACGCATAGGCTTGCTCGCAAGTCTCGACGTACCTGAGGTGCGCGACTCCCTCAACAAACTCGAAGCCTTCCTGTTAAGTCAGGGCCGCGAGGTTGTCTACGAAGAACGCGCTGCCAAATTAGTCGACTGGCCCGTGGATAAAATCCTGCCCCTAGACCAATTTCCCGGTGCCGTTGATCTGGGAATAGTCGTCGGCGGCGACGGCAGTATGCTCAGCGCCAGCCGCAGTATGGCAGCGAGTAAAATCCCATTGTTAGGTATCAACCGCGGTCGCTTGGGTTTCCTAACCGATATCTCCCCAGATGAAATTGCCGAGCGCGTGCTGCCTGTGCTCTCCGGAGAATACAAACAAACCAATCGCTTTCTCCTCGAAACCACGATTACTCGCCATGGCAAGTTGATCGCAGAAGGGCTGGCGGTAAACGATATAGTGTTACATCCCGGTCAGTCAGTTCGGATGATGGCCTTTGAACTCTATGTGGATGGCGAGTTTGTCTACAGTCAGCGCTCCGATGGTCTGATTGTCGCCACCCCCACAGGCTCAACCGCCTATGCATTGTCTGCAGGGGGTCCGCTGCTCTGTCCAGAGTTGGATGCCATGGTGGTAGTGCCACTTAACCCCCACACACTTAACAGTCGACCCATTGCACTGCATGGCAATTCACAGATTGAAATCCGCGTCAGCTCACGCAATGAACTGCACCCGTTGATTACCTGTGATGGGCACAACGATTATCTCAGTGAGCCGGGTGATATTATTACCATCCGCAAGCACCGCGATGGGGTCATTTTGATTCACCCTAAAGATCACAACTTCTACAGTATCTGTCGCTCAAAGCTCGGTTGGGGTAGTCGCTTGGATAGAGCCAAAGCCAAGGCTAACAATGACAGCTGAGCCACCTGAACCACCTGTGACAGGGAAACCCCGCTGGCGCACTGCAGCAAGGCAGCATCCAGTAACCGCGCTGCTGTTTTTTGCCAGTCTCTGCGGGTGGTTTGTCGGTAGCTTCTTCTATCCAATTCCCAGAATGTTTGTCTTTGGCGGCATTGCCGAAGCTGAATACTGGCGTCTAGTAAGCCCGATATTTGTTCACTTTGGCCTTATGCACTTTGTCTTCAATGGTCTATGGTTATCACTCCTCGGCGGACGAATTGAAATGCTTCTGGGTCCTGTGCATCTGTTACTCCTAGTTTTGGTCAGCGCAGTGATCTCTAATATGGGGCAGTTTGTCTGGACTGGCTCGGTGGCCTTTGGCGGTATGTCCGGAGTGATCTATGCCTTGCTCGGCTATATCTGGATTCGCGATCTACTCGCACCCCACCCCCTATTGGCTCTGCCTAAAGAGCTAATCGGTTTTATGTTGTTTTGGTTGCTGTTCTGTATGACCGGCGTGTTGGACTTCTTATTGGGTGTTGGCATTGCCAATGCAGCCCATTTCAGCGGTTTAATCGTAGGTATGTTGTTGGGTTTGATATTTGGTTTGGTTGGCACTGTAAGAGCGAGGTTTAAATAGACAATGGATTTACCCCAGTTACTTGAAAGTATCACACCACAGATTTGCGAAAGCTTGAAGCGCGCAGTGGAGTTGGGCAAATGGCCCGATGGTCGCGCTCTCACCGCTGAGCAAAAGTCGCTCTGTATGCAGGCTATTATTGCCTATGACCAGCGCAAACCCGCAGAACAGCGCACTGGTTATGTACCGCCTAAAACCACGGCCTGTTCGCCGCCGCCAGACGAACAACCTTTGAAATGGAAAAACTAATTAAGGCTCCAACATGTCGATAAAAGCTTCCGGGCATCTCGAAAAAATGTACAGCTCTCTCGGCGAAAATGGCCAGGTCGACTATCAGTTGCCGTTGGATGATCAACGTATTGGTATGAATGCCTTAATCGGCAAAGCGATTTCCATTGAGCATCTAGGTGATATCCACTGCATCCATTGTGGTCGACGCTCGAAGAAGAGCTTTAGCCAAGGATACTGTTATCCCTGTTTCACCAAATTGCCCCAGTGCGATACCTGCATCATGAGTCCGGAAAAATGCCATTTTCACCATGGCACCTGTCGCGATCCAGAGTGGGGTGAAAAATTTTGCTTCACCGATCACTTTGTTTACCTAGCTAACTCCTCAGGCGTAAAGGTGGGTATTACCCGTGGAAATCAGCTGCCGACCCGCTGGATCGATCAGGGTGCAACTCAGGGTCTGCCAATCTTCCGTGTACAGACACGCTATCAGGCAGGACTCATTGAAGATTGTTTGCGGGAGCATGTCGCAGATAAAACCCATTGGCAGAAGATGCTTAAGGGCAATGCAGAGGATGTTGACTTAGCCGAGATCAGAGATGAATTGATGGCCAAGTCGGAAGAGGGCCTCGAAATGCTCGAAGAGGAATATGGCTTGCAAGCTCTCCAGAGGCTATTTAGTGAGAACATAACAAGCATTGATTTCCCCGTGAGCCAATGGCCGGAAAAAGTGAAAAGTTTTAACCTCGACAAACAGCCTCTGGTGGAAGGGGTGCTGTTGGGTATCAAAGGTCAGTATCTGATTCTTGATACAGGGGTAATTAATATCCGTAAATTTACTGCCTACAATGTTCAATTTACTGTTGCCGCTTAAGCGCTCAGTAAGAGAACAATAAGAAAGCAATACTACAGGGACCGTCACCATGAAAGATGCACTACCACAGACTATTTATCTCAAAGACTACAAAGTTTCGCCCTTTGAAATTGAGAAAACCGAGCTGGTTTTTGATTTGGGTAATGACCACACCAGAGTCACCACAACACTCTCTCTACTGCGCAATACACTCAGTGATGAGCAAGACGCGGATCTGGTTTTACACGGCAGCGAAGGACTGGATCTCCAGTCTGTGTCTGTGGATGGTCAGCTTCTAGAAGAGGGCGCCTATAACTGTGACAGTGAGTCTCTAACCATTCCCGGTCTTGCTGAACGCGCGGTGATTACCACCGAAGTGCTGATCAAGCCCCAAGACAATACCACCATGATGGGTCTTTATCGCTCGCGAACTATGTATTGCACCCAGTGCGAAGCCGAAGGCTTCCGCGATATTACCTACTATCTAGACCGCCCTGATGTGATGTCCGAATTCACTACCAAAGTGATTGCCGATAAAGCCCAGTACCCAGTACTGCTATCCAATGGCAATCCCATTGAGCGCGGCGAACTGGATGGCGGCCGTCACTCTGTCACCTGGCATGACCCGTTTAAAAAGCCCGCTTATCTGTTTGCCCTAGTGGCCGGTACTCTGAGCTGCGTCGAAGATAACTTCACCACCATGTCTGGCCGCCAAGTAGCGCTGCAGATCTTTGTGGAAGAAAAAGATCTGGATAAATGTGATCACGCCATGCTCTCCCTAAAGCATTCGATGCGCTGGGACGAAGAAGCCTATGGTCGTGAATACGATTTGGATATCTTTATGATCGTCGCCGTAGATGACTTCAATATGGGCGCCATGGAAAACAAAGGCCTCAATATATTCAATACCTCTGCCGTGCTGGCCAACCCCAAGACCACCACCGACGCCTCGTTTCAGCGCGTCGAAGCCATTGTTGCCCACGAGTACTTCCACAACTGGTCCGGCAATCGCGTCACCTGTCGCGATTGGTTTCAGCTGAGTCTTAAAGAAGGCTTTACCGTCTACCGCGATTCACAGTTCTCCGCCGATATGAACTCGGCAACTGTGAAGCGCATAGAAGACGTCAGCTATCTGCGCACCCATCAGTTTGCCGAAGATGGCGGCCCCATGTCCCATCCAGTGCAGCCAGACGCCTATATGGAGATCAATAATTTTTACACCCTGACCATCTACGAGAAGGGCGCTGAAATCGTCGGCATGATTCGCACACTGCTAAGCCACGAGACCTTCCGCAAAGGCAGCGACCTCTATTTTGATCGTCACGATGGTCAAGCAGTCACCATTGAAGAATTTGTTAAAGCCATGGAAGACGCCAGTGGTCGCGACCTTACTCAATTCCGTCGCTGGTACAAGCAGTCAGGCACACCGCAGTTAGCAGTCAGCTCAAGCTATGACGCCGCCGATCGCACAGTGACATTGGACTTTGCCCAGAGCTGCCCGGCAACACCGGGCCAGGCCCAGAAACAGCCCTTTGTGATACCGGTAAAGCTTGGTTTGGTTGGCGTATCAGGTGATCTGTCACTGAACAGTAACGGCGACACAGAAATCGTCTATGAAGTTAATCAAACCCATCAGCAGCTAATTATTGAGAATATCGATGAAGCGCCAGTGCCATCATTGCTGCGTGGATTGTCCGCCCCCGTAAAGCTGGATTACGCCTATAGCAAAGACCAGTTGATTCATTTGATGGCTAACGACAGCGACGGTTTTAACCGCTGGGATGCAGGACAAAAGCTGAGCTTTGAGTTACTTGAGAAACTCACCGCCGACAGCCATCACCAGCGCCCACTAGAGATGGACAGTCAGTTAATCGACGCCTACAGATCATTGTTGACTGATACCAGCTTGGATCCCGCTATGGTTGCCCTTATGTTGCAACTACCCAGCGAAGCCCAGATCCATGAAGAGGCTGCCGTTATCCATGCGGACGCAATTCACAGCGCCCGGCTGTTTGTTCGTCAAGCCCTTGCCAGCGCCCTCAGTGAACAGTTCCTTGCGGCCTATCAGCGTCATAACATAGAGCAAGATTACGCACCGGATGCGTCACAGATCGGCCGTCGCTCCCTAAAAAATACCGCTCTGGGTTATCTAATGTTGGCAGATCAGTTTGGTGTTGAGTTGGCCTCTAAGCAGTTTGAAAACGCTGATAACATGACCGACAAAGCCGCCGCGCTCTCCTGTCTGGTCAACTGTGCAGCCGCAGCGCAACAGGCTGAGAGCGCACTGCAGCAATTTGAACAGCAGTATCGCGACGAAGCGCTAGTGATGAACCTATGGCTGCAAGTACAGGCCACCAACAGCCAGCCCGGTGGTCTGCAGCGGGTCGAGGAACTGGAGAAACATCCAACCTTCACCCTGAGCAATCCAAATAAGATCCGCAGCCTGATAGGCGGCTTCTGCAACGGCAATCTGGTGAACTTCAATAATCCTGATGGCTCAGGCTATGAATTCCTCAAGCAGCGCATTCTGACACTCCACAGTCGCAACCCTCAGGTGGCCGCGCGGCTAATGACGCCACTGACACGCTGGAAGAAATTCCCCGAGCCTAATAGCTCACAAATGCGCGACGCGCTGCAAGTAATTGCCGATGAACAGGGATTGGTCAAGGATATCTACGAAATAGCGATTAAATCACTGCAATAATTGTCGGGGCTGGACAAGTTGATATTGTTGGCTATGCTTTGAGTGTCGGGTTTGTATTGTCCTTTTTACTGCTCGGCATTGATGGCCACTGCTGACTTTTTGGCTTGGTTATAACCGGCTAAGTTATCTAGTTTGCAAGAATGCCTAATCCTCATTCTAGGTCGACAAGACAGATGTAACTCCATTTTAAGGGGGCCGTAATGGCCCTCTTTTTTTCGCCTTTTTTTTATTGGGCCAGGTGGCACCCAGGCCATAACCCCGTTACCCCAGACACAACCCCGTCACCTCAGCCATAAACACGTCACCCCAGCGACTGGTTTCTGATTGAGCAATCGCGTATCAACCAGTTTGCTGATGTTACCTTAGATCACCAATATATCCATATAGACCCAGAGCGCGCTGCCCAAACTGACTTGGGGGGCACCATTGCCCATGGTTTTTTAATGCTGTCGCTGCTGCCCAAGCTGGTGGAGAAAAGCATGCTGACCCCCGAGGGCATGGTGATGGGTATTAACTATGGTTTTGATAAGGTGCGGTTTTTAAACCCGGTGCGGCCTGGGGATCGGGTGCGGGTGACGGGTACTGTTTTGGATATTGTCGATAAGGGCGATGGGCGATTTTTGCAAAAGCTGGGGGTTAGCCTTGAGATTATGGGGAAGGACAAGCCAGCGATTGTTTGCGAATGGTTGAATATGTTTGTGGTGGGTTGATCCGGGGCATTTGCAGACCTCTGACAATGCCAGTGGTTGATAGCTAAAAAGACAGGTTCTAGCCTGTCTTTTTAGTTGGCTATTTTTTGATCGACAGCTTAAGGCTAAGGGTTTACAATTAATTTATTATTGGAATAATTATAAACCTTAAGGATAAAGGAGTCGCCGTATGTTTGGAGAACGATTACGTCGCGCACGGACTGCCGCAGGGCTGTCAATGAATGGACTTGGAGAATTGGTGGGTCTGTCTGCTAATGCGATCAAAAAATATGAGCACGGCATCAATATGCCTGGGTCTGAGAATCTGCTGAAGCTGGCCAAGGTGTTGGGTGTGCGGTCAGAGTATTTTTTCCGTCAGTCTAATGTTGCGTTAGAGAAGGTTGAATACCGCAAGCGTGCCAGCGCCTCTAAAAAGTTACTGGATATGGTTCATGGTGATGTCACGGAGCAGGCTGAGCGCTGGACTGAATTGCTCGATTTGTATCCAGATTCAGTTAAACCTATCCCCGAATTTGCATTGCCCGCTGGGTTACCCGAACGCGTTAGCTCCCCTGAGGATATTGAGGCGATTGCCGAGTTAATGCGAGAGAAATGGCAGTTGGGCCTAAACCCTATTTCCGAAATGATCGATACCCTTGAGTCGAAAGGGGTGTTGATTATTCGCACCTCGGTTGAGTCGGGCAATAAGGTTGACGGGTTGGCGGGTAGCATTTGTAAAACCCCTGTGGTGGTGGTGTCGACTTATTCCTCAGGCGATCGCCAGCGATTCACTCTTGCCCATGAGTTGGGGCACTTAGTGCTTGATGGGCGATTGGCCGAGGGGATGAAAGAAGAGCAGGCCTGCAATCATTTTGCCGGTGCATTCTTGTTGCCTAAATCTGGTGTGTTTCAGCATCTGGGTACATTTCGTCGTCATTTAGAGATTAAAGAATTAGAGCTGCTCAAACATGAATTCGGCATTAGCATGGGTGGCATTTTAATTCGGGCCTATCAGTGCGGGGTTATTAGCGCTGCGTCTTATCAGGGCTGGCAGAAAACCTTTAGCAAGAAAGGCTACAAGCTGAAGGAGCCTGGCGAGCCCTATCCACAAGAAGAAACAATACTTTTCAAGCAACTGATTTATCGTGCTCTAGGAGAAGAGTACATTGGTGAATCAAAGGCGGCCGAATTACTGAGCTTGTCGCTTTCTAGCTTCTACAAGGAACGTATGCTGGGAGTGATAGGTGAAAGTATTAATCAGTGATGCCAATGTTTTAATTGATATGGAGGTGGGTGGCTTGATTGAGCTAATGTTTAAGCTGCCCTTTGAATTTCAAACTCCAGATATTCTTTTCGAGGAAGAACTTGCCGAGGATCATGCTTATTTTTTGGGCTTGGGATTAATTAAGGCTCCCCTATCTAGTGCAATGCTATTACGGGCTGAGGAATTAATTGTTAAGTATCCAGTGCCGTCTCGCAATGACATATTCGGTTTGGTATTGGCTGAGGCGTTAAACGTGCCGCTGCTAACGGGTGATGATAAGTTGCGTAGTGCCACTAAAAAAGAGGCTGTGCAATTGAATGGCACAGTATGGTTGCTGGGTCAGCTCAGACAGCAGGAATTGGCCTCAAAAGAGGTGCTAGAAATTGCGGTTGCGAAGATGCGAGCGGGGAATAGATGGTTGCCCTGGGCCACAATTGATCGGTTAGTGAAGTCATGGTGATGTTTTTATATTTTATTAGGTAGGGATTTCCCCCACTTTTCAGTCTTATCTATTAAGAACCGTCTATATAAACCTCAAGATTTAAGAACAGGCTTTCGTAGGCCTGTTTTTTTGTTGCCTGTGTTTTATCGCATCTAACATTAGCAAAGGAACTGTTAAATGACTCGTAAAGTAATCCTCACCTGTGCCGTGACTGGCGAAAACCAGTACAACCAGGCTCACCCCAATTTTCCTATCACACCGCAACAAATTGCCGACGCGGCCCTTGAAGCAGAGCAGGCGGGCGCTTCTTCTGTGCATCTGCATGTGCGTGATCCTGAGACTGGTGCAGGCAGTCGCGATCCGGATTTGTTTTTAGATATGGCGACACGGGTGCGCGATAACGGTGTAAAGGCCGTTATGAATATCACTTGCGGCGGCGGGGCTATGTTTTACCCCGACCCTGAAGACGAGAGCCGTGCTGGGCCGGGCACGGACTTAGTGTCGGCAGAGGAGCGTTATAAGCATATTGAGATGTGCTTGCCGGAAGTCTGTTCCCTCGATGTCACCACCCAGAACCAGCAGGACGGTAGCAAGGCTTATGTGTATCTCAATACTGAATACACGCTGCGCAAAATGGCCAAGCGCTTTCAAGAGCTGGGGGTTAAGCCGGAGATCGAGGTGTTTGCGCCCGGTGATATTTTGTTGGCGAACCAGATGCTGGCGGAGGGGCTGTTTGATGCGCCGCCGTCTTATCAAATTGTGATGGGCACACGTTGGGGGCTGCCGGCTACGCCCGAAACCTTAATTTATATGAAGAGCCTGCTTCCTGAGAATGCGGTGTGGGCGGCCTTTGGTATTGCGCGTATGCAGATGCCTATTGTGGCGCAGGCTACTTTGCTGGGTGGCAATGTGCGGGTGGGGCTGGAGGATAATCTGTATCTGAGCCGTGGTGTTTTTGCGACTAATGGACAGCTAGTTGAGCGGGCTAAAACCATTATTGAATGTCTCGGTTATGAGGTGGCAACACCGGATGAGGCACGACAGATATTGGGGCTTGCTAAATGACGTCTGTATTAAGAGTCGCGATGATTGGTCTGGGCGGTGTGGCCCAGGCCCACTTGCAGGCCTTTGATCTATTGCCTGAATCCTTTGAACTGGTGTCGGTCTGTGATGTACGGCCCGAGGCCGCCGCTGAGGTTGCGGATAAGTTTTCCGCTCAAGCCTATAGCGATTACAACGCATTATTAGCGGCAGGGCAGGCGATCGATCTAGTGATGGTACTCACGCCTGCTTCGACTCACAGGGCCATTGTGGAGGCGACAGCAGCGGCTGGGTTGCCAGTGTTTTGTGAGAAGCCTATTGCGGTGACTATAGAAGATGCTGAGGCCATGGTAGAGGCCTGTGCTAAGGCCGCTGTGCCGTTGTTCTATGGCTCCTGCTATCGGTATTTGCCAGCGGTGGTTAAGGCCCGTGAGCTTATTCAGGCGGGGGCTATTGGTGAGGTTCAGCTATTAACCGAACAGCTGGTGGGTGGCCATGGTGCTGAGAGTTATCGGGAATTAGCACCTATTCATTACCCCCTGGGTGGTCCCGGTGGGCCGGGCATGGGCATGGTGGACCATGGCGTGCATTTGATTGATGTTTTCCCTTGGATAACGGGCACTGAGATTGTCTCTGCCAGTGGCCATGGCCATATTTCTGGTGAGCCGGCCACTACCGAAACTATGCATATGCAGCTGTCCAATGGCGCGGTAGGGCATCTGCTTTACAACGCGGCGACTTTTTCGACTGGCCTGCCCAATGAGGGCATGTTTAGTGGTGGGCAGGGGTATAAAAATGATTCCTCGGTAGCGGAAGCTGGGGGTTGGGAGAATGAGCCTGGCTCGATCTCTGTGTATGGCTCGACGGGTTCGCTGCGCATTTTTCACTATACCAATGCGTTGTTTATTAATACGGGTGAGGGTCCGCAACAGGTGGCGGTGTCTGGCCGTCCGGCTTTTGGCCATTTTGCGACTCAGCTGGAGGATATTGCTGATGCGCTGGCCAATCAGCGTGCGCCCAGCATTAGTGGTGAGGATGGTGTTAAGGCGCTGAATGCGCTATTGGAGATCTACGGGTGAGTCAGCAGCAAGGGCATATTTTGACCTATGAAAATACTCAGCCACAGTTGCACAGCTCTGTGTTTGTGGCGCCTACGGCCTGTTTGATTGGTGACATTAAAATCGATGCCGATTCCAGCGTCTGGTTTGGTGCGGTGCTGCGCGGTGACGAGATGGCGATTCGCGTGGGCGCGCGCAGCAATATTCAAGACGGTGTGATTATCCATGGCGATACTGGCAAGGCTGTGGTGATTGGTGATGATGTCACCATTGGTCACGGTGCCATTATTCATGGTTGCACGGTTCATAGTGGCGCTCTGATCGGTATGGGTGCAGTGGTGCTGGATGGTGCAGTTGTTGAATCGGGTGCATTGGTTGCCGCTGGCGCTGTGGTGGGGCCTGGTAAGCGAGTCAGTGCCAATACGTTGTGGGCTGGTGTGCCGGCTAAACAGCTGCGTGATTTGGAGGACGATGGGTCTATTTTGAAGAGCGCGGAGCACTATAGGGTGCAGGCGTTGCGGTATAAGTAATAGGCAGTATTTTGACGACGTCACCATTTTCTCAAATCGGTCATTGTTATGGTATTGATTTGGTTATTCTATTGAATCAATGAGTTGAGAGATTATTTCATTTGTTGGTCATTTGATTTGTCATCCCGACCGTAGTGGAGGGATCTCAACCAGTCGGCAAGAAACCTTCGGTTCCAGTCAGGATAACAAGCTGACGAGTATTTTCGGCCAGATAATTGATATCCAAAGGTGGGGATTTCGCCCCTAAAAAGGTCATATACCCAAGATTCCCGTCTAGCCTTATTAGAGCTAGCCTCAGGCCCATGCCTGAGCGGCCTTCACCCTGCTACACCTCACTCACTAAGGACAATAAAATGACAGAAGCCGTTATCGTCTCAACCGCACGCACGCCCATCGGCAAAGCCTATCGCGGTGCATTTAATAATCTCGAAGGCCCCAGTTTAGGCGCCATTCCCCTTGCCGTCGCCGTTAGTCGCGCGGGTATCGAACTGGCAGAGATTGAAGACTGTGTCTTTGGCTGTGGTCTGCAGCAGGGCACCACAGGCTTAAATATTGCCCGCCAAATTGCTCTGCGTGCTGGCTTGCCAGTGACCGTCCCAGCTATGTCGATAGAGCGCCAATGCTCTTCAGGCCTCATGGCAATAGCGACAGCCGCCAAACAGATTGTTCACGATGGTATGAAGGTAGCCGTCGCCGGTGGTATTGAGAGTATCTCCCTGGTACAAAACGACCATATGAATGCCTACCGCGCAGAGGACCCCGCGCTTCTAACCATGACCCCAGCAATCTATATGCCCATGTTACAAACTGCTGAAATCGTCGCCAAGCGCTATGGCATCAGCCGCGAGGCGCAAGATGAATATGCTTTACAGAGCCAGCAGCGCACAGCAGCAGCGCAGGCGGCGGGCAAGTTTGATGATGAAATAGTGCCGGTCACCGCCACCAAAATGGTGTTCAACAAAGACACCAAAGAAACCAGTTTTGCCGAAGTGACGCAAGCGAAAGATGAGGGCAATCGCCCCCAGACACAACTAGAAAACTTATCGGGCTTAAATCCCGTTATCGACGGCGGGTCGATTACTGCTGGCAATGCCTCGCAGCTTTCTGATGGCGCTTCGGCGTCTGTATTGATGGATCGTAAACTAGCCGACCAGCGTGGCCTAACCCCATTAGGTATTTATCGCGGTATGGCAGTAGCGGGTTGTGAGCCGGATGAAATGGGCATTGGGCCAATATGGGCGATTCCCAAATTACTAAAAACTCATGGCTTGAGCATTGATGATATTGGCCTATGGGAACTCAACGAAGCCTTTGCCGTGCAAGTGTTGCACTGCCGCGATGTGCTGGGTATTCCCAATGAGCGTTTAAATGTAAATGGTGGGGCGATCTCCATTGGTCACCCCTACGGTATGAGTGGCGCACGCATGGTCGGCCATGCCTTGCTTGAGGGTAAGCGCCGCGGAGTTAAGTATGTGGTGATTACTATGTGTGTGGGCGGCGGCATGGGTGCTGCTGGTTTATTTGAAATTTGCTAAGGAGAACAGTATGACAATTCGGTTTGATAATCAGGTGGCCATAGTCACCGGAGCAGGTAATGGTTTGGGGCGCTCACACGCATTAGCGCTGGCAGAGCGCGGTGCCAAAGTGGTAGTTAATGATCTGGGAGCCGCCCGTGATGGTAGCGGAGGGTCTTCTGAAGCTGCGCTAGAAGTCGTGCGCCTCATTAAAGAACGCGGCGGTGAAGCAATAGCCAATGGCGCCAATGTTGCCAAAATTGATGAAGTTGAGCAGATGGTGGCTGAGGCCATGACGGCTTGGGGGCGGGTAGATATGTTGGTCAATAATGCCGGCATTTTGCGCGATAAAACCTTTGCCAAGATGGATCTGAAAGACTTCGACATCGTTATGGATGTGCATCTAAAAGGCAGTGTTAACTGCACCAAGGCGGTATGGGAGATTATGCGTGAGCAGGAGTATGGACGCATTGTAATGACCACTTCCTCCAGCGGCCTGTACGGTAATTTTGGTCAGTCGAATTACGGTGCGGCCAAGATGGCAGTGGTGGGCTTTATGAATACCCTAGTGCTGGAAGGCCAAAAATATAATATCCATGTAAATGCCCTGGCCCCTGCAGCGGCAACACGGATGACTACGGATCTGGGAATTGATGAGGACGCTCTAAATCTGATGACGCCTGAAGCGGTTACTGCAGGTTTATTAACTCTCTGCCACAAAGACTCACCGAACCGATTGATTCTCTGTGCTGGGGCGGGTGGTTATGCGAGCACGCAGATTTATGAGACTGATGGTATTTATCTGCCGCCGGGCGAACAGACGCCTGAGGCGATTATGGCGCAGTTGGGTGCTGTGACTGACAGTGCTGGACAGAGGGTGTTTCGCAGTGGGGCTGAGCAGTCGGAGAAGTTTGTGAAGAAGGCGTTGGAGGTGCTGGTTTAGAGCGAGTTTTTGTAATGGATTCCCGCATTCGCGAGAATGACGGGAGATTCTGAG
>Ga0302131_1000977_pt1 | contig 15997 bp, 14 predicted proteins | sample CB9_20m_MG_FD_203105 | JGI IMG/M metagenome (GOLD analysis project Ga0302131, IMG submission 203105) | Marine microbial communities from Western Arctic Ocean, Canada - CB9_20m | ecosystem: Environmental > Aquatic > Marine > Oceanic | place: Canada: Western Arctic Ocean | collected 2017-09-19
AGGCGAGTTTCTTTAAGCGCCTGTCCCGCACTTCGCCTTCCCGGTTGGACCTCGCCAGGAACAGCTCGAAACTCCCGAGGCCGAAAACAAGACAAACCATCCCTAACAGAAATCGATCAAGCGCCCCCACGGCCGCGCTCACCAACCCGACCGCGTTGTTTTGAATAAAAGCCTCCACGGCTTGTATCGCGACTTCTTTCATCCCCATGGCGAACAGCAACCCCGATAGCATCAGGCTCGCTATTACCCCCAGCAACGCGAATGACCCCGCCGCAACGAGGGTGACTCTCACGAAGACGTACTCGCATTTTTCCTGCCACTTCATCGCGTTCAGAGGTTTCCGCGGCCACTGGGACGCGATATCCGAGTCGTCCAGGCTCAGCTCCAAATCGGGGTACTGGTAATCGTCGAAACTCCCACTGGCGTCGGGGTCGTCCGTGTCGTAGGAGTCGTTCACGTTTTTCGGGGTTTTTTTACCCCCCGAGTTTGGGGTTTGGGCCTTGCAGGTCGTGTTTCTTTGCACTTGCATCGAGTGCGTCCTACGCCCAACCATCACGGTGCACCACGGGGGCTTGCCATCGCGATTTCGTACCGCCCGTTGGCGCGAATTCGCGTGGTGCGAAGAAACACTCCGAAGCAAACTTCGCGTTTGCCGGACTGTTTGCCCATACGAACGCATCGTGCGCGCCCTCGGGGTGACCACCGCGGCGGCCGAAACCGTCATGGCGAGCATCGCGAACCCGGTCTGTCGTGCGCGAACGGAGGGGGTGCGTGTGCGGTGTGCGCGCGGGGTTGGGACGGCGCGTGGTGTTGCGAAAAAAACGCGTTTGACAGTCAGCTCATCATCCGTCTTTTGGGACGCGCTGTATTTCGGACGTGGGCACTCCCGAGGGTGAGGGTGCCCACGTCCGAAAACCGAAATACAATGCAGCGGCTCGCGAAAGGTGAAATGAAAGGTGATCTCGGCATTTTGGCTTTACCAGCAAAAAGCGGCAATCTCGACAGTCTCGCGGGCGTCGCGCTGGGTGCCCGAAACGCGGTCCCCAATTATCACCGACCGGTGCTTGGACCCCGCTGCTTGGCCCAACTTCCGTCCCGATGTTCCGCAAGCCAATTCCCGTGACGGGAACGCACAAGCTGGGCGGGTCGGATGTGAAGAAGCTCGTGAAGGATCTGCAAAAGAAGTTTGTCGGGATGAGCGTCGAGAGTGCCGAGTCCATCGTCGCCCCTCTTGGCGGCAAGAAAACCGTCCTGACGCTGGCGAAGTGCCAGGCCCCGTCCCGGATGCAGATCTACCTCAGCGGCGGCGCCCCAATCGTGATCGACCACAGCGGGAAGGGGGACCTCGAGCTGACGTACTTCGCGCTTTGGCGAGTACCAGGTGCGCTGGGGAAACCGATAGTCGTGAAGCACGCGCACGTGACGCATTACCTATTAAAAGGCGCCGACCTGATGCTTCCCGGAGTGGGAAGCGCAGAGGATGGACCGGCCGGAGATTTCAAAAAAGGCCAAGTCGTCGCGATTTCCTGTCCCGGCAACCCCCTGCCGTTCGCGGTTGGCGAGGTGCAGATGTCACGTACCGAGTTCCTGGCCGCGCAAAGCGGAATTTACGTAAAAGTGAAAACGTGCGTCCGCGATGCCTTGTGGGCGCTCGCGGCGTCGCAACTGGGTCGACCTGAGTTGACTCCCAATCGGGGGTTTGGAGAATCCGAAATCGTCGCAGTGGATGGTCAGGGGAACCGAGTCGAGAACGATGAGGACGAAGCATTCAGTCCGGGAAGCGATGGTGGCGAAGAAGAGGAGGGCGTTGAGGACGAAGAGGAGGACGAAGAAACAGAAACAGACGACGAGCACGAAGAGCGTCTTCCGTCGATGTCCGACTTGGAAATTGCGGAGTCTCCCGTGGTAACCGTCTCGATGGACACCCAAATCGACACCGCGTTGATCAGGGCCATAAAAGCCAGTATCACAGACTCCGAGTTGCCCATGCTGAGCAGCAAGTTCTGGGGGCAGCACGTGGTGCCCCACCGCCGGGGCGACGGCCCGGCGCTTGACGTGAAGAGAAGCGTGCACAAAAAGATGTCAAAGCTGTTTTGCGAAAAAATAAAACAAGGCTGGCTGTTCGGCAAGGAAGATAAGCACACCAAGGAAATCGCGGTTACGTCGGTGTGTCGTTCGCATAAAGACTTTGCGGGATGCGACTTGAGTTACGAAACTTTTGCTGAGTTGGAACTCAAGGAACAACGAATCAACGACGCGGCGACGGAAGCGGTCGCCGCTAACTACACGGGCGCGGCGGCCGCCGCGTTCGCGAGCAACGCCGGCGGTAGAAAAAACGCGCCGGCTCTTGTTTTTGAGGAAAAACTACGACCACCTGTCAGTGCGTCAAAGGTTTTCGCCGAGCTCGGTAAGGTGGACACCCTGGATAACGAACACGCGCCGGTTCGATTCCCGTTCGATGCGCTTTACACAAAAGCCGAAGCCGGCGAAGTAGTCAAAGCGTATTGCGAGCTTTTCCAATTAGACAAAAACGCCCCGTCCGGGGCGCACTACTTGTTGGACCCAACGTTGTGCGACGCCTTGTTCAAAGGCGTTTCGAAAAAAAGCGAAACCTTTCCCACGTTCGCGAAGAAGAAAGAGGTGTGTGGTGACTTGTGGCTTGGCCGGTTTCTTAAGGTCACTTGTATTAAACGAGGCGCGAAGCGTTTGATAAAAAAAGGTGGGGTACCGCCGATGACGATTCAGAGCGAACGCCGAGCGGGCGACCGGAAGGTCACGCGCGTGTTTGGGTTCGAACAATACCTAATAGAGGCGGAGGAACTGAGGGAAACCCTCGCCACGAAACTCGCGACGCACTGCACGGTGTGTGACGTGGGGGCTACTAAAAACGCAAAGGCGCTGAAGGAAGTAGTCGCGTCGGGCAACGCGGTGGAAAAAGTCGCTGGGATATTGGAAAACGTCTACGGCGTGCCGCGAATGAACGTCGCCACTAAGGATTTGTTCAAGGGGAAGGGGAAGAACAAATAGGTGGGAGGTGATGTGAAGTTGATTCCCTACGTAGCTCCTAAATACCTCACTTCGCGTGCGTCTCGGGTGCCTTTACGTGGTTTCGTATGGACAGCGCGAGGTACCGGGGACATCTTTGTACACCACTTCATTTCTTTTTGTCGAGAGCCTGCTGATTTGACCGTTCCGTGCGCAGCGCCTTTCACGTTGTTTCTCCAATGGCTGGCTGCTATTTATTGTGTGTGTTGTCGTCTGCACACTGTCCGCCACGCCAGAGCGACACGCGCCGTCCCGGCGCCGCGTCTCTCACACCGCGGCATCATGTTTTGGAGGTCGCCAGGGCTGGTGCAGGCGTCGCCGGTGGAGGTGCGTTTTGTGGAGACGGATTGAGGCGTCGCGATCTGACGCAAATGTGGCCCACCGGGGCGCGTCAGAGATCGTTTTGTGGAACAGCCACACACGCGACGCGTCGAGTGACCCACGGTGTTTCACGGGATCGCCAATTGAATCACACGGTACCGCCGCGGTCGCATCCGCATCGTGGCCGTGATGCGCACCGCGCGCAACATGCGCAGCCACGTTATTTAACTCGACTTTCGCACCACGCAACGCACACGCACCACGGTTTCGCCATGTCGCCACCGGACCGCGTTTAACTGACCGTCGCCATCGTTTCCAATCACCCACCCAACCCACCCCAGCTCGTGCTCGACAAGGAGAGCTTCACCCTGGAGGAGCTTCTGGAGGAGGACGACGTTATTCAGGAGTGCAAATCTTTGAACAGCCGGCTTGTGCACTTGTGCGTGTCCCCGGTCCGCCGTCCCAGATCACGCGCCATCAACCGAGTGAGACCAGTCTGATGCTCGTTTTTCCTTCCCGAACCACGTTGCCGCTTTTCTGGTGCCAACCAGAGTTTTTTTACACGGCAGACGGCGTACCCCCACGCGCGCTGACTTCACCTTCGCCTTCACACCCTACCCCTACCCTACCCCCACCCTACCCCTACCCTACCCCCACCCTACCCCCACCCTACCCCCACCCTACCCCCACCCTACCCCTACCCTACCCCCACCCTACCCCGTCCCACAGCCTGAAAACCAAGCCCGTGGTGGACAAGTTGGTGTCGTACTTAGTGGTTCCTCCGCCGCCAAACGCGGACGCGCGGCGCGAGTTTAAGTACCCGTACCTCGCGTGTGAGATTTTCTGCTGCGAGGTGCGTATTTCCCAATCACCACATTCCGCCTTTCTGATTGCCCATACGAAACTGACGCTTTCGGCTTTTATCGTATCAGTTGGACGCCGTGTTCGCGACGCTGTGCGAAAACGACTGCGAGTTGTTTGGGCGGTTGATGCGGTTCATAGGTGACCCTCTGGATGAGCTTGATACTGATCATGCGATGAGTAATACAGCCACCGGTTTGAACCCGATGCTGGCGTCGTATTTCGGCAAGGTGGTGGGGTGTTTGGTTTCGCGGCGAGCGCCCGAGACGACGAGTTTCTTTACCAAAAATCCAAAGTACCTGCATTTGTTGGTCTCGAAAATTTCCTCCCTCGCCGTGGCGGAGGTTTTGCTACGACTAGGTACGGCCGTAGCGCGTTTCCCAAATCCCAGCCTCCCTGTTTCTGCCGCCCCTCTGTGAGTGCACTACGGCCGTACCATTTACTGGAACTGTTACGACTACACACGGCACATACGCACTGTTCGGCCCGTATCCCACGACTGTTTGCCCACTGTATAAATCGTCCAATACAGTACACCCGCGGACTCAAGACTGACACTTTGTTTTACCCATCTCCCAGTCGGGGCGGACGACCCGGGGGGTTCGCCGATGCAAGGCATGCTTTTAAGCGCGATTCACGGAAGTGACCAAACCGGGTGGCTCGCGGAGACGACTTTGTTGGACCAGTTACTGGACGCGCTCGGCGAGAACGGCGACGGCGACGCGAACGGCGGCGAGTGCGACGCGTCGGAAGAATCCCTCACAAGACGCGCGAACGCGGCGGAGGTGTTGGTGGGCATCGCCCGAGGCGCGCCGTCCGCGCTTGGTGATATGTTAGCAGAAGCGGGCGCCATGCGGAAGCTTTTTAAACAAGGTTTGGGGGATGTTGGGAAAGACACTGCAGGGACAGACTTTGGACAAACTTTGGACAAACCGGGTGCTTTTTACGGCTCTCGAAACGACGGCGGAAGCGGCGCGAACGACGTGGACGAAAACTGCACCACGAAAGGGTTGCCCGCCACCGCGCACTGCGGGCTAAGCGCATCGCCGCTGGTGAACGTGATTGACGTCGCGATCGCGGTGCTTGACGCGAAACGCTCTTTGGGGCCGGCGCAGGCCATGCAGGCGTTTCTGGCCGCTGAGACGGGCGAGCCCGTGCCTGAACCGCGGCAGGCCGCGCCGAGCGCCATCGCGGCGTGCGCGGAGTCGCTTCCCCTTTTAGTGCAGTTCCTGGAGCAGCATACGGACACGAGCACGCAGAAAACGCCGTGGGGGGAACAGACCCCGCCGCTAGGGCTGAAACGCGTCAAGGTGTGTGACTTGATCGCGACGCTTGTTTGCTGCAGGGACGTAAACGTGACGTCCGCGTTGATCGCCACGGGCGCGCTCACCAAGCTCACCGTTCTGTTCGCGAAGTACCCGTTCAACAACTTCCTGCACCACCATATCGAGCGCTGTATCGTGGACGCGCTGGAGTGGGGCGATTTGGCGTTACTCGAGCACGTTTTCGAGTCCGTCGAAAACGGGGGATGCGACGTGATCGGGATGGTCGCTTCTGCCGACCAAACCGTTGATACCTGCCGGGGCCCGTTCCGGTCAGGGAACTTAGGGCACGTCACGCGGATATCGAACGTGATTCTCGGGATCGCGGGGGGGGTGCAGGTAGGAGAGTTTGAACGGAACGTGGAGGACGGCGACGGCGACGGCGAGCGCAAAGAGCAAGACGTGAACCGGTTGCGGAACGCGGCGGCGTTTGTTTCCGAAAAGCTCGAACTCGATTCGCGATGGCGCGCGCACGTGGACGGCGCGCTCGCGACACGCAACAACCTAGAGAACGTCCGATCCTGGCAATGCGGGCGCCCGCCTGGGATGGACGACATGGACGAGGAGGCGTCAGGTAGGTATTGCGCGTTTCCCAAATACCAAGACTATTTGATGCCGTGGTCGAGTGCACTACGGCCGTCACAAGTGCACTGATTCGAATTCAACTCGGGTGACTGTTTGCGGTATACAAGTTACTGACCCTTTTGTTTCCCAATCGCAGGCGACGACGACGGCGCTTCCGATTTCGATTTAGGGTTGGGGGCTGGTTTTTCGCGCGACCAATATAACCGGTACGGGGCGTCGTCCGGAGGAATGGACGACGAGGAGAACTCGGATGACGACGAGGAGGACCCGCTTGATCAAAACTCGGAAGATGACAACTCAGACGACGAGGACGACTCCGATTTGTTGGCTGGGGATTTCGCACAAGCAAACAGTCTGCGGAAAATCGCGGTTGGATTGTTTCAAGGTACGTAATGGGGCCTTTCCCAAATCCCGCCTCCCTGTTTGCCAATACAACTCTGACACTTTTCTTTTCCAATCAAGGCGACGCGGACGCGGGCGCGCGCTTAGCAAGTTTAACCCTTGGTAACAACGGGGACGACGCGTTGCTTGCGGATGAGGGGGTTTTGTCGGAAGACGACGACGACCAACCGGGTTTTGGCCGTTTCGGTCATGTCGGGTCGAGTATTGAGTCCAGCGATTTTGGGAAGGCGGAGGTATCAACCGACCCGCCGTTCGCGGGCGGGGCATCGGTAACTTTCGCGGCCACCCAAAACGAAGACGACCAAGTGCTTCTGGGATCGGACGACGACGCCGACGCCAACGACGTTTTCGCGACAGGCAAACAGTCCGACGAATCCGCAAACGACGAAGTTGGCACCGAGTGGGGGGCGGTGCAGTTCTGGGGGAGCGGGATTGACCAGAGTCTGGTGCCGGATGACATTTGAGACGTGTACGTGTCGAGGGGATGCGAGATGTATTTTTCATCGCAGCACAAAACTCTTTTTCGCGACCTCAATCACTTCATCACCCGTAGTCGCGCAAATTCGTCAGTGTTTTCTCCGAGACTGCCGCCGCCTCAAAATGTCGGCGGCTGATGTCCTCCGCGCCACACACTCCGTCGGCGCGTTTGGCGGTTTCGCTGACACGTTCGAGGTCAGGCCGTGTTCCGTGTCGCCAGGTTCACGGCGAGTCGCGTCGAGAAACTCGAGACGGGCGTGCGGCGAGACCCCCCTGCTGGACCAGCGCCCGTTTCATTGGTACCCACATCTCAAGATGGGCGGCTCTCGCAAAAAGTCCTTCATCGACAAGAAGAACGCGGTGACGTATGCGTTGATGGCCAAGCCCGATGCGGGGTCGGAGAGTGCTGCGCCAAATGAAGAGCCTGCTCAAGACCCAACCGCGCGCCAGCAGATGTGGATGCGCAAGGACAACAACCGGCACGTGCGGGATGCGCTGGCGGATGCGGGGGGGATTGATGACGGCTCCGTTTTCGACGACAGCGCGACGGAAACCATGAGCAGCTACTCCGGCATGAGCGGGTACAGTGCCCTTTCCTCGATGAGTAACGTGACTTGGATCATGACCCCGAACGGGCCGATGCCACGACGCGAACGCTTGACAAAAGAAAAAAGGAAAGAGCTAAGGGAACTGGGGTTTGATCCCAACGACGGGTACGACTACACCCGGCATCTTCGCAAAGTCGGCGAAGGCGGAGGGACGGTGTTCGTGCCGACCAGGAAAGACCACGTGAAGGGGATTCTGGGCTTGGAAGATGGAGAGCAGCTAGGAGGACCTTCTGGTGGTGGTACTGGTCACAAAACCGTGACCGCGGGTGGCTCGGGAAAAAGAGGCACGGACAGCGAGCAGGTTTTCCTTCGCGAAGACGTCGAGAAGCTTGGGGACAAGGCGAAGGCGATTACGGACAACGCGCGGGCTGGGGAAACGGAACACGACGACGGCCAGCGGTGGACGCACGAACGAGTCAAAGCCATTACCGACGAGCGAATATACGTCGCCAAGCTGGACAACACCCTACGAAACGCGGTCACCGCGAAGCAAACGAGCGCCCCGAAACAAGGCGTCGCCGCGATTGAGCTGAAAGACATGATTGAAAAAATGGAGGAGTTTGAACAGGCGGAGGATTCATTTTTGCCAAAGTGCGTATTGTATTCCACCAAATCCCACGATGTTGCTTATACAAGACTGACACTTATTTTTACAATCACAGCTTGTCACACGAGTTCGGCGACGGCGGGCTTGGGGATTTGCAAGACGACTTCGTTTTGCAGGCCATGATGGGAGGCGACGGTTTGGGAGGCGGCGGTTTGGCAACCCAGAACCCGAACACCGCGTTTCCCCAAATCAAACTACGGTACGACGAAAACGAACTAGAAACCGAGCTCGCCGCGATTGAAGAAGCCGTGGAGGATGATTTGTTGGACGAGGAAGAAACGGGTTTGCAAAACGGGGGGTTCGTGTTTGGAGGAAACGGAGGTCGCGGAAACGGTGGTGACGATGCGTCGGACGCGGGTACGGACAGGGATGACCTGGACGAACACGAGTGGGCGGAGCAACGTCAAAACGACGTAGGTGCGGATTTGCGCGACGTGGACGAGATGTTCGAAGCCATGAAGCACGGGTACGACAGCGACGAAATCGGCGAGCTGGAGGACGACGACCCACGGATTTTCGGGCACGCCGAGCTCGACCGGTTCGGATCAATATTGGAAGAGTTCCGTAAGGAACAAAGGCCTACGCAGTACCGCACGCCTGTTGATTTGGTTCGGGGTGGGGCCAACGCGGGTGAGATGGACCGGCGGAAACACGCGATGCGTTTGAAAGACGACGACGCGCTTTTCGAGGACGACGGGCCCGACGACGTGGACATGAAGGACATGTCGGGGTATTTAAAAAAACTAAGCGCCGAGCTGGGCGACGACGACGACATAGACGAAGACGGCATCCCCAAAAACAAACCCGCGGTTCCGCGAATCACGGAAGCCGACGTACACGACGCGTTCCGGGCGATGATCGCTACACGGCAAAGGATCGGTTTGTCGATTCCAGAACACCTGATGGAGAAGATGAGCCTGGAAGAGGGTGGCATGGACAGTGTCAAGAAAACTAACGACAAGCAACTCGTCACGCGTCGTCGCTTCGAGGAGGAATCCCCGAGCGGCGCCCCCGACGGCGAGGAAATCGAGTACCTGCGAAACGCCCCGAGGGATGACTGGGATTGCGAAACCATCGTTTCCACGTATTCCAACTTGGAAAATCACCCTTCGTTGATTGACGAGCCGCACTTGGGGGGCGGGCGGGGCGGGAAAGGTGCACAAAGACGGTTCAATTTGGGTTCTGAGAAATCAAACGACGACGGTAACGGCGTCGGCGCGTCTTTGATTCGCCTTTCCGACGCGAACGGGTTACCGGTGGATTACGTGCGGTCCCGCGGAAACAAACAAAGTAACGCCCGCGGCGGGTCCTTGTTGACCGCGGAGAACTTGGCCGCGATTGGCGAAGAGGGCGGGGCGAGCGACGGGAACGAGTTTTCCGATTCGGACGAGTCCCTCGGCGAAGAGTGGCGGTCGAACATTCGCCGCAAAGGCGAAACCCCGGAGGAGAAGAAGATGCGCAAGGCCGCGGTCAAGCTCGGCCGAAGAGACGCTCGCGCCGCGAAGAAAGGTTTAAAAACAACCTTCAAACAAGAGGAAAGGGAGATGGGCAAGAAGGCGATGGTGGGGGATATTCGCCCGGGGCTGAGCGTGACGCAACTGGGATGAATGTAACGAGTACTCGAATCACCGTCTCGCGGAATTTTCGCCACTCGTCAAGTCCAGCAACGTCAGCCAGAGTTACTAAACGTAAACCGAGCTCACGGTGTTCGAGATAAATTAAGATATGTAGTCCTACACTACCCTGATGAGCATTTTATTTTTCTTCCCCGCGGCGAGCATGATCAATTGACCTCCAACTAGGTCATCCTCCGTGATAACCGCGTCCTCCTCCGTAAGCTTGACGTTGTTCACCCGCGCCCCCCCCCCTTTGATCATGCGCTTCGCTTCGCCTTTACTTTTCTGCAACCCGGCTAAGGCCATGACGTCGGCGACTGGTTTCCCCACCACGTCGTTTTTTTGCAGCTCAGCCAGCGGCACGACTTCGGAAAGCGCATCCAGGGTTTCGAAATCCAGAACCGTGTCGCTTCCCGGTCGCAAGCCCTCCGTGGCTTTACGCGCTTTCTGCAACCCGGCTTCGCCGTGCACGAACAAAGTGACCTCCTCCGCTAAACGTTTCTGAACCGTGTTGGGTTTGTACGACTGCGTTGTCATGCTTTTTTCCATCTCGTGGATAGCATCTAGGTCAACAAAAGTCAGCATCTTCATGAACCGAATCACGTCCGCGTCTGTTGACTGCACGAGGTATTGGTAAAACTTATACGGCGACAAACGATCCCCGCTCAGCCAAACCGCGCCGTCTTCCGATTTGCCAAACTTCTGTCCGTTTTCCTTCAGCAACAACGGGAAGGTCAGCCCAAACGCGCCGGCGTCGGTGGTTTCGTTTTTATCCAAGATGCGTCGGATCAGGTCCGTCCCGGCGGTGATGTTGCCCCACTGGTCGCTCCCGCCGATCTGCACGGAAACGCTCTCGTTTTTAAACAGGTGCACGAAATCGTACCCCTGCAGGAGCTGGTACGTGAACTCCGTGAAACTCATCCCGCTTTCGCTTTCAAGCCTGGTTTTCACGCTGTCCTTCGCCATCATCGTGCCGACGCGCGCGTATTTCCCCACCTCGCGAAGAAACTCCAGGAAACCCATGCCGCCAAACCAATCCAGGTTGTTTAAAACGCGAGCGGGCGGGCCCGCTGGTTCGATTCCGTCAACCTGGGCCATCGCCGCCGAGTTCGCCAACACGTTTGTGAGAATTTTCGAAATCCCAGCCGTGTTCCGTTCAATCGTTGCGTCGTCCAACACCGGCCTTTCCGTGGATTTCCCGGAAGGGTCCCCTACCCTGCCCGTGGCGCCGCCAAGAAGCGCAACCGGTACGTGCCCGCACCGCTGGAACCAGGCCAACACCACGATGCCGAGTAGGTTCCCGAGGTGCAGCGAATCCGCGGTCGGGTCGAAACCGCAGTACACGGATAGGGAATTTTGAGAAGCGGCGGCCCGCAGCGCCGTTTCGTTGGTACACTCCGCCAGTAAGCCTCTTTGTTTCAAAACGTCCAGGACGTCAGGCCGGTTGCTAGTGGCTTGAGTGGACATCACACGGCGAGTCGCGAAAACAGACACACCACTAGTCGTTTGTCTCGGCGAAAACATGTTACGACGGTTGCTTTTCATTGACACCGCGTCGGAGAAACCGAAAGCACCTACACACCTCGCGCTCGCGGTGGGACCCCTCGCACCCGAGCTGGCTCGTAGCCGAAGCGCGCATTGGTGGACGCGGAAGCCCTGTTTTCGGTGGTGGGTAATTGGGGGTTTAATCGCGGTCAATCGCGGTCGGCGTGGTGCGGTCATCTTCGTACGATCGCATCGGAAGGCGGCGTGTGAAAAAGAAAAAAGGGCCACGTTCATTGAATGGATCGGGACAAGACACGTCACCCGACGCGCCATCCGGGGTGGATGCACTAGGACGTACCAAGGGGCGAATCGCGGCGTGTGCCATCGCGGCGGTTACAGGGCGAATCGCGGTTCGGTCGCCGCGACGCGAACCCGGGTGTCGCGCGAAGGACAGTGAGGAGTGAGAAGGTCGGGACTGCAGTCAAAAAGCAAAAGCTCAAAAAAGTTTATCCGCGACGATCGTGCCAAGTTTCGTATTTTCCGGGTGCCACGTTGGACACCCTCGTCTTCGCCCGTGCGACCAGACCGCACCGCACGTAGTCACGACTTCCAACCAACCAATGGCGCAAGCGCAACCCCTGACCCGCGGCGTGCCCGCGTTCGCGCGCGTGAAGTCGCTTGCCAAAAGAAACGCAGGGGCGTCGGGCAGCAGGTCTTCATCGTGTTCGAAACAGTCTCTTCGATCTTCGGTGGCCACGCACGCGTTTTTCGGCAAAAAAGACGACGCGGAGACTGCGCGCATCGCGGCTTTGGTGGATACCAAAATCGACGAAAACCCGGTTATTGTGTGGAGCAAGAGCTACTGCCCGTTCTGCGTGAAAGCCAAAGCCGCGCTTGATAAGATGGACGTGAAGTACCTCGCCATCGAGATCGACCGCATGACCGAAGAGAAGGATATTCAAAACGCGCTTGAAACAAAAACAGGACAAAGAACCGTCCCGAACGTGTTCGTGGACGGGAAACACGTCGGCGGGTGCGACGACACGCTTGGGGAGATTAAAAGCGGGGCGTTGCAAAAGAGGTTGACCGCGGCGGGGGTGAGCTTTGCGGCGTGAGGAATTTATTTATACAAGGGCGGGCGGCGGGGGTTTCTGAAGTGAAATACGAAGTTTGAATGATGTCAATTGTGGCCGTGGCAAAAAGAAAAATAATAACTCGCGGGCCTACTTTTTCGACGCCTCGCCCCTCGTCGCTTTGTCGAACTTTGCAAAGTCGAAATCCTCAACCTCGGTTTCGTCGTCAAACTCGTCGCCCGGCACGGAAAGGTCGTCCCCTTCGTCGTTCTCGTCGTCGTCGTACTCCGCCTCCGCTTTCGCGCGGGACGCGGCGAGGCGAATCGCGCGGACGTTTTCGTCGACGGATTCGTCATCTCCCGAAGTCGAAATTTCTTCGATGAGCTCATCCACCGCGGCGTCGAAATCGGAGTCGAACCCGTCGTCGTGCAACTCGTCCGCGCTACCCCCCGAAAGTGCGAGCCAGTCCATCTCGGCTTCGCGCAAAGCCGCGGTCGCGGAACGGACCTTGGTTTGCCACTGCAAAACGTGTTCCGCGTCGTCGCTTGAAGAATCTGCCGAAGATTCTTCGGCGGATTCTTCCGAGTCTTCCTCCGAATGCACCAAATCCTCTTCATAATCATCATTCTCCAAGTCGTCACGCTCCACAAAGTCCGAAACAAAAGGAACACTCCCGTCGTAGGTTTCGAAAGCGTACCCTTTGGGTTTGTCTTCCTCTTCCGTGTTCTCGGTGTCCCGATCTGAATCGTCGTGTTTGTCATCCGAATCGTTCTCACCGAAGTCGTACTTCCCTCGCGGTAACAATCCTTTTTTCACGCCCTCCCGGTACTCGCGTTCCGACTTTTTCACCCGGCACAAATGCAAAACCATCGCCGCGTCGTCGTCTGCGACTCGGTCGAAGGCCTCGTCGAGCAGAACCTCGTGCGTGGTTTTCGTGTCGTCGTCCACGAACACCAACCGTGGGGTGTGTTTACTGCGTAGCATTTTGCTCGCCATCGACCGTAATGTAGTGGCGTTCTGTTTAAGCGCCTGAGCGGCTTTTTTCTTTTTGTAAGTATAATCCATTCCATGATTGGCGTTGGATTCGTCATCCCCGCCGCCGTCCGCGACGGTCCACCGGACGTGCGCTTTTTTGAAATCCTTCCCCATCCTTACCTCTAGAAGAGTCAGGCCCGTGTTTTCGAACCGGTGCGACACGGACGGGTGTTCCAGCACCGCGCACAGCGCTTTTCGTAACCGCACCCCAGCCCGCACCTGCGCCATGTCCTGGCCCTCCGCGTTCCGGATCTGGGGATGGCCTTGGAAGGCGTACTGCCGGGTCTGCGTGTTTACGGATGCGAGTTTGCGTTTGCTGGTTTCAAGTAGTGACCCTACTCGTCGCCACTCCTTGGTGTTTCCACACGACGCATTCCACGATGCACGCCACGCACCAGCAACGCCCGCGAAACCGCGTCTCTGTGCCGACGCGAAAAACGTCGGCGGCTGCGCGAACGCACCAACGTTGGCAACCGTGGTCTCTGTGCCGCATACGGAGACCAAGGTACGCGTTATTAGCGTCAGCCGCCGTCCCGTGGTAAGGAAGGACATCGTCGCTGGCGTCGAGACGATCGCGGATGCAGGTGCGGGCGGGAGTGACCACACCGGTGGCCGATGGAAGAAGCTTCCTGCTCGAGATTTCGTTCGACGTCATCTGCTGACTCGTTCTTGCTGTTTTTATTTCACGCCATTTCGTGTTCCCTCGCCCCCACACCACATGGCGGACCCCGACGGCGCTTCCGGCGACGGCGACGGGGTGTTTCACGACACGACCGCGATGCCAAACGAGTTGTCGAACTACTCGGATGTCCCCCCACCTGGAGGCACCGACCACGGCACCGAGGTCGTGGGCAAACGGTCGTCGTTGGAAAATGGGTCGCAAAGCCAGCTCAGCGATTCCGTTTCCGATGGGGCGCGATGTCGTCGACGACGCGTGGCGCCTTATTGGCACACCACGGGGGACACCAGGTTGGAAACCGCGCGCGCGGCGGACGGGTTCAGCGGGTGGGACGACCTGCCAAACGGGTTCATGACGGCGGTCTTCGAGGTGCTGCACGAGCAAACGAACGCACACAGGCTGGTACGAAGGTTGCGGTGGTCAGCCAGATCTGTTGGGTGCTCCAACGAAACGAAAAAACGAAAAAACTCTTGATGCGATTCAATCAAGCGTCCTAGCAGCGCTAACCCGCGTTTCTTTCTTCCTTCCTTCCTTCCTTCCTTTCTTCCCAAAAAAAAGGTGATGACCTGCGGCTTGGTGTGCAAGTCCTGGCACAAAGACGCGGTGCAGACGTTACTTCGCGACACCGCGGTTTCCGGGCGAGGCGCGAGGCGGTTCGCGAAAGGCCGAGGACTGAACGACGAGGCGGATGAAGCGGCTGTTGCGAATAAAAAGCTCGGCGACGACGCTGAGTGTTCGGACGACGACAAGGACTCCCTGCGGGCGCAGAAAAACAACCCGCAAGTGTCTGAATCTGACGCGAGTGACGAGGAGTTCCAGAGCAAGCGACGGAAAGTTGTGACTAAATGTTCTGGCGGCGGTACCGACGCGAACGGCGCGACGTTCGGTTCCGAAAATCAACCAGAGGACCACGCGGAGACGAGCTCCAAGCCGTTCCGAGGCGCAATTTCCGCTGGGAGTCACGGCCATGTACGGTGAGGGCTTCTTGGGGGAGGAGTTGGTGTACTGTAGCTTGTGGAGTTAGAATTTAGATTTGGAACGTTGTGGAATACGATGCGCGATTGTTTTTGTTCGGCGTCGGGGGAGGGAATGGGAGGTACAAAGACAGCGCTTGTGGAATTATATTTGTGACGCGATATGTACGACGCGCGATCTGTTTGTGTGCGGCGTCGATGACACGAGTGGTCAATCGACGTTCTCACCACCGCCCACGAGATGAAAGAAAAATCCATCACATCAGTTCCAATCAAAAGAACCCAACCGCGGCGGGTCCCGGCGCGTACGTGTTCTGGAGCGTGTCTTGCCAACTCGTGTCCCTCGACCCTACTTTCGTGTTCCGCGGCCGGCGGCGTTGCATGGCGATGTCCGGTTTCGGGACGATGGCGCCGGATGCCAATCGGCCGCGGGTCACGCGGACTTTCGTGCCGTCGTCTAAAAACCGCATTCCGACTCGCACCGGAGAGCCCGTCACGGGATCGACTAAGCTTATGTTCGAGTAGTGCACCGGGCTTTCCATGGTTATGACGCCGCCGTTGTTCCCTTCCGTTCGTTTGACGTGCTTTTTCACCAAGTTCAGTCCCTCCACGATCATCCTGTTTTCTTTTCGAAAGACTTTCGTCACCACGCCGACCTGCCCGCGATCTTTACCCGCATTCACCATGACCTGGTCTCCTCTGTAGATCTTCCACCGCTCGATGAGGTCACTCTGAACTTTTCTGGCTTGTTTTGTTAAAACTCTCGCGTTCCACCGCTTCGCGCCGAGTAACCGGTTGCGCTTGTTCGCCGCCCGCCGCCACTGCGCCCACCCCGAAAGCGCGGGCTTGGCGTTTAAAGGCTGGGTGGTGTGGAAGCTTCGGACTGCCGCACCACCATTGGTCACAC
>Ga0302131_1000979_pt1 | contig 15987 bp, 11 predicted proteins | sample CB9_20m_MG_FD_203105 | JGI IMG/M metagenome (GOLD analysis project Ga0302131, IMG submission 203105) | Marine microbial communities from Western Arctic Ocean, Canada - CB9_20m | ecosystem: Environmental > Aquatic > Marine > Oceanic | place: Canada: Western Arctic Ocean | collected 2017-09-19
ATTTTAAACACAAGCTGTTTTTTTTACTTTGGCATATTTATTTTTCCTCCTAGAAATATTGCATTTAAAAACAATTTGTTCGTTCCGTACCAAGCACCTCTAAAATTTGGATTATCTGCAAATAATACAACTCTACCCTTACCAATTCCGCTTACGACTATTGAAGCTGAAGGCTTGATGAATTTTTCTAAATTATTTTTAGAAATATAACCATCGATATGAGGGTTCTCTGAATACTTAGCCACTGTAGCATAAGGATTTTTACTTGGCGATAAAAACACCAAATTGTTTTTATAAACAGGTAATTTTGATGAGCGGTATCCAAATCCTAATGGATGTGTTACGTCCAAGTCTACTTCAAAAATAGCGCCCCCTAAACGTTCTCTCCCGATATGTTCTGAAGCTTCTACGTATGGCAATCTCTTTACTACTTTTTTTTCCTTTTCTTCTTTTTTCACTTTTAAACTCGCATCCTTCGTCAAACTTTCTTTTACCATTTTTTTATCAATCAGCCATTTAGAACCTCCAGCAATTGTAATAAGTGTATTCCCTTTAGCCGTCCAGTTTTTTAACTTTAGTCTTTTCAAAGAATCTAACTGACTATAATTCCCTGAAACCATCACAATCGTATTGTAGGTATCTAGGTTGGCTCTATTATAATTATTAATTCTTATTTTAGTAATAGGCAAATGAATACGTGTATCTAGCAAATGCCAAACTTCTCCTGCCTCGTAGGAATTTACTCCCTCACCTATTAGCATGGCTACCTTAGGTTTTTTTAAAACTCTAAAATTATTGCTTCCTAAATCAATTCCTTTGATACTGTATCCGCTATTCGTGCCAAATACAGGAACCTTGAATTTTTCTTGGGCCTCAAGAAGAATTTGATGAACACCTGCGCTTGTTTTGTCCTGTTTACTAACTGGAATTAATAAACTTCCATAGTTAAAATTAATTTCTCCGTTAGATGTATTGATGGTAAATGGCTTAAAAGCAGCCGACACTTTTAATCCTTTAGATTGCATAAAATACAAAGCTGCCGGAGCATTGTAATCATCCCAATTTAAGATGTATGCATATTCAGATTTTTTAATTTTTACATTCTCAACAATTCCTTTTACAGTTGTAACTTCCGATCCTAGTTTAATAGATTTTACCCCTTTATATTTAATGTTATAAAAGTTAGCAACACTCCAAGCCGAAGCATCATAAAATACGCTATCTCTATATTTATCGTAGGTTTCAAACATCGTCTGCACCATTCTATGCTGAGGCTGCTTTAAAGGAACTGTATAGGTATCGCCATCTTTATAAACCTTAATCTTATGAGTCAATAATTGTTTTATAAAAGCTTTCTTTCTATTCTGATCGTATTTTTCTTGAAACTCATACCCAGAAAACCCAGATTTTGCCTTTTTTGTCAATGACGATTTAAAAAATTCTTGTTGGTATTTTCTCAAATATCCTTTGTTTTCGACCGATGCTTTGATCGTAGCAAAAGTAGACGTGAATTGATTTCTGATGGTAAAAGGAAACGTGATTTTTCCATAATCCGTATCCTGAACATGTCCACGAGAACTTGCTTGTTCAAAAAGCAATGCCAAGCCTCCTTGTAAATCAGGATACGAAGATCCATAACCCGGGTAGGTTCCATCAAAAGATTCTTTTGTATAATATAAAGAACCTATTTTATCCAATGCATCAACAAAATAAGGCGCAAATAAATCATTCAAATCCTCATAATTTTCTTTTGGCATAATAGGATCCAAAGAACCAATTGGTTTCATCGGCTCAAAAAAATGATGACTATTAGTACCCATTTCATGAAAGTCTGTGACTACATTTGGATACCAAGTATGCATCCATTTTAATTTTCCTTGACTTTCCGGGTGCACCGCCAATAACCAATCTCTATTTAAATCAAACCAATAATGATTTGTTCTTCCTCTCGGCCAAGCTTCCGTGTGTTCTGCATCGATATTATCTGATACTAATGTTTTTGCTTGATATTGATTTGCCCATTGCGTATGTCGATCTCTTCCATCAGGATTAATTGTAGGATCTATAAATATGACTGATTTTTCTAAATATTTTAGAACTTCTGCACTATTGGATGCCACCAATGTATATGCCGTTAATAAAGCCGCTTCAGCACTAGAAGGTTCATTTCCATGCACATTATAGCCTAACTGAATAATCACAGGAACTTCATCATAGTTTTTCGGACTTTTCGCAGGGTTTACAAACTCTAAATGGTTTGATTTTATCGTTTCTAAATTCTTTAAATTCATTGGAGATGTAACTGCAAACATCACCAATTTCCGTTTTTCATGCGTTTTACCATAAATTTCGATGCTCGCTCTATCAGAGATTTCTGCCAACTTTGTTAAATAAGCAACGATTAAATCGTGTCTGGTATGATGTTCTCCAATTTCATAACCTAAAAATTCTTCGGGTGTTGGAATGTCAACATTAAAAGGTGCTTTGTCTTTAAAATAATAATCTTGAGCAGTAATCGTGTTTGCTGCAATAAAAAGGCAAATAAATGCTAAAAAATACTTGGTTAGTTTCATTTTGAGAGTGTTGCGTTTGTTGGATTAAAAATAATCATTAAATACAAGAAAATATGAAATGGATTGTAGTTATTTCATTTAAATTTCAATTAATACAATACATTTGATCAAAATCATTTTAGATTAAAAAATTTATTTTGGTATTTACAAGTTATCCATGAAAAACAAAAAATTAATTAGCAAAGAACTAGAAGCCTTTTACAACGAAGCATCCGAAGAAACCCGACTTGAAAAAGGGATGGGGATTTTTGAGTTCGAACGTATTAAAGAACTCATAGAACTTCATATTTCTAAAACAAATAGCACCATTATTGATGTTGGTGGCGGAACAGGAAAATATGCTGAATGGTTGGCTAACAACAATCATACAGTTCATTTAGTAGAACCTGTTTTAAAGCATATTAAATTGGCTGAAAAAAGAGCAAAAAAGTTAAAAAAACCCTTCACTGTTGCTATTGGCGAAGCAAAGAAATTACCTTTTAAAGAGAATACTGCTGACTTGGTTATTTTACACGGACCTTTATATCACTTGCAAAAAAGAGAAGATCGAGTTGCTGCAATTCTAGAGTCTAAAAGAGTACTTAAAAAAGGCGGAATTATTTTAGGTTTCGCAATTAATGCAACTGCTTCTACCGTTGTTGGTTTGATGAATGGAATGCTACACGCAAACTCATTTTTCGAGATGTGTAAACAAGAACTCACTACTGGAGTTCATGATGCGCCAAAAGATTTTCCTTTTTTATTAGCAGATGCTTTTTACCACAAACCAGAAGGTTTAAAAACAGAGTTTTTAGAACAAAACCTCAACTTCGTTAATATTTTTGCTGTAGAAGGAATGATTTGGTTAGACAACGAATATTTTGCAAATATGCTCGATAAAAAGAAATCGAAGACTTTAAAAGCCTTGCAAAACCTTACACAAAATGATGAGTATTTGCTGGCTTTTAGCCCACATATGATGATTGCTGTGAGAAAATAATTTGGTTTGTTTCTAAACTTAAAAAAAGCAATTTTGCTAACCTACATTAAACTTGATTAATTGAATTCAAAAAAATCTAAATATTCTTATTAACTAAATATGAACAGGTGAAAAAGGAGATAGATAAAAAGGATTACTGGATTATTTGCAAGAACTGTAAAGGTAATGGCAAAAAAAGGAAGAACCTCCACAAGAAAACTAGACTCCATTATCAAAATGCATTAGATCAATTTAAAAAAACAGGTTGCAAAGGAAACGTTCCCTTGCTGCCAATAGGTCAAATCCATACCTGCTTAAAATGTAACGGATCTGGGTTGGTTGGTTCTACTAGCCAATCTTTAGTAAACAAGGAAAGCTACCCACACATCGCTATTATTGGCGGCGGTATTGGAGGAATGGCGCTAGCCGTCGCCTGTTTGCACCGTGGAATACCGTTTACTCTTTATGAAAGAGACGCTAGCTTCGATACTCGATCTCAAGGCTATGGACTTACTTTACAACAAGCAAGCAAAGCAATAAAAGGATTCGGTATAAACTCCCTAAAAGAAGGAATAACTTCAACCAGACATGTGGTTCATGATACTGAAGGAAAAATTATCGGTGAATGGGGCATTAGAAAATGGGGGCGATTAGACACTAAAAAATCACCAAAGCACACAAATATTCATATTGCCAGACAATCTTTGCGTTTAGCACTTCTTGAGCAACTTGGTGGATATAACGTGGTGAAATGGGGGCACCAATTAGTACGTTTTAATGAATCCGAGAATGAAGGTGTAACGCTAAACTTTCAAGTCAAAAACGAGATAAAGAATGCCCAAGCAGACCTTTTAGTTGGGGCTGATGGAATTCGCAGTACCGTTAGAAAACTATTAATTGGTGAGGATATTACCCCTTTACATTATCTCGGTTGCATTGTGATTTTAGGAATTTGTCCTTTAAAGAATCTTGAAGATATTGAAAATCCTTTGTTAGATTTGGCTACCGTATTTCAAACCGCTAATGGTAACGAACGAATCTATATGATGCCTTATGACTCCGACTCAATAATGTGGCAACTTAGTTTTCCTTTATCAGAAGAAAAAGCTAAAGAACTGAATACCGAAGGAACAAAAGCCCTTAAAGAAGAGGCCTATCGCAGAACTCAGTGGCACAAACCTATTCCTCAAATTATTTCAGCTACCAACGAAGTACAAATCTCTGGTTATCCTGTGTACGACAGGGAATTACTCAAACAAGAATTGTTAGAAAAAGGAACTAAGGTTACACTAATTGGCGATGCTGCTCACCCAATGAGTCCGTTTAAAGGACAAGGTGCAAATCAGGCATTGTTAGATGCCTTATCCTTAGCTCGAGGAATATCAAAAGGATGCAGTTCTTTATCCCAATGGAAGGAAATTGGAATACGAAAAAGTGTATTAACTGAATTTGAAACTGAAATGTTAGCACGCAGTGCTTCCAAAGTCAAAAGCTCTGCAGAAGCCGCAAAATTACTTCATTCCAAAATTGTACTTCACGAAGGTAATGGCCCAAGAGGGAAATATCGAAAGAAAAAAGATGCATAACATTACGCTATCTTATTTCTTTAATTAAACGGCCAATATCATAAAAATACTTTTTATTCTTTCATTCCAGGTTGCGTCAATTTCCAGTTTGTTTTCGCTTTTTCAACATCAACCATTTTTTTTACGTCAGAGAGTAATTGTTTAGCATCATAAATAACACCATCTTTTATGGTGTATTTTACGCCACCAGCTCTAACGACCTTGTTGTCTTTCGTTAATTTAACAGCCCCTGTTCCATATAAAACCTTTAAGTTTTTTAATGGATTTTCTGCTACAATGACAAAATCAGCCAATTTACCAATCTGAATAGACCCAATTTTATCATCCCAACCTAAAGCTTCTGCACCATTTAATGTCGCCGTACGAATTACTTCTAAAGGATGGAAACCTGCTTCACGCAATAACTCCAACTCTCTTATATACGCAAATCCATATAATTGATAAATAAACCCAGAATCTGAGCCTGCAGTAACTCTACCTCCTCTATTTTTATATTCGTTTATAAACGTCATCCATAGTTGATAATTTTTTCTCCAAGAAACTTCTTGTTCTGTACCCCAATCATGCCAATAAGAACCATGCGAAACTTTACTAGGTTCGTAAAATTTCCATAAAGAAGGTAGCGTATAATCTTCATGCCATTCGGCCCTTCTTGCTCTATGTAAATCTCTACTTGCTTCATAAATATTAAAAGTAGGATCTAATGTAAAGTCCAATTCCAACAACTCATTCATTACCGCATTCCAATGTTTTGAATAAGGTTTTGCTGCCTGTGCCCATAATTTTCCTGCTTCTTCAAAACGATGTTGTTCATTTTGATAGTTGTAATCTAACGGATAATCCTGAATGGTTCTATCCTCAAAAAGCGCTTCTGGCAAACCATACCAATGTTCCATAGATGTTAAACCCGCTCTTGCAGAATGCAATACATTCCAACGCGCAACACTTAATTGTGCGTGATGACAAGCAGAACCCAAACCTAATTTTTTATTTTCGTCTAATGCTGCAGACATAATTTCTGGCTCTGCACCAAAGAATTTGATTCCATCTGCACCATTTTTTGCATTATCTCTTACCCATGCTCTCGCTTCTTCCTCCGAAGAAATTGGTTTTTTAGCACCTTGTCCGAAACCTGTATATCCAAATATTCTCGGTGCTACAATTTCATTATTTTTACTTTTTTTCTTTAACTCATTAACCTCCTTTACACCTCTTCCACTTGGTTGTCTAATCGTCGTAACTCCATGAGCCATCCACAATTTAAAAACATACTCTGGATTTGCTCCCTGAGATGCTCCACCAATATGAGCATGCATGTCTATAAACCCAGGCAACAAATACATACCATTCGCATCTAATTCTTTTCCTCCTTTTTTTAATTTAGGCCTAAGACTTTCATTGATTTCAACACCTGGATAACCAACTACTTCTATACGCACAATTGTATTATTTTCTACCACAATATCAACAGGGCCTCTTGGGGGCGAACCATCTCCATTAATAAGCGTTACACCTCGAATAATTAATTGTTCGAAAGGACCTTCTCCTAAATAGTTTTCTTGAGAAAACATATTAATAGTAGCGATTAAGAATATAAGAACAGATAGTTTTTGAATGTTCATTGGATGTGATTTTAATATGTTTAAAAGTACTTATAAAAAATGAAACGATTAAATAAAATACAAAAGGATAAGTATTTCTTGCCTTTTATACCTCATTTGATGATTGCTGAGGGAAAATAATATATATTCATAAAATGTTTTAAATATTATAACAAAAACTATTTTTGTTTCATGAAAAAACAAATTGCGATTATAGGTGGCGGACCCTCAGCTTTTTTACTAGCTGCCTTTTTAGACCCTGAGAAGTTCACGATTACCATCTACGAAAAAAACAAAACAGCGGGTCGTAAATTTTTAGTTGCAGGTAAAGGAGGTTTTAACTTAACGCATTCAGAACCCATTGAGCAGCTTATAAAACGCTACACAGCAGATGTTTTTTTAGACAAAGTTTTGCATCACTTCACCAATAATGATTTCAGAAATTGGCTTGAGAGAATAGGAATTCCGACCTACATCGGAAGCAGTAAAAGAGTCTATCCTAAAGAAGGAATTAAGCCTATTGAGGTGCTGAGTGCAATTCTAGAACATCTCAAAGAGAAAGGAGTTATCATAAAACATCAACACACTTTTTCTGATTGGGATGAAAATAATAATCCGATTATTAATAACAAATCAATACAAACCAATTATAGCGTTTTTTCTCTAGGCGGAGGAAGCTGGAAGATTACGGGTTCTGATGGAACTTGGCTCGATACTTTTTATAAAAAAGGAGTCAAAACAAAACCGTTTCAAGCATCAAACTGCGGGTATCAAATTGACTGGAAATCGAATTTTATTCAAAAACACGAAGGAGCACCTTTAAAAAATATTGCTATTTCTTGCAATAATAGTAATCAAAAAGGAGAAGCGGTTATTACAAGGCTTGGATTAGAAGGAAATGCTATTTATGGGTTGAGTCCCCAAATTAGAGAACAGTTGAATGCAAATTCAAAAGCAACCATTTTTATCGATTTTAAACCTTCGTTAACGAAAGAAAATGTTCATGTTAAGATAAAAGAATCTATTTATAAAAATACGACTCAAATCCTAAAAAAAGAACTTAAGCTAAGTGCTGCTCAGATCGATTTATTAAAAATAAATCTATCTAAAGCGTCTTATTTAAATACAACAACGTTGGCAGAAAACATTAAAAAATTTCCTTTAGAAATAATAAATACAGCAACCATAGACGAATCAATTTCTACTGTTGGTGGAATTCATTTAAATGCACTTTCTGCACATTTTGAACTTAAAGAATTGCCGAATCAATTTTGTATTGGCGAAATGTTAGATTGGGACGCTCCAACTGGTGGATACCTATTGCAAGCGTGTGCCAGCACTGGTGTGTATTTAGCGAATCATTTAAATAAGAATAATTAGCTAAAAGAGTTAATCAAAGTTAAATTTGGTTATTAATTTTCCAACTTCGTTATAGACTTGAAACAATACTAACCGAATGCTATTTTTAAAATCTTTAGCATTTTTACTTTTTTTTGCAACGACAACAACTTCATCTAATTTACTTTCATTCTCATTCATCTCAACATTTAAAACTGATGTAACATCTTCAACTAAAATAAAAACTATTTTATAATCGACAAAACTATATTGCAAAAGATCACCAACTTTAAGCCTTATATTATAACTACCATTATTGGTCGTAGATGTGCCTCTTTCTTCACCTTTAACACAAATGTTTACATTTGAAATTGGTTTATTTAAATATGTAACTTTCCCTTTAATTGTTTTAAGTTCTTGGATAGTTTCTTGTGCAATTGCTGAAACAGAAAAGCAAATTAAAAAAGTAAATGCATAAAAAATTTGTAATAAAAATGTTTTTTTTTCACAGTGTTGATTGTTTTAAATTAGTAATAGTAAAACAACATTAGCCTCAACTTTTACACCAACTCACTCAAAAATAAAAAGTTGAATTTTATCACTAAAACACAAAATAAATATACAATTTAATTATTATCGTCTTTTCTTAGACTTTGATGCTTTAAAATTTTTCTTTTTACGTTGATTAACGGGAACTGCATCAACAAACATATTTTTAGTTTCTTTTGCTTGTTTGTTCTTCTCTCAAAAATTAGTGTCTCAACTTTAAAAGTTAACTTAACTAGGCTTTAATTAAGCGCTTATGGACACCTATCATAGCGTTAGCTCTATATGCACAAATCAGTCAAAAGACAAATTCTAAACTTAAAAAAATGAAGAAAATGATGTAAATAGATTCGTATTTACTGCCTTTTAACCCTCATATAGTGATTGCTGTAAAAAAACAAATCGATTCAAATCTTAACAATTTACATTGTCTTTTTTTTACTAAATTAGCTACTAAATAATTAGTTAACAACAATTTTAAAACTATCCAGTATGCAAAAGCTTACAAAAGAAGATATCAGTCAAGAAGTATTTGACTTGTATGATGATTATGCACACAACAAAATGGATAGAAAAGAATTTCTTCAAAAACTATCTTTATTTGCAGTTGGAGCAATTACATTACCCGCTTTATTAAGTTTTATCTCACCAAATTATATTGATAGTATTTTGGTTAAGTCTAACGATTCACGATTAAAATCTGAAATGATAACATATAACTCACCAAAAGGTGGAGGCACTATAAAAGGATTGTTTTCCATTTCAAAAGAGAGTAAAGATAAATTACCAGGAATTATTGTAGTTCATGAAAACAGAGGCTTAAATCCGTATATAGAAGATGTTGGCAGAAGAGCTGCTTTAGAAGGTTTTGTAACTTTAGCACCGGATGCACTTTCTCCTTTAGGCGGTTATCCAGGAAATGATGATGAAGGAAGAGCAATGCAGAAAAAAATAGATAGAAATGATATGTTAGAAGATTTTATTGCTGCATATAAATTCTTAAAAAAACATAAAGATTGTAACGGAAAAGTAGGTGTTGTTGGGTTTTGTTTTGGTGGATGGATTTCCAATATGATGGCCGTAAAAGTGCCTGATTTAAAAGCAGCTGTTCCTTATTATGGAAGGCAACCTTCTGCTAAAGATGCCAAAAAAGTAAAAGCACCTTTATTATTACAATATGCAGCACTAGATAAAAGAGTAAATGCAGGTTGGCCTGCTTTTGAAAAAGTTTTGAAAGAAAAAAACATTGAACATGAAGCCTATTTTTATCCAAATGTAAATCATGGTTTTCATAATAATACCACTCCACGTTTTAACGAAGAAGCTGCAGATTTATCTTGGGAAAGAACCATTACTTTCTTTAATAAATATTTGAAGGGGTAAAAGAAGCAGTCTACTATAATTTCTTTAGAAAAATTGTTTAAATGTTTATAAACTTAAAAAAAAACAACAAAACATATTCTTAGTTTCTTTTACTTGTTTGTTCTTTGCTCAAAAATCAGAAACTTCAATAACACCTTTAATAAATCTTGTCTTCTTTCTTTGTTAGGATTTTCTTACCCAATCTTTATTTTAAATGAAAATAAAATATTTTTTAATATGTAAAGATGATTAGAAAAAGACCGGCGTTTAACTGTTTTTATAACTTTTACTTTAAACACGGAACATAATATACTTATTTTTATACATTTAAGTCTTTGGGATTTCACTAAACTAACTTTCCGTTGCTCATATTCAAATTACCACTCATCATATTTTTAAAATATAAAGCGATTCTCTTACATACTTTTACAGCATAATCTTAAAAACCAAAATACTATGATCTTTCTATTAAAAGCAGCATTAGAGTTAGTTAAAATAATAGTCGAATTAGTTATTCAATTAGTACTGGGCTAAATAAATAAAAAAATATTGAAAAAAAAGCAGAGAATAATGCGATATCAAAATTCAAATATTTATTGTAGGGTTCTTCCACAACAAGAAATTTACCATTCATTTACGTGATACTATGAATGGTGTTGGCATTTAAAATGAAAGCAGAAATAGAATATGTTATTCCTCTAATAATTGAAGCACTGTTAATAGTCTGGTGCACCAGAACTCATTTGTTATTAAAAAATATTAATCGCAAAAAAGAGAACTTAAAAAGTCAATTTGAGCAGTATCAATCAACTATTTTAAAACGAGAAAAGTACGAGTCCACAATCTATTTTATTGGGCTTCTAACCATTATTCCTGCTTATTTTGTGAATCAAGAAATCACCATTTTTACCGTCTTAAAATACATAGTACTGCTCTAGGTCATTTTCGATTTTGGAAACAGCATGTTCAATTAAAGTTGAACAGATCTAAAAAAATTAAAACAATAAATTAATAATTTGGAAGCAAATAATCTTGAATTTTAAATTGTAAGTTTGACAATTATAACGAATTATCGATGAAATTATCTCAAAATAAATTTTATATACTATTCAACCTCTTTGGATGGTTCCTTTTATTTACATCAACATTAGCTGGACCAAAACTATTTCTTTCAAAAGAAATATTAACTACGGAGCGTGTTTTATATTATTGTTTAGAAACTTTTGCTTGTGCCGTTTTGGCGTTTATATTTACGTTTATAATTTCTTTTTTTATTGACAAAAAAATTAACTTTACTAACAGCTGGAAAACTACTTCCTGGAAAATTCTTCTAATTTTCTTGATTGTGCAAGCTTTATATTCTTTGTTTATTTGGCCAATTCTTGGTATTGTTCAAGAATATTCAAAGTACGAATCAGCAGCTATTATGACTTTAGGAGGTAAAATATATAATGTATTTTATTTTGCTACACTATACTTTATTTGGCTTTTTATTTTTTTAACCATAAAGATTTATCACCAATTAAAAACTGTTCAAATTAAACAATTACAATTAGAAGCGAACTTAAAGGAATCACAGCTGAACACTTTAAAAGGACAAATAAATCCGCATTTTATGTTTAACAGCTTAAATAATATTCGTGGACTTATGCTAGAAGATGTCGATAAGGCAAGAAATATGCTAACTAGTTTATCAGAAACTTTGCGCTACTCTCTTACAAAAAGTGATGTAAATTCTATTTCATTAGAAGACGAATTAGAAATGGTTGAAAATTATATAGAGGTTTCCAAAATTCAATTTGAAAATCGTTTACAATTTGAAACTCATATTGATCAAGGATCTTTAAATAAACAAATTCCACCGATGATAATTCAAATGCTCATTGAAAATGCATTGAAGCATGGAATCTCTAATTTAAAAAATGGAGGTAAAATAAGTTTATCAACAATTATAGATGGGCATCAATTAAAAATCGAAGTTGCCAATTCTGGAACATTATATGAAAACAAAAACAGTACGCAATTAGGTGTAAAAAACATAAAAAAACGCCTTGAACTACTTTATGGAAAAACTGCCGTTTTCAATTTAAAAGAAGTAGAAAATCAAGTCGTTGCTACTATTAAAATACCACTAACATGATAACATTAAAAGCAGTTATTGTAGAAGACTCTCGTTTAGCTCGCAATGAACTAAAAGAACTGATAAAAGCACATACAGAAATTGAGGTTTTAGGAGAAGCAGAAAATGTAGATGAGGGTTTTAAATTAATTAATGAAACAAAACCAGATCTTCTGTTTTTAGATATTAATATGCCTGAAAAAGATGGATTCGAATTGTTAGAAATGTTAGATGAAGTTCCCACAACTATTTTTACAACTGCTTTTGATGAATATGCGATTAAATCTTTTGAGTACAATGCTTTTGATTATTTATTAAAACCAATTAGCCAAAAACGTTTTTCTAAAAGCATAGAAAAAGTAATTGAAAACGTGGATAATAAAGCAAGAGATGAAACTAAAATCGAAAGTGCTTTAAGTTTAGATAAACAAATATTTATTAAAGACGGAGAAAAGTGTTGGTTAGTAAAAATTCAAGATATTTCTTTATTTGAAATTGTAGGAAATTACACACGAGTATTCTTTGACAATAACAAACCACTAATCTATAAATCGTTAGCACAAGTAGAAGAAAAATTACCAACAGAGGTATTCTTTAGAGCCAATAGACAGCAGATTATCAACATCAATCATGTTAAAAAAGTGGTGTCGTGGTTTAACGGGAAGCTAAAAATAGAGATGAATTCTGGTAAAGAAATTGAAATATCCAGAAGACAATCTTCTCTTTTTAAAGAACAACTCAGTTTTTAATTCAAAAAAAAAGCCATCGTTTAAAACAATGACTCTCTTTTTTTTAATATTTAGAATTCGACGAAACTAACTCCTTCTTTTTTTACTGGAAGTAGTTCTGCTTGCTTTTTTCTTTCTCTTATTAAAAGGAACAGGAACTGCATCATCAAAAGTATTTTGTGCAGTTTTATGAGCAGTTTTGTTCTTTTTCCAAGAATTATTTTCTGGTAATAAAACCTGCAATAAATCAGATCTTCCAACTTTTGTTAGCGTATTACGAATCCAATCTTTATTTTCTTTTTTGTACCAAAAGAAAAATTTATGTTGGTCGTCACGCTCCTTTTTTGTTTTTGGCGTTCTTGTTGGCTTTAAGGTATACGGATGAAATCCTGAGTAATAGATAACCGTTGCCACCGTCATTGGTGTCGGTGTAAATCCTTGCACTTGCTCTAACTGAAAACCCATATCTTTTGTCTCCGCAGCTAAATTTGCCATGTCTTCTACTTCACTAGCCGGGTGACTAGAAATAAAATATGGAATTAATTGTAAGTTTAATTTCTTCTTAATGTTTATTTTATCAAAACGCTCTTTAAACATGTGAAAATATTTAAAAGACGGTTTACGCATCAATTTTAAAACAGGATCCGAAGTATGTTCGGGAGCTACTTTTAAACGTCCAGAAACATGTTTAGTCATTACCTCCTCTGTATACGCATCTAACTCCTTTGGGTCTGCATTTTTATTAAATTCAGGCACTAACATATCGTGTCTTATTCCACTTCCTATAAACGATTTTTTAATCTTCGGATGTTTATCAACTGCTTGATATAATTCCGTTAATGGTTTATGAGATGTATCTAAATTAGAACAAATTACTGGAGAAATACAACTAGGTGCAACACATTTATCGCAAATAGATTGTACTTTTCCTTTCATCTGATACATATTAGCAGATGGTCCACCAATATCAGACAAATAGCCCTTAAAATCTGGCATATTTGCCACTTTATCTATTTCTTTTAAAACCGATTCTTGACTTCTACTCGCAATAAATTTACCTTGATGCGCAGAAATGGTACAAAAACTACAACCACCAAAACATCCTCTGTGAATATTGATAGAAAATTTTATCATTTCAAACGCCGGAATTGGCCCACGTTTGTCATATTTTGGATGTGGTAATCTGGTAAAAGGCAAATCAAAAGAACCATCAATTTCCTTTTCTGTCATTGTTGGAAAAGGCGGATTAATCACCAATGTTTTTCCTTCAACATCTTGTAAAATTCTTCTTGCCTTTAATTTATTTGATTCTTGTTCGATTACTTTAAAATTGGAAGCAAATGTTTTCTTGTCCGCTAAACAGGCTTTATGAGAATTAATGGTTACATCTTCCCAATCATTTACGACAGGTAATTTTTCTTCTTTTTGATCAATAAAAACAGCCGTTTGTTTGATGTTTTTTAAACTCGAAAATGGGACCCCTTTTTGTAATAATTCTACAATCTCTCGCAAAGGCTGTTCTCCCATTCCGTATACCAACATGTCTGCTTTCGATGTTTCTAAAATAGTTGGCAATAATTTATCAGACCAGTAATCATAATGTGTTACTCGTCTTAAAGAAGCTTCAATTCCGCCAATTAAAACGGGAACATCCGGAAATTTTTCTTTTAATATTTTAGAATATACCGAAGTCGCATAATCAGGTCTAAAACCTTTATCACCATTTGGTGTGTATGCATCCTTATCTCTTCGTTTTTTACTTGCGGTATAATTAGACACCATGGGATCCATGCAACCTCCAGTGCAACCAAAAAACAATCTAGGCTTTCCTAATTTTTCAAAATCTTGCAAATCATCATGCACACTAGGTTGCGGCACAATCGCAACTCGCAAACCGTAACTTTCTAGAATACGACCAATAACTGCGGGTCCAAAAGAAGGATGATCTACATAGGCATCTCCACTAAACAGAATAACATCTAGTTGTTCCCAACCACGAATTTTTACTTCTTTATTTGTCGTTGGTAACCAGTCTGTTAATTGATGTCTTTTAGTGCCTTCCATATTTTGCAAAAATACCTATTTAAAATGGATTCCAATACTTTTCTAATCATTTCTATCTACCTCATTCAATGCAAATTAGATATTAAAGATTGCAGCTAATCAGCAGGCTAATTATTTTTAGACGTTTTTTTAATCAAAACAGATCATGAGAAAAGTATTTATTACCAATGTATCTATAAGACTTTTGAGCCGCTGTATGTTTTTACATATTTCAAAAATCAAATTACAAAAAAAATAGCATGGCAAATTACTATTAAAGATTTTGGTTATGGTTTTGGACTTTTTTTTGTTGCTGAGTTAGCAAGAAACGTAAAAGGGAACTTAGTCTTAGAATCTAAAATTAATGTTGGAAACATTTTTTTTTATAGATTTTACTTTTAAACAGACAAACCCTCTTTATCCAAAAGACCTAAAGCTCAAGCTTTGTTTTATTTTCTTATGATAACAGCATAGAGGAAGAGACAAGTTTTACACATTTTTTAAAAGTACTTAAGGCTTTCATTTCAGCTTTCTAAATCAATAATCACTTCTTGCCCAACCTCGTAATACCCTCTGCGCTTGCCACTAATCTATTAAAAAAAAACTTTTAAATAGAATTCTGAAAATTTGGTTAAACAATTCAATTCCTCCAATTATTTTTAATGATATATTCGCATTTAAAAAAAAAGAAATATGAAAAAAAAAATCTTTTGTACCCTACTTCTATTCATTAGTCTTATTACGTTTTCACAAAATTTTGAAATCACAAAAGGAAAAATATTTAAAGACAAGAAAAAAAACAGCACGTTACTTTTTGCTTTGAATGATGAAAATGGCGGACTTGTTACGATAAGAAGCTTTTATAGCGGACTCCTAATTAAACGCCTAAAAGGGTATTATATTCAGCATTTTGATACTGATTTAAACCTAAAAAAAGAGCACATTCTAAATGTAAAAGAAAATAGAATTGAAAATGCTTTTATCAAAAACGATCAACTTCATTTAATAGAGTTTAATCAATCTAAAAAGAATAAATTAATAATTTACAGCACCTTAACAACAAACCTAAATACGTTTGATTTCACATCAAAAGAGTTACTATCGATTTCAGAAGAAAATTCTAAAAAATATTT
>Ga0302131_1000982_pt1 | contig 15962 bp, 17 predicted proteins | sample CB9_20m_MG_FD_203105 | JGI IMG/M metagenome (GOLD analysis project Ga0302131, IMG submission 203105) | Marine microbial communities from Western Arctic Ocean, Canada - CB9_20m | ecosystem: Environmental > Aquatic > Marine > Oceanic | place: Canada: Western Arctic Ocean | collected 2017-09-19
GACTACTATTATATTAAGATAAAATGTATCGCTTGTCATCGAGCATTTGTTTTAGTATATCCCAACTTTCCATTTTCTTTAAATCTTCTAGTTTTGTTTTCATAAAAAGTTCTAACAAACATACCGAATTGCCCGATAGTTGAATCATATTTTTGCTTTTTTTAATGCTTGGGAATGTATTTGTTGTTCGCAAATTCCAGAATACTAAAAATGGTATATTATCATATCCGGCGTCTTTGTATTCTTTCTTGATAACATCAAACAAGTCTGACTCGGGACGCGATTCGTGAGAATCAAATTGCATGTCACTAAAGACAATGAGACACGTCTTGTCTAGGTCAGACTGTGGAACTTGTTTACCTTTTTCGTTTTCCTGTAAACAAGCGTCCAATACTTTTTGGAACATTTTGTGAATGTTCGTGGTTGAACCCCATTCACCATTCATAGTTTTGTAAACTCGCTCTGTGAAATCTTCTTGAGGGTCATATTGAATCCATTTTGGGTCAGAAGAAAATGTAAACGCTCGATTATGTTTGTACAAGTGCGAACAAGCAAGACCTAGTCCAATAGCGCAGTGTAGTGGAATGCTGTTGTCAGACATCATCGATGGCGAAACATCAATGCACGGATAGCACAACCCATCTTGAACAAACTGACTATTTTCTAGCGTCTTCATGAGTCCATTCCATTGCATGTTCAACAGCGAACAACTCTCAGAGTTATCTTGTGAATTATTGTAATTTTGAATAACATTACGAACTAATACATGTGGCAAGACAGTATTATTGTTTTTCATGTAATTTCCGTTTTTCTCTTTGCTAGCAATAAAATCCTGGAAATTGTGTTTACAAATATGGCGATGTTCTTCGTCAATGTTTTTGTAATTCAAAAATGATTGCTTGTTTAACAAGAGTGTTTTGGAAGTTACGTGTTCGAAATCAATAAGGTCCCAGGTTTTCCCCGCCAGATGGATTTGTGTAGTATCCAGATATTGGTTAAATCCCGACTGGAGTTTACGGTAGTGCGCATACATTTTGGTGTTCGTTTCGGAGCTACAAAACACTTCGCGGTGATAGTGAACCGCGATCTTTCTGGCGAGTTGTTTGAATTGACCGCTCTCGCGAGGAAGCCATTTTCCGCACAAACTAATAGGACGATACACACTCATCTGTTTTCGGTCGGCAATCATTCTCGGAACATATATTTTTTGAATAATTTCATCCACAATGGCAGGCTTGTTTGTATTTACATATGTGTGGGCGTTGTTTTCACAAAAGTAAGAGAGGAAATATTTGATATCTTTCCAAGAACCATAAGGATGATCATAACATTGCGTCTCTTCGTTGAATTTATTTTTCACAAATCCGGTAAGAATTTTTATTATTGTGTCTCGCGGAAACATCTCCTTTTCATAGCAATAATAACTCAATGTATTCAGCATCATGTACGTGGTTTGGGTCAATCCTTTGCCGTTTTTGATGTCGCGGTTCTGGAGGCATAGTTTGATGATGTATTGTGGAAAGTCGGTGTCGGGGTATTTGTTTGAACGAAAACATTCTGATATCAATAGTTCGAACTTTTCTTCAAGTTCTTCCTTACTTCCACTTAGAACACATTGAAAGTAAAACTGAATAAACAATTCTTTCACGTTTTGCTGATGCGTGATATTTTTTGTCGACGGTGTAGCGCACATTTTTTCATGACAGGTCTCCGTAGTAGAATCATCGTTCACAATCACCCAGCTATGAGCAATAGCACCGTTTTCATTGCGTATTGATGCCATCAGCCGCGGTTTGATGGTTAAAATATCACAAAATCTTTAAGTTCTATTCTTACTTGTTTTATTGTTGCGTTGAGAATCATCTGACACGGCAATTGGTGTGGAGAATTTAACATTCTTTCTTGTTTTGTTGTCCGCGGATTTCCCGGAGTTACGTTTTACATATTTCGTTTTCTTGGTAAAAAATAAAATGATATTGTTGGCATCGTTGAACAATTCAATCCCCGGACTGAACTTGATGTCCTGAATCTTTTTGTATTGCTTCATAAACGAGTAAGACCCACAGTCTTTGCAAAAACTTTTGATTTCGTCTTCCTTTAAATTTATTTCAAATTTGTGAATTCCGGTCAAATCGTATTCTTTCGAATGATATTTCTTATTTTCTAAAATTAGTGTTACAAGCTCGCTTTTTGGAAACAAATTGTCTTTCAATGGTATTTCATATTTTTTGTAACTCATGACGTTTTTGCCATCAACATAAAAAATAATGCAGCGGATTACATCTATATTGGCATTTTTCCTGAACGTGTTGCTATTTTCTAATATGTTGTCTAGATTATCTTCGATATCTTCTGCGTTAATATCAATTACTTCACTATCACCATAATCATTATTGTCCATGCTTGCAATATTTATTTAAATGGGTTATAATATTTTGTACTATTTAACTTAATTCAAAACGAGTCTTCGTCGGAGTATACACTGTCGTCATCTTCGTCGCTAGAATAATCGTAATATTCATCATGTTCGTTGCGCAGAATATTTTCAATCATCTTTTCAATTTCTTCAGTTTCATAATCTTCCAACTTCAATTCTTCTCTCTTGTAAGCTATAAAGCGGTTAACGATCTCATTCATTTGAATATTGGCGCGTTTTTGAAATTCTACTTGTTCAATCATCTTCATATATTCTTCGCGACTTTGCGGAGGCGCGACATCCATCATTGGGTTCTCGGAAGCGGTAAACTTTTTGGTCGTGGTGGTAATGGCTATGGAGCTCATCGTGTTCATTGTTGTTGATGATGTTGGTTCTTTCCTCTTACTATAGTAGGCGAGGATTTAATTCAATTTTTTTTTAAATGTTGTTTATATATAATGTCGTTAGTTGTCTTGAAGCGTAAAGCTCAAACCAAATATTCTAAAATATCTTCTAAAAAGGCGGACTTTTCTATTAACAATCCACGACGTGTGGGAAGTCATTCAAATAAAGTACAAACACAAACGCCGATGAAGGGTAACGTGCCCCGCGGACACGGTTCTTGTTGTGGTCATTACCCAACTGCGATGAATAAGAGTCAATACAACAACTATGACTTCCACGTGCGCGAATTTAACGGAGACAAAGCAAATCCGGGAATTTCGGTCAAAAATAATCGGGCGAGCATTTCATCCCGCAATAAATGGATGAAGAGTACTTATCCAAACTATGTAGTGAAAAAAATGGGATTACACGACTATTCAGAATATTACAGTCGAATAAATGGGCAAACAACATCTATAGATAATGAGCAAGTTGGTGAAATTTGTAATGGAAACGAAAATTGTAATAAACAATCTTCTTCAAACATTGTCAAAAAAACGGGTACGATGGATTATAGCGAATATCTGAAAACTAAATTTTTGAACAAGAACTGTTTACCAACACCGAATTCAAAAGCACCTGTTCCGGTCCCTATACAAGGACATTGTGGCTCCTCGCTGGATGATCTTGTCAGTGATAATGAAAAGGGCAATTGTCAATAAAAAATACTCGGTTGTTGAAAATATGTGGTATGATATTCTAAAAATAGGGCTTTCTCTAATCATATTAAACAGCAATTGTCATTTGTTGTAATACAAATCACCAAAGCTCCGATGGACAGTATAATAGTCTTTTGAATTATATTCAAAATATTCGTCATTTAAATTGAATATAATTTTTCTTACATTTAATCGCTTGATGACTTCCATACACTTGACACAGGGTGCCGAGTTTGTACTTTCTCCGTTATTTGAACATCGGCTAATATATAGGGTTGTCTTTTTCATGATACGATTTAACTTGTGCTTTTTCTGAGAATGATTATGATAAATTTGTCGTAATACATTTATTTCTGCGTGACAGCTACATTGTTCATGGATAAAGTCGTCATTTGACGAATAGCATTTGTAAGTGTTACAGCCGCGAGCGATAATTTTTCCACCATAAGTGGCGACACAACCGTGCTTGAATAAAAGTTCTGATTTTGTTGCTTCGGACAAAGACTCTGAAAATAACCTGTCTTTTTTGTTTGAAAGAATCATTGCTTGTTAACATCATCTGTTAAATTCCTTTTGTTTCAATTTTATAAATAAATAACCATATTAATTATGGAAGAAGACGGGAAAGATATTGAAATGGGAAATACAGAAACAAAAGAGGTAGCAAATCAAAAACAGACGAACAAGACCGGTGGGTCTTCTTATTTGTGTTGCTCCGACGACGATGTTGAAACAGATGATGCGTCTTCGTCCGCAACCTTTCGTGATACAAAAAATGATAAATGTCCGATTGACGAAGATGATCTAGGCGATCATGGCGATGAATTAGACCAAATTCAGGTTGACATTAAAAATGAAATCATGGAATATAAAATGGCATTAGACTCTCATAATAGTCACAAAGGTGGCGAGGAAAATGAAGATAATGTTGGTTGTTTCAATATAAATAACGAGTTTCTAAAAATAATGGATCAAGCGGAACGAAGTCGTAACAGGGGGATTGGTGGCGATGGCGGCGATGGTGATGGTTTTGAATCTGGAGAAAGGGCGAGTATTGATAAGAATATGTCGCCACAACTTGACAACGATGTCACAATATTACATAATGTAGAAGAGTTTTGGGAAGCCAATAGCGAATCAGAAGATGAAGATTACTTGGACAACAATGCCACACATTCGTTGGATAAAATTTCGTTTGAAAAATTAAAGAAAAAGGTGTACAAGGACTTTGAAGTGACTCTCATTCACCGCTACAGTTCCGCGCTGGATATATTGGCAAGTTATATCAAGTATCACGTGATAATTTATACGGAGGCGTCGTACTTTTGCAGTTTTAAACTTAATTTATTTATGGTGCCCGCTATTTTATTTTCAACAATTTGTAGTGTCATTACTGGGTTTACGCATAATCGTGATGACATGGCGATTATTGTTTCGTCTCTCAATGGGTTCATTGCCTTTTTACTGGCAATTATCAACTATTTAAAATTGGACGCATCGTCAGAGGCGCACAAGATCTCGGCATATCAGTATTCCAAGTTGAAGAATTATATTGAATTTTCGTCTGGCGAAATCTTGTTATTTCAAGACCCAATTATTACAAACAAGGACTTTATTTCGGAGCAAATCAAAATGTGGGCACGTGATAATGAGGGGAACTATTCAAGCGAACAACTCTACAATACCGAGCGAAATAAGAAACTCAAAGAATATTACAAATACAAGAGTCATTTAGAAAAAAAACTGATTGATACAATTCAAAATAAAATATTTGAAATCAAAAAGTCCTTGAAAAATATCGAGGACAATAACAACTTTATTTTACCAAAACACATTAATCGGCGCTATTACAACATCTACAACATCAATGTATTTTCTTACATTAAGAGTGTTGAAAATTACAAGCTTATTTTGTTGAACGACCTTCGTAATGTAAAAAATGAGATTCGCTTTTATAGGACGCTCAATCAGAAAAAGATGTCTCCAGACTTTATGAGTAAAATTAAAAAGCTCTACAACCGGAAGAATGGCATTTTGACCGAATTTTTAGAGTTGAACAAGGGGTTCATGATGATAGATGCGATGTTTCAACAAGAAATCAAAAACATAAACATACGTAAAAAATATTGGATTGTTTTCAAATTTCAAAGTTTTGTTAATATGCTGCTGCGCTGCTGTTGTTGTAAAATGTCTAAAATAGATATTTTACCAATAGGCTACAAACACTGCACTCACGTAGGGTTTATCGACGAAGACGGACGATACTTGCTGGACAAGGTATTGCGCTTCAACAACGTGTTAACGCTTATTGAATAGCCCATGTCCCGCAAGCGTATGCGCTGCGCTATAAAAATGCTTGAAATCTTTTGTCACATTGCCACTTAGGTCTCCATAATTTGATTCAAAATAGTGGGAAGAGTATTTTCCGGGCTTGGTCATGGAAACTATATTGTTGAAAGAACTCTCGTTGTATTTAGTTAGTTGATCGTAAACATCTGTATAGTTCAAAGCCGTGCCCGATAAATCGTAATCGTAATTATAATTGTAAATATTATCTTCTTCTCGGGCATCATCAACGTGGGTAACGCGTTTAAGCATATACATTCCGTTACTTGGTGGGGTAGTTCCAGTCGGGTCATAATCTTCGCTAATTCTAAACATGTACGTTTTCTTATGAGTTATTGTTCTACCGTCGCCGTCGTACAAGTATGATGGACGGTTGTTTACTACTGATTCCGTTTTGAACATGATGTTATCGTGATAATCATTTTCACTGATATCAGAATCATCTAATACACTATCTGTTGAGACATTTCCACCGAGATCTTGAATTTGAATATCCGTTGTAGACGGTACATTGTTGTTCAAGTAATGTTCTAATAATATGTTACTCGCATTATTGAAGTGTTTCATATCTTTCATAATTTGTTCATCCGAAAAGTGCATACTTTTATCATTTTTGTTGAATAGCAAGTTGTTATATGTTTCATTACCAATATCATAGATAGGGTCGTTTGTATCCGGATATTTTATATTTTCCATGATTGTTTTATAGGGTAATGGTGCTTCAAGCGTTTTCGTTTCATCTCCATAATATCGAAGACCTTCTTGTTTACTTTTCTTCCATTCGTCTATGCTCACTTTTATAAGGATTGTTATCAGTATAAGAATAAATAATGTCAGGATGGTTGATATGATTGTCTTTTTATCAAATTTCATATTATATATAATTTAATATAAAATTTGACTATGATGTTTTCTCTTGACGCGTATAGACATTATAATTTAACTTGTTCTTCTGAAATTCTACAAACAAAATTTGGTTTTCAAATGGTCTGAACATAAAAGACAACTTGTTTGTGAAAATGTTTGAAATAAACAGTTTTTGATGGGGTTCTTTGGTGTCAAAAATATTGAATAACCTTGATTTCAAAGAGCTTCCGAATTTATTTGGAGAATACAAAACAACTGGAATGTTTTCCAATTCTCTTTTTTCCCAGTATAGCTTCAAAAAATTGCTTGTTATTCCGTTTTCTATTTTGGCATTTTTTAAAAGTTTTTGTGTTAGAGCGTGAGTTGTTTTGGAGATGATTGACTTTTTTCTACAAAATAGATCTTGATAATTCAAATAATTCAATATAGTCGCGATTAAGTCTTCTGAAAAGAACTCCCAAGATACCATTTTCTTACATTCAATATTTACAAATGTTTTTATTTGTAATCTATATAACACATATTTATTCTACTATGGGATTGGATGTAGATAGTTTGACTAATTCCGCATATGTTATTTACATTATTGTAGGATACTTTCTCAAATTCTACGTGTTGTTTTACATTGGCTATGTGATGATTTATTTGTTAATGGAAACCTACAAGTATATGTGCAGCGCGTTTGTAAAGATTGCTTATTTTTTCAAAATACTCGTCAGTCCACCAATGCTGAAAATATTCGGTTTAAGATTCACAAACTACTTTTCAATTATTGATGCGTTTTTGAGTTTACTTATTGGCGTGTTGTATTTCATTATTGGGGTGGCGTTCGTCGTTATTACGGCTGTAGTTTCAGTTCCGTTTAACTTTTTATTTGCATTTCAACTCTAACTTGTCGCATTTCCGCAAGAGAAAATAATCAGCAAACTTTTTTTTGCTTTTGCTAAACAAAGTTGAGATGCTCAATAAGACAATGATTGAAAATGCCAGGATAATCTGAGTAATGTTCAACAAAGTCAATATTGTTTCGTCGGGATTATGTGTTAAATTTTTAAAATAACTATAATACTTGGAACTCAGAATTAAGAGTGTAAACAAAATGAGTGTAATGATAATGGACGAAGAGTCGATTGCGTTCAATAGTAAAAATATGGAAAAGACAAATACAGACTTGACAATCGAGAATAAAGGATTTTCTACGTCTTCTATGTCACTATCCACTAAATTTATTGAGAAATAAATGACAAGGAACAAGAGCAAATAACGCATCGTCATACTTGTCTTCAGTTTGTTTTGATAGTTGCAGCCGATATATGGTGCCAAGAAGCTTGCGCAAAACAAGATGAGCGCTAAAAACACTCCACGAATTGTCACAAGAAAATGCGAATATTCTTTAAGTCCATTATTGATTTTGTTTGGATCAACTTTATAGGTGTACATTCCCAATAACTTAATATATTGGTTTATTTTTTATTGTTGTTTTTCTTCTTTGATGATTTTTTGTTTTTTTTAGTTTTTCTCTGATTGTTGTTATTACTGTTTTGTTTGTTTTGTTTGTTTTGTTTGTTTTGTTTGTTTTTGGGTGGGGTGCGACGAGATTTTGGTCTGAAATAGGTGATTGGTTTCTTTCTATTTGTCTTTTTTTTAATTTTATAATCATTTTTGAATGAACGAACAATGTTTTCCAAGTCCTCCTTTGTGAAAGCCGAGCTTCTTTTGAAAGATGGTACGATGTCCGACGAAAATTCTTGAATAAATCGGTCCACCAACGAAAACTCAAAATTTGGAGTAAAGTTGTTGAAAAGTCCTTCATACTCACTTTTTTCAATTTCTTCTCCTATTTCATAACGTACTTTTGTTGGTTCGTCGCCCTGCTTTGAAAGGATTACTTTTCTATACATATTAGCAACTATACTAAATAACAATTTTATTTTTTTAGTAAAGTAAATAAAATTGATATAATGGTTTTTCATTAAACAAATATACAAAACAAGTAAAAACATTTGCTATGACAATTGTTACTGAATCGCAGCAGTCATTTATTGCGAACTTAGCAATAGACGCCATTTCTGGTATTAATTTTGACACGGAAAGTGAAGGTATATTGAAAATTGAGAATTACTTACAAGATTTGAAAAGACAATATAATAAAAATATATTGAAGAAATGTCTTGGTCTAGTTGTAAATACTTTGGACGATATGTACTACAACGATGGGACCAGTCCATGGAGCGATTTGCAATATGATTGTTTTATTGAATGTTTAAAGTCGGAAGGTGGTTACAATGGAGAACTGGTGGATGAAAGTGGTGTTGGTGCACAAGTAAATAGCGGATACAATACTCCAGCGTCTGCCAAATTGCCCTATTTTATGGCGTCTATGAATAAATATAAAACTATTGGTGAAATCAACATTTGGTGTCATAAGTTTAGAGGTCCTTATACTGTGACCGCCAAGTTGGACGGCGTGAGTGCCATGTATTACAAGGGAAAACTCTATACGCGAGGTAACGGGATTTCTGGGCGAAATATCAGCTATTTGATTCCATTTTTGAAACAAAATAACAGCATGGCAAGTGCTTTGGACGGTGATTACGAGTTTGGTCTTCGCGGCGAACTCATTATTCGCAAGTCGGTGTTTACAGAAAAATATAGTCCGGCGTTTGCTAACTCGCGAAATTTAGTATGTGGACTGTTAAACCGGTTGTATTCCGAAGAAAATGAAGAGTTTTACAAAGATATTGATTTTGTAGTCTATGATGTGTATCATTACAATCCGCTTCAGTTTTGTAATAAAATAAAAATAATCAGAGATTCTTCTTGTTCAATCGTTCAATATAAAGACAAGATTGGTTCGGATTCTTTGGAAAATCTGGAGTTTCTCAATTTCGTTCTGACAAAATGGAAGACTGAATATGATTATGAAATAGACGGAATTATTGTCACAAATGACAAGCCGTGTATTCATTCGAATGATTCAAACCCGGATTTTGCCTTTGCCTATAAGAACAACATACTTGGGGTGGAAATGAAGGAGGCGACGGTAGACAAAGTTTTATGGAATGTCTCTAAAGACAATTATTTGAAACCCAAAATCAAACTGACACAGAAGACGCAATGTAATGGTTCGCAAGTTGGATATGTTACCGGATTCAACGCAAAGTATATTTTACAAAACAATATTAAATATGGTACCGTGGTCAAGATTGGTCTGAGTGGAAATGTTATCCCGCATATATTTGAGATTTTGAGTAGTGATGGAAAATTGCCACAATCATTATGGGAAGATTTGACGCATCTTACCACCCAGAAATTATTGGAAAATATAGGGCTTGACAACTCTTTATATGGTTGGAGCAAGAACAAGGTGGACCTGGTAAGCACAAATAGTGATAATTATGCTTGTACAATTAAGAAAAATATGATATTATTTCAGTGTTTTGACATTAAATGTGGTTTACAGGAAACGACGTTGCTCAATTTGTACAACTCGATTGGTGTTTATAAATTACAAGCCGTTTTGGATCTGACTGTGGAACAATGGGAGCAAGTAGACAAGGTTGGTACAAAAAAGGGGCAAAAGATTGTAATGGCTTTGAAAGAGAGTATTGACTGGACTCTTGTTAAACATAAGCCAAACATATCTGAAGAATATTTCATGAAATGGTTGCTGGGACTTCAATGCTTTCCGCGTGGATTTGGTAAAAAGAAGCTGGAAAGCCACGTTCAATACGTGAAACAAGTTTGTAAATTTGATGTGAGGCTTGAGTTTTCCGAAAACTATGACCCAAACTACTTTGAGAATATGACAAAGATAATTGTCAACAAAACCGAAGAGTTCAAAACGCCCCAAGTGACAAACGATAGCATAGTTCTATTTTGCCAAGGATTTGCGAAATTTATTAAAAGTTATAAATTGATTCAAAGTAGTATTACCAATATTGAGTTGCCGACTCTGAAGTCACTGATGAGAAATATCACTGAAAACGAGGGTGATGTGGAGGGGGGCGCTGGTGGCGGTACAAACCCATGCGAAAACGGGAATATTGTCTTTTCGGGTGTTCGCGATAAAGAAAAAGAAAAATATTATATGAACCAAGGCTATGAAATTTCTGATAGTGTGAACTCAAAGACAAAGTTACTTATTGTAAAAGACAAAAACGCACAAACTACCAAAATCAAAAGGGCACAGAGTCTTGGGATTGAGATTGCCTCTTTAAATGAGTTGTAGTGAAAATTAGATTATCAACAAAATCATTTAAACATAATACTCCATAGTTAATTATCAAAGTAGGTAGTCGCTGATCTTTGGGTAAGATACCTGATTCATAATGTTCTACTATAAACGAATATTAAAGGTATCATACAGCAAACATCTTAAAAATATAATTATTTACGCGTGAGCGTATAAGTGGTTTGGGGTAGGGATAGATTTCAATGACGATAACTGAACACATCATTTTCAAATATTGAAAATGATTATTTAAAAGTTATCTTACAGCAAATACAACAATTATATCATTCGCGGCGACAATCAGGTAGAGTATTATATATATCATATTCATTTTCTTCAAAAAAAATATGGTAATGGTTTCTCGCAAGGTTGCCCGAGTGGTCTAAGGGGGCAGACTTAAGATCTGCTATGTTCGCATGCGTGGGTTCGAACCCCACACCTTGCACGTGCTCTGTTAGCTCAGTTGGTTAGAGCGTGCGACTGTTAATCGCGAGGTCACAGGTTCGATCCCTGTACGGAGCGCACTGTTTTTAATATATTTATTTTACAATACTTTCTCGTGATAGCTCAGTTGGTAGAGCGGCAGACTGTAGTGGTCACATTTTCTAACCTAAACGTGGTGTAGAAATTTAGAAATCTGTTGGTCGGGTGTTCGATTCACCCTCACGAGACTCCACAACATTACCTTTTTGCTAACCCATCATTATTGCCTCCCGAATTGCCGCAATATTGATATTTTTTAACATATTCAGTACTATAATCAGCGCTGTTGAGATTCATCACATTTGGTAAACTGTACACATTTGGGTTCACCGTTGCGTGAATTACGCTGCTGTTTTTATTGACAGTCGTCGGGGTCATTGTTATATTGCCGCCATATTTAACTTTTGTATTTGAATCTTTACCACTTATTGTGTAGTTCTTATTACAAAGCGAAACAGTATCTCCATACATGACTTGACCTGAAGCGTTGTTTTTGTTTTGATTCAATAAGTAGATCCCATCGTTATTTATTTCTTTCTGTTTAGCAGGAACAAATTCCGGGATTCCATCTTTGTTGCATTTCAGAATATCATTATTTCCAAATATACTAAACAAGCCGGCGTTTTTTCCAAGTTGTAAATTGTCTCCATACGCGACAGCACAATTGGAAATACCTTCACCAGTAGAAACACCTTTAACAAGTTCGGCGTGGATGTTTTCTTGAACCATTTTATGTTTTTCTTCTAACGCGCGTTTTGCGGCGGCAATTCTTTCCGCTTCTATAATGGCGGCTTTCGCTGCCGCAGCAATTCTTTCCGCTTCTATACGGGCGGCTTTCGCTGCCGCAGCAGCAGCAATTCTGGCTTTTTCGGCCTCTTTTCGTGCAGCTTCTTGTGCCTTCTTTATTGCTGCGTCAGCTTTGGCTTGTGCTGCTATTTTCGCTGCTTTTGTAGCCGCTTCTTTTACGGCAAGGCGGGCAGCAGCGGCTTTTGCGATTGCCGCATTTTTCACAAGTTGTTGCGCCATTTTTTGTTGAGCGGCCCTGTGCAATTCTTTCATTGCGGTGGTCGCTTTAGTAGCTATCGCCGCAACTTTATTTCTTCTTCTTCTTTTTATTTTTCTTCTTCTTCTTTTTCTTCTTCTTCTTTTTATTTTTCTTCTTCTTCTTCTTCTTCTTCTTCTTCTTCTTTTTTTTTTTTTCCCTCCAGCACCTTCAACAACAGCCACTGGTGATTTACACTCCGCAAAATAATAACAAGCTAAAGACAAAAAAATAAGCAGTAATAACAATATATTCAATATTTTTTTAAAATGTTTGTTGGAAAACATCGATATATATATATATATGTATATATTTTGCTCTTGTGGCGCAATGGATAGCGCGCGTGACTTCTAATCACGAGGTTGTGGGTTCGAGTCCCACCTAGAGCTTAAAAATTTGATATCATTTTTTTATCATTTTATATTATATAAAAATGGTAAAATCTGTAAAAACGCTTTTGAAGATGATGAGTTTAAAAAAACTCCAAAAGAAATTGATGTTCTTGATGAAGCCGAAAAATATGTGCAAAGTATTAATCTTGATAGCGGTATTGGGTATTCTCTATGTTATCCACAAACGTTACTTAGCAAAAGAAGGATTTGTTGCTAGCGCCGATGACTTCGAACAGGAGATTTCTGGACAAAAGGCACTAGTATTGTTTCACGCTGATTGGTGCGGACATTGCAAGAAATTTATGCCTGAATGGGATGAAATTAGCAAAGAGATAAACGATTTGGACGCTGATGTTAAAATCATCAAAGTGGAATGTGGCGATTCATCCAACAATGAAAAACATGCCGAAATCATGAAAAAATATTCAATCAAAGGTTATCCGACGATTGTCTCTTTTGATGAGTCGGGTAATCATTCGGAATACGAAGGCGACCGAAGCAAAGGGGGCATTACTCAATTCTTGGGCTTATAGGTATGAGGAACATCTAGGGTGAGGTTGTTTAGTTGACAATCAAGGCGATTCATATTCTTGTGATAAATATTCTTATGTTTATCATCCAGATTAATTTTGTTGAACGCGAACAAAATTAATTTAGCACGAGAATATTGTTTGTTTTTGACCAATATTACGTTGTATCCTTTCGCATGGTTTTTAGTATTTTTAATTTCTTTCCAATATCCTGTTTTCATTTGGCGAAAAAGTAGTCCGTGTGAATTGCAAATAAGTCGGGTTTCGTTGATAGTGAATTCGTGAAACACATCATCTTTGTTTTGGGAATATTTGGTCTTAAGATCCTCTTTTGTCACTTTTTCATACATGCTTGCGTGTTTAAGTTCTCTCTCTCTAGTTCTCAAACTGAGACGACTGCGTTTCAATTTTATTTCTTGTAAGAGTGGGTGCTGATCATGGAAAAGGACCAATCAGCGCCGTTCAAATTCAATAAATTTCCGCGATCGTCCAACAATTTCACGCTGAGTTTGGAAATATCAACAGGTCCGTTGTATTTGCGAATAAACTTGTTTTTGTCGCTTGTAAACATCGAATTTCCCCACACAAGCGATTTGGTTTCAAACGGAACAATGGCAAATACATTGTTGATCAAATCAGCGGATAATTTGCTGTTGGTTTCGTTGAACGACGCGCGATAATTGTTGACCTGGAGCGAGGAATAAAGTTGGTTTTTGGTTAAAGTGCGTCCTGAGGCGTTGACGTAACTATCAAAGTTGCCATCTTTCAAACAGTTAAGGGAATTGTCAATGTCTTTAAAATATCTAGTTTTGTTCATATGAGATTTGCCGTTGCTTATTTGAACCAAACTCTTGTTACTTTGATTCTTGTTCATGTCGTCAATGACAATAACGAAATATTTTGTGTATGGTAAATGACACAGCGCTTCGGCGGTCACGCTGGTATTGCTAGCGACATTATAACTAATTTTGTAATTATTTTCGACATCCATATTGCGGAACCCCAAAAGCCAACCTAGGTTATGATTGACCTTGCTTTGAACGTTGGCACCACCATTTGTGGATAAACAACTGTCGGCAAACGAGTAATCGCTTGTATTGTCATTTTCATAAAAAACAATACTGTATCCAGTATCAGAATTGCTCGTGATGGAGACTTTATTTGTCAGAGTGTTAATTTCAAATGATATGTCAATTGTACTAGCACTTAATGTATCATTGATGCTGGATATGATGGTATTATTGTTGTAGTTCCCATCGTCAATATTGATCTTGGTCGTGGTGGTAGTATCTGCGTCATGCACATAAAAGTAATTGTTTCCTTGGTCCTTGCTCACGTTGTAAAATGTAAACGGTATACAAATATTGGCAAGCTCTAAACTGACGATGTTATCAAGTGTGTCGTTCAAATCAATAATCATGTCGCTACTTGTGTACGAGTCATAAGTTTGATTTTGCGAAAGTAAGTTTTCGCGGTAACACGAATCAATATTGACAATACGATAATTATTTTGATAAACTTGTAACTCTGTGCGTGCGGCGGATGCACTTGCTGTTCCTACACATGGTTGCGACTGCGTCTGAATAGACGACGATGAAAATAGTTGTTGCGCCAACAACAACGATGATTTTTCAACAAAGTCTTCAATGTAATTGGCGTTTTTGAAATTATATTTATTCATCAAATGAGAAAACAAATGTTTCTTACCATCTTCAACATCTAACAGCGTGTAAGAATTTAAAAAGGTGTTGGTTTTTGTAGACTCGTTATAAATCTTTTTGATGGTCTTTAAATTATGATTATCCATATTCAATTCTTGGGTCATTTGCTCCATATTTATGATATTATATATAATAGGTTATAATTTTTTACAAACATACTGAACTATTTATAGTTTTGTCATTGTAGCTATAAGTTATACATAAGACCAATAATACAATAATTATACAAGTCGTTGATGGTGTCTTCTATTTTTTCGTCCACTTGTATGATTTGTGGATCCGCGTCGCCTAGGTTTAAAATGCGGTTTATTTTATCGTTGAGACGAACAATGATACCAATCAATTCAAAATCCTCAAATGAATTGCCATAATCGGCGTTCTTTCTTTCAAATAGAGACGCATTGTCATCCACGATATTTTGAGGAGGTTTGTCTTTTATTTGTGATAAAATATTGAGACTACTTGATGCCAGCTCAATCAAACTTTGCTTTATTGTTGGTTGGGTGGATTCGGTTGCCAGGGTTGACTCTTGAATTATCACAGAGCTAGAACAAATAGATAAGTTGCTCAACAAATCTTTTTTGGTTTTGCGCATTTTTTCCAAGTAGGGTTTCATCGCGTGGCACGGATTTTCTGTATCCGTATTTGGTGTCGGTTGAATTAATTTTAACGCGGCTAGATATTTTTCCATATTTTACTCGTTTAATTTTATTTGTCATTCAAATTTTAATTCAATTTTATTGTTAAATTATAGAAAAATTGAATTAATAATAAAAATGATTACTATATTATATGGCAAGTTGGAGATGAACCTTACAAACATACATT
>Ga0302131_1000985_pt1 | contig 15932 bp, 15 predicted proteins | sample CB9_20m_MG_FD_203105 | JGI IMG/M metagenome (GOLD analysis project Ga0302131, IMG submission 203105) | Marine microbial communities from Western Arctic Ocean, Canada - CB9_20m | ecosystem: Environmental > Aquatic > Marine > Oceanic | place: Canada: Western Arctic Ocean | collected 2017-09-19
TTCTTAGCTACCGTCTCAGCCACAGCGATCTTACCAATGCCCACATTTGCAGCCCAAAATACGCTGCGACTAAAAGCTGAGGCGGTGATGCAGCAAATCCTGCCCAATGAAGATGGTGCAACGGCTAGGTAAAGTCACCTCAGTTGAGATGCTGAATGGCGGTAAAGCTACGGTTGACGCGCAAAACGGTGTGAAAATCAATGAGGCGAATGTTGTGGCGGCAGATGTCATGGCCTCAAACGGTGTGATCCATGTGATCGACGCTGTGATTATGCCTGCAAACTAATCAATCGTTCAGGCGACCTGCAGCGGTCGCCTGACATTTTTTCTTTTGTGGTTCGAACAAAAGGCCCGCAAGCGTCAGATCAAAAAGCCTGGCGACGCTGTACTTCTTGAGCCAGTCTGGTTCTGTCCCACCGTTAACAATAACCATCCAATTCTAACTGAGCTAAGTAAACACTATAATCAGGTCTTAGGTGCGTGGTCTAATGTCCGTGGCTCTTGGTTCCCGGTCCACGGGCCTAGGCAAGATGGTTCAGTAACCCCGGGCCAGGTTTAAATTAGCTAAATGGAGAGTGTTTTGCCATTAGAAGACGCTAAAAAGTCGCTCGTCCGACCTCAAGTAGTTTTCTCTGACATAACCCTCTGTCATGTTGCCGGGTATAATGGATGCCCGGTCTGAGAGGTTGCCGTTTCATACGCATGGGCAACGCGCAAAACCATGCCGTCACCGAGACAGGGCGCGAGAATCTGAAAACCCATCGGCAAGCCCACTTTGGAAACGCCACACGGCACTGAAACCGCAGGCGTGCCGACAAGATTGGCAGGCACTGCCAGCATAGGCGCGTGCATATAGGCGAGCGGATCAATCGTGTCGATCCGGGGCGGATCACCTGGAACAACCCCAGAAACCAATAGGTCGACCCGCTCCCACATGGTATCCACTGCATGGATCAAGTGCCCAACCCTTGCACGGGCGCGCGTAACATCTGCGGGGTCGATTGTTGCACCGGCTTGCAGACGCGCACGGGTATTTAGCGGCATCGTCGTGTCATGTGCCACCGACTTGGCGTGCAGGCTGTACGCCTCAGACAACATCAGGGACAGGAAACAATCGGTGAAATTCTGCAACGGCGGGAGCGTGACCTCTTCGACCACAGCCCCCAGTGATTTGAGAACGGCAAGGGCGTCCTCGACGGCTTTTATATGTTCGGCTGTAGCACCAGCCTCGGTGTCGAAATGCGAAACATAACCAACACGCAATCCGTCAAGCCGCACAGTTAATTCGACGGCATAAGGAGCAGATCGCGGCGTCATCGCGTCAAGAAGGATAGCACAATCGCGGCTGCTGCGCGCCATCGGACCAACTTGATCTAGAGACGGAGCCAGAGGAAAGACGCCGTCCCGGCTGAGCAAGCCATTTGTGGGTTTCAGACCGACAATACCGCAGAATGCGGCCGGAATACGAACCGACCCACCGGTGTCGGTGCCCAAAGCTGCCGGGACCAACCCGGTTGCCAATGCAACCGCCGAACCAGACGATGACGCACCCGGCGTGCAGGCAGGGTCAACCGGATGACGGGCAAAGGGTATCGAATCTCCCGTCCCCGGCGCGCCGAGGCAATAAGAAGCACAATGCAGTTTGCCCATCAGGACCGCACCCGCAGCGTCGAGCGATTGCCAGACTTCAGCATGAAATTCGGGCGTATAGGTGCCGCAAAGGCGGGTCTGGATTTCAGCCACGTCGATGGCGTCTTTTAACCCAATGGGGATTCCGTGTAACGGCCCACGTAGTTGGCCGTTTGCCAATTCAGCGTCTCGTGCACGCGCCATTTCACGGGCTGTGCCGAACATCGGCGTGATAAACGCACAGGTCAGCTCGTCAAGCGCGCTACACCGCGCGATCAACGCGTCCGTCAACTCAAGAACACTGATTTTGCGGGGTGCGATCAAACCCGAAAGGGCATGGATGCCAAGCTGATACAATTCTGTCATGTCTGTCTCCTGATCTCAGATTGCCAATTTTGGAGTGGGTTGCTACTAATTGCATGATCAAACAAGGAGAGCTCGGCATGGGTAAGCTTGACGGGAAAACGGCGCTTGTGACAGGCGCGGGACGCGGCATCGGGAAAGCCATCGCCGATCGGTTTGCCCAAGAGGGCGCGCGAGTGGCAAGGATGGATCTGGCACATTCCACAAGTGACGGTGACCTGATCCTGACGGTTGATGTCAGCGACGAAACCGCAGTGCAAAGAGCCGTCTCTGAGACACAGGCCGCCTTTGGACGTATCGATATTCTGGTAAACAACGCTGCAGCTGATAATTCGCAAACCCCTGTCGGAGATCTGACGCTGGATGAATGGCGCCGCACTATCGATGTCAATCTGACCGGAGTTTTTCTGCTTAGCCGCGCGGTTATCAGAATGATGCGTAAAACCGGTGCGGGTGTGATCATCAATGTCGCCTCGCAACTGGGCAGCGTGGCCGTCAGAAACAAAGCAGCCTATTGCGCGTCCAAGGGCGGCGTTCTGCAGTTGACCCGCGCCATGGCGCTGGACCACGCGGATGACAATATTCGGGTCAATTCGCTGTCGCCCGGCGCGGTGATGACCGAACGACTCACTAATCTCTATGGTAGCGAAGAGGCCGCCAGTGATGCGCTGGCAAGGTTTCACCCAATTGGCCATATCGGCCTGCCTTCGGATGTGGCGGGTGGTGCAGTTTTTCTTGCGTCCGACGATGCGCGCTTCATGACCGGATCCAATCTTGTCATTGATGGCGGATATCTCGCGCAATAACAGTTCCATCACTCTCACATTGTCTACTGGACGCGCGGCGGGCGTTTGGCTATATTTAGCCTTAAAACGATTACGCCGCTAAGTACGATCAACGTTACCCCTACGCCGTCCAGAAACTCGGGGACTTCAGCTACAAAAATATAGCCGATCAGCACAGCCCAGATTATGCGAACATAATCCAACGCACCAATCAACATAGATGACGCCACCCGGTATGCCACCGTCGTGCAGGTGTGTACAGCCAGAGCAATTGCGGCGAGCGCGATAAACAAAATCCATTCCTGCGGTTGCGGCGTGGTCATTACCGGCGCTCCGGCAGCGCCATAAATAATCGCTCCACCAAGGCTGAAAAAGAATAAAACTGCGTAATTCGTGCTGCGTGCGGGCATGCGGCGAACGGCAAGGTTCATGCAGGCCCCGGTAAGCGAGCCAAACAGAACAACCAGAGACGCAGGCTCTATCCCCGAGACATCGGGGCGCAACACGACAAGCGTTCCGCCAAAACCAATCAGCATCGCCAGCCATCCCAGTGGCGCCACACGTTCCCCAAACAGCACCCGCGCAAAGATCAGCGCAAAAATCGGAGTGGTGAAATTGATCGCTGTGACTGTAACAATGGGCAGCGTCCGCAGTGCATAGTAGAAACAGGCCATCGTAATGATCGCAAAGCTGGCATGGACGGCATGTGCCTTAATATCTGCTGTTTTGACAGCCCTAAAATTGTTGAAAAAAAACAGCAGTGGTAGCAGCAGTCCAAGCGTGATCCACGATCGCATGGCGAGCATTTCCAGCGTGCCGACATCCAGTTCTGTCAGCTCTTTGATGATCACACCCATAAAGGGAATTATCAGCGTATTGAGCAATATAGCCGCCGCCCCAAGCACTGGACGTGCCACAATTACGTCAGCTGTATTTGTCGCCTGCACTGCCATCTTCAATCCACGGGTCGCCAAATCGGACCGCGTGCCTTGACAGCGTCAAGCAAGCTTTCGTCGAACTGATCAAGCACATAACCTTCGGGCTGTGGCGGACGATTCGGGTAGCCGGTCAGGCGTTCGATGATGTCGCGGATCGCGGGATCTGTATAGTAAGCATTATAGGCGGCGGTGATGACGGCATCGAAACGCGCGGCGTCCTGTGCCTCAATCTCGTGCAAAAACTCTTCCCGACGAAGTTGTGGCAGGTCGGCGAAACCCTGAGGCAAAGCGTCCAACACGCCCGCCATAGCCTCGGCTCCGCCCAGCATATCATCCGCAAGCGTGGCGGCGTGCACTGCCAGCCCATGCGCTCCTGCGGCGGGCCAGTCGGCCCCGTCACCGGGCAACAGCGTATCCAGAAGCGCGGTCAGTCGGCCGGTCATGCAATGGCCCTTTGTGTAATTTTCCCATCACGCATCGCGGTCCCGGCGCGCAAGGCAATAGCCTGAAGCGTTGGTGTCGGATTGACGGCAGCGGCAGTGACAAATGTGGATGCGTCAACGATCGACAGGTTATTCATGCCGTGCACCCGCCCACGCGCGTCGGTCACGCCAGCATGATCATCCACACCCATACGCGCTGTTCCCATCAGGTGAAATCCACCGTTGCGCACCAGCGGATTGACGGCAATCTGGCGCGCGCCTGCTTCGCGCAGCGCCTCTGACGCGCGTTTAATGCCGTAATCCAGCATCTTTTGGCTGTTCTCGCCAACGCGGTAGATCATGCGCGGCACAGGCAGTCCGTGGCGGTCGGTCTGCGTGGCGTGCAATGCAATCCGGTTCGCACCTTCTGGCAGGTCGTCGCAGGTCACGGTCAAAGACAGACTATGGCCGAAACGCGCCACAAAATCCTCCTTATGGCGTTGGCCCCACGGCAGACGCAAACCGTAGCCGCCCAACGCGGTGGTCAGAGGCCCCTGTCCGCGTAACGCCTGAAGCTGAAGCCCGCCGATAAAACCGCGTGATTCATCGCTTTCGTAGAATTCCTGGCTGACCAAGGCAGAGGCAAACGCCCCCCGCCAGCTTTGCTGATTGTGCTTGAACAACCCCGTTACGATAGCAGTGGGGTGCAGCATCAGACCACAGCCGAACAACGGGTTATCAATAATGCCTGTCAGTAACCGCGCATTGCCCAGCGCATTACCCGCCATGACGACTTCGCCGCAGGACAGACGCGCGGGACCGTTCGCATCGACATAGTGCACATCCGTTATGTCGTGGCCCAAACGCTCGAGTTTCGTAACCACAGCGCCCGGGCGCAATTCGACGCCCTGTGCCTGCGCTACGCCAAGATAGGCAATATCTGCGCTCGCGCGGGCATGGCGAGGACAGCCGACACCACAAGGTCCACAATTATTGCAGGCCTCACGGGTGCCGCGCGCGCGGCTCAGGATCGCGGCATCCGATGGCCACCAGTGCCAGCCGAGCCGGTCATATGCCGCTGCGAGCAGCCGTGTTGCGGGGCAAAGCGGCAAAGGAGGGCAAGAACGCGGCGCGCGTGGCGGATTGCCGGGATCACCGGCAAGGCCCGAAACGCCCATAATCTCATCATTCAGATCATAAAAAGGTTCAAGGTCCTTATAGGAAACAGGCCAATCAGCCGCGACTCCATCTAATGTGCGCTTACGAAAATCCGAGGGCCGTAAGCGTGGGAAATGCGCACCCCAGCGGATCGTGCTGCCTCCAACTGCATTGAAAATCGCAGGACGGATCACGCTTTCGCTGTCATCGACAGGATAATCTGCCGCGCCTCGCCGCAGGTTGGGGTTGGCGTTAAACGTCGTTTGTAGGGCCAGTTCCCAATCGGATGCCAGCGAAGGAGCAACTCGCTGATCGACGTGACCACCCGCCTCCAGCACCACCACTTTGATGCCGGGTGCCACGGCGGCCCATGCAAAGGCCAGCCCCGCAGCACCCGCACCAACAATCACGATGTCAGCGGTTTGCGTCATGTGTTGACGTTTTCGTCGGGCACTTTGAGGTCGACCCGGCCCTTGCCTTCTTTCATCCGGTCGAAATGGTGGCACGACGCTTCGAACGCCGGGATCCCGGCGGGCAGCGCAGCCATGAACGCGGCCTCGTAGACTTCTTTCCAGGTGGCGCCGTTTTCTATCGCACGGATTGCTGCCCACTCCACGCCTTCGCTGTCACCTTTGACGGCAGTGGTCACGCCGACCAGCACAAGGAACCGCGTCTTGAGGTCCATCGGGCGGCCTTCTGCCTCGCCAAACAACGTGTAAGTCGCAAGATCGCCGTAGCGACGCAGCATTTCCGGATCGAGTTCAGCGAGATAATCGTGCACCGGCAGAGTGTAGCCACGCGTTTGTCGGATTTTGTCGAGTGCGGCTTTGCCTTCAGGGGTCATGTCATGTCCTTTTTTTCTGGTTTAAATTTTGCGAGCGACAAGTTCGCCCTCTTTGATGGCATCGTTGACGCGACGCGGCGACATGGCGTCGCCGATGAGGTGGCAGTCGAGACTGCTCTCGAGCGTGTGAAACAACGCATCATTTGCCGATCCTCCCTGCACCATTACGACAGTGTCGATGTCGTCCAGCATTTCGGTGTCGCCGGTGAAAAGGTCACGGATCATCACTCTGCGGGGGGTTATCTCGGTCAATTCACGGTCGACATGAAACGTCACACCCGCGCGGCGTAACATGCCGTGTACTTTCCCCCAATCGCGCGACGCGGCCAGATCAGGCGACGGTTGGCCCAACTGCGTGACAAAAAACACCCGCGCGCCGCGTTGGGCTAGGTATTCTGCCGTTACGGCACCCTGTCGCCCGCCCATGGTGTCGAACACCACGGCGCGTTTACCTACGTCAGGGTCGGATGCCAACAGATCGGTGTAGGCCATCACATGATCCAGATCGGCACCGGGCAGCGGATCTCTGCCCCATTTCTCGGGCCGCAGCATCGTCCAGCCGTGGCGCAACCCAGTCGAGCCTGTGGCAATTACCGCGGCGTCAAAGCCTGCCAGATCGCCCGCTGCCACGCGGGTTTCCAGCCTGATATCCACGTCTTCTTCAGCCAGCCGTGCCTCAAGCCAGTCGACAATGCCAACCAGTTCGGTACGGCTGTCAGCCTTGGCCCACCAACGGACCTGCCCACCCAGACGTTTGCCCGCCTCGAATAGGGTCACCGCATGGCCGCGCCGCGCCAATGTCCATGCAGCGCGCATGCCGCCAGGGCCACCGCCGACGACAGCAACCTTTTTAGGCGTTTTGGCAGGCTCCAGCGCCTCTTCGTCGAGCTCAAGCTCACGACCCGCCGAGGGGTTGTGGATGCAGCCGATAGGCGCCTGTGCAAAGATTGTCGACATGCACCAATTGGCGCCGACGCAGGGCCGAATTTTCTTGGCCTCGCCCGACAACGCCTTGACGCCCCAGCGCGAATCCGAGATCAGCGCGCGCGCCATGCCAATGAAATCCAATTTGCCCTCGGCGAGATAACCCTCGGCCTCTTTGGGGTCAACGATGCGACCCACACCGACCACGGGAATTTTGAGCTTAGACTTGACTGACGCTGTCGCATCAAGCTGAAAGCCATGTCTTTCGGGCGAGGTCGGATAGATCAGCATCCGGTTGATATACGTCCCATGGGACAGCGAAATATAGTCGATCAGCCCTGTCGCCTCGAACCGTGCAGCCAGATCGGCCCATTCATCCGGGCCAAGCCCGCCCTCATGCCCGTCATCGGAATTAAGACGCATGCCCATGATCATATCGGGACCAAGCTCTGCACGGCTGGCCTCGAGTATCTCGATCACAATCCGCATCCGGTCCTCCAGAGACCCGCCATACGCATCGATGCGGTTATTCGTGGCTGGCGACAGGAACTGGTTGAGCAGGTAGCCATGCGACATGCCATGCACTTCGACCCCGTCCAGCCCGCCTTCTCGCGAGTGCTTCGCTGACAGGCGATAGCCCTCGATGATCTCGCCAATATCCTTGGCCGTCATGACATGCGGCATTTCGCGGTAGACGCCGCAGGGGATAGCCGAGGGCGCCCAGACCGGCAGGCCGTTGGTCACAGAATTGGTCTGGCGCCCCCGATGCCACGGTTGCGACAACAGCAGCGTATCGTATTCATGCACGGCATCCGCCAGCTTTTGGTATTCCGCGATCATTCGCGGATCGAATGCAAACGCTTTGCCCTTGTAGGGTTGCGTCGTTGGATGAGCAGCCATCGCCTCCATCGTGATGACGGCAGCCCCCCCCTTGGCGCGAGCGGTGTAATAGGCAATATGCTGGTCAGTAAAGAGATGATCCTTAACCAATAACGTTGCGTGGGCCGTCATCCAGATGCGGTTGCGCGCAGTCTTTGGACCCAGTTTCAGAGGGCTTCCTAGAAGAGGATAATCGTTCATTCGTCTTCTTTCCTTTGGATGATGTTGCCGCCATCGGGGATGCGCAGGCATAGCGCCTCTTGACCCGAAGGCACCTGTATGGCCTGCGGCACTTCGCGGGTGCAACGGTCAATGGCAACGGGGCAGCGGGTGTGGAACTTGCATCCCGTCGGAAGGGCAAAAGGTGACGGCACCTCTCCTTCAAGGACAAGGCGGCTGACTTTGATCGCCGGATCAGCGGGCAGATGCGCCGACAACAGCGCCTGCGTATAGGGATGCGCGGGGTTTTCGAACAGCGCCTCGGTCTGGCCCTGTTCGACCACTTCGCCCAGATACAGCACTGCGATGCGGTCGCTGATCATGCGAACCGTGCCCAGGTCGTGACTGATGAACAGCATAGCGGCCTTGGTCTCTTCACGGATTTCGGCCAATAATTCCAGAATGCCTGCCCGCACCGACAGGTCCAGCGAGCTTGTCGGCTCGTCCAGCACAATCAGCTTGGGGTCGGTGGCGATGGCGCGCGCGATACAGGCACGTTGCAATTGCCCGCCCGACAGGTTCGCAGGGTATCGGTTCAGATAGGTCGACCCAAGGTTGACGCGCCGCGCCAGATCTTCGGTGCGGTCGTCGCGTTCCGAGCGTGACAGGCCCACGTGCAGCTTGATCGGCTCTGCGATCAGATCACGGATGCGCATGCGTGGGTTTAGCGCGCTCCACGGATCCTGAAATACCATCTGCATGTCGCGGCGCAACCTTCTAACCTGCCCCTTGGGCAGTTGCGTGATATCTTGCCCGTCAAATTCAATGGAGCCGTCTGACGGTTCCAGCAGGCGCAGGATCACCCGGCCAAGCGTGGATTTTCCCGATCCAGATTCCCCCACCATGCCTAACGTCTCGCCCGGCATGATGCTTAGATCAACGCAATTGACCGCATGGACGACGCGCCCACCCCCGACCGGAAAACGCTTACTGAGATTTCGAATTTTCAGGACAGGTTGGGTCATGCGTTTATCTTCACGGCCGGTTGCTCTTCGAGCCTGCCAGCGTAATGGCAAAGAGCAAAGTGGCCCTCAGCCACCTCAGTATTAGGTACAGTGGTCTGGCACAATTCGGTGGCATAGGCGCAGCGAGATTGCAACACGCAGCCAGACGGCAGATTGTAAAGATCGGGCGGTTGACCGCCCAACGCCTTCGCGCCCCCCATTTGGAACCGTTCGGGCGTGGCTGCTATAAGATTGCGGGTGTAGGGATGTGCCGGCGCGGCAAAGACGTCACGCACAGGGCCAGTTTCCACGATGCTCCCACCAAACATCACTGCGATGTCGTCGCAAAAATGCGCGACGACGCCCAGATCATGCGTGATGATCAACGTCGCCATGTCAAACCGTGCCACCAGACTTCGCAGCAAATCAAGGATCTGCGCCTGCACCGTGACATCGAGTCCGGTTGTCGGCTCATCCGCAATCAACAGCTTGGGCGAGTTCATCAGCGCCATCGCCAGAAGAACCCTCTGCGCCATGCCGCCGGATAATTCGTGCGGCCAGGATTTGGCGCGGGTTCCGGGATCAGGAAGACCGACGGCCTCCATCATTTCAAGCGCCCGTTTGTGCGAAGCCATCTTGGGACCGCCGCTGTGAATTTGATGTAACCGCGCCAACTGTTCGCCCACGCGCGTCAGCGGATCGAGCGAGGTACGCGGGTTCTGCACGACCATCGCAATTTCATTACCGCGAATGCGGTTCAACTCGGCGTCAGGCATGTCGGTGAGTTCGCGCCCCTCGAACCTGATCGAGCCGGCGACGATTTTCGCGGGCGGACGCAGCAATCCGACAACCGATTGTGCAGTCAGGGACTTGCCCGCTCCGGTTTCTCCGACAATGCCAAGGATGCGGCCCGCTTCGAGCGAAAAAGACACGCCGTTGAGCGCTTTGGCGATGCAGATCTTATTATCTAGATCCCGCGAGATGAAATGGGTGTGCAGATCTTCAACTTCGAGTAGCGTCATTTCGCGGACCTCCTGCGCGGATCCATCAGGTCCTGAAGCCCGTCACCAAAAAGGTTGAGCCCAAAGACCAGCAGGATCAGGGCAAGGCCGGGATACAGCGCTACCCACCATTGGCCTGAGACCATGTATTCCGCACCCTGCCGGATCATGGCACCCCATTCCGGCGTTGGTGCCTGAATGCCCACACCAAGAAATGCCAACGTGGCCGAGATGCGCACAGCCCAAGCGGCGCGCACTGCGGTTTGGGCCATTGCCCCCTGAATGGCGTTAGGCAAAAGATGCACAAATAGAATGCGCCAGGTTGGGTTTCCGGCTGCGACCGCGCTTTCGACAAAGTTGGATGAGCGCAGGCCAAGCACCTCGGCTCGCACGACACGGGCAAATACCGGACTGTCCAGAACACCCAGCACAAGGATGACGTTGAGCAACGACTGACCCGTCGCCGCAACCACCGCAAGCGCAAGAATGATCGATGGAAAAACCCGTAACCCGTCAACGAACCTCATCAGGACTTCGTCAAGAAGACCGCCGCGATAACCTGCAATCAGCCCAACAGGAATGCCGATGACCAGCGACAGTATGACTGCGGGAATGGCGATGCCAAAGCCGAATTTTGCACCATAGATCACACGGCTGAACACATCCATGCCGTTGCCATCTGTACCGAACCAAAACTCGGCTGACGGTGGGTGCAATACCTTATCAGTATAGGCAGCGATCGGATCGTGCGGCATGATCCACGCAGAAAAAATCGCCAAAAGAGCAAAGAACAGAATAATGAAAAGCCCGATGGCCCCTGTCGGGCTAAGCCGGAATATTCCGACAAACCGGTTCCAGACACGCGCCCGTACCGGTAGCGGGTTTGCATGTGCCAGTTCTGTCTGGGTCGCATCACTCATCAAGACAACTCCGACCGGGGTTCAATCAGATACACGACAAAGTCGATCACGATGAAAACCAGAACCGAGAATACTGCAAGTACCAGAACATACCCCTGCACGGCGGTGAAATCACCACTGATTATGGCGTTGAGCCCATATTGCCCCAGCCCACCCCATGCGAACACATATTCGATCAGCGACATGGTTCCGACCAGCCCGGTGACTTCGGTGCCGATATAGGTCAAAATTGGCACGGCGCTGTTGCGCAGCACAAGCTTGCGCACGTTGCGTTCGGGCAATCCGCAGGCATGGGCATAGCGAACCGTATCAGAGGACAGCACTTCGATCGCGATGGCGCGGGTCTGTTTGATGATTGGCGCGGCTGACACGATGGCCAGACAGATGACCGGCAAAATCAGTTGCGAGGCAGCGGACCAGGCGGCATCCCATCGCGCGGTGAGCAGACCGTCGATCACGTATGATCCGGTAATCATGTCCGGTGGTGACACGAGCATGCTCATTCGACCAATTGCCGGAGGCGACCAGCCCAGGAGATAAAAAAAGACGAATATCATTACTAAAGCAAGCCAATAAGTCGGGATCGAGAACCCAAACAATGACAGCACGCGGGTGAATTGATCAAAACGGCCGTTTGGTCTGAACGCCGCCCGCAACCCAACGGGGACACCCACCAACGCGCCGATACCGACGCCCCAAAACAACAATTCGAGCGAAATGACCGCTCGTTCTTTAATATCAGTCAGCACAGACCGGTTTGATAGCCAGCTTTCACCCAGATCGCCCCGCACAACATTGCCCAAATAGATTGAGAATTGTTTCCACAATGGTTGATCCAGACCCAGATTGTTGCGGATTGAATCAAACTCGGCTTGTGTGGCTGTCGGACCGGCCAGACGTCCGACAGGATCAAGCCCGCCAATTCGGACCAGCATAAAAGTTATAAACACCACCCCTATCATAAGCGGTATGACCATAAGTGCGCGCCGTAACAAAAACCTTTGAAAAGTCATGGAGGATTAGCCTCTTGTTGGACGAATGGCAGGCGCCGCCCAAAAGCAGCGCCCCCCAGTTGTTGCACGGGTTAGTCGCCGCGCAGTTCGCGCCACCGCTCGTGCTCGTCAGGGTAGTAGACCCAGCCTGAAACATTGGGCGCCATCGCTTCGAACGTTGCGGGATAGCTGACAAGAATCCAGGGCGCGTCTGCCCCCCAAAGTTTTTGGGCCTCATTCATCAGCGACATGCGCTTGTCTGTATCCAGTTCTTGCCGGCCTGCGTCGATCAGCACATCGAGATCATTGTTTTCGTATTTGGCCCGGTTTGATACGCCTTTGGAATGGGTCATAAGATACATTGCATAGACCGCATCCAGAACGATCGGACCGTCTTCCCATGTGAAGAAACACATATCCTGCACTGCCGGCGCCGCGCGGGCGCGCATTTCCGATGATGTGATACGGGTAGGAACAACGTTCAGACCAATCTTTTTCAGCATCCCTGCGACCTGAATCGCGACCGGCTCTTGATGCCAGAACGCATCAGAATAAAGCAGTTCAACAGGTTCTTTGATGCCATCGGGATAGCCCGCTTCAGCCAGCAACGCCTTGGCTTTTTCAGGGTCATAATCGTAGGAGAAATAATCTTGATTGCTGCCCGCGATGATGGGCGAGACGATGGATTTGGCGATATCGGCCTGACCGGCAAAGACAGCAGTGTTCAGCGCATCTTTGTCGACACCGTAGTTGAACGCCTGCCGTACCCGCACGTCGGAAAATACGTCGCAAGACGGATTCATTCGGGCCGCCGCAACCGACCGACTTGTCGCACGCTCCACCTTGACGCTGTCGTCAGCCTGCATGTCTACCACTTTTTGGATGGACGGGCGATCGATCCACTGGATCTGTCCCGCCTTGAGCAGCGTCACGCGGCTCGCTTCAGACGGAATTTCCTTGTAGATGACTTTGTCATAAAAGGGCTTATCACCGAAATAATTCGGGTTGGCCACAAACACAGCCTGATCGTCAGGGCGCAGAGATTCCAGATGGTAGGCGCCGAAACCTGCGGTATTGGACTGCATCCATTCCAGCGCCCAAGGGTCTGCATCAGTGATATGCTTCTTGACCTCGGTCGTATCGTAGATGCCGGGGACATACAGTGTCAGCGCACTGAGAAAGATCGCAGAGGGCGCAGACAGGTTAAATTGTACTTCGTATTTCGAGAGCGCCTCGACGCTTGCGACGTTGGAAACGCGGGCGATAAAATTACCCGTGCGCTTCTGGTTGAACGACTTGTTCCAACCCCACGCCACATCCTCGGCGCTCAGCTCATTGCCAAAGGGGCTCATCACGCCCTCTTTCAACTTGAACACCCAGGTCTTGCCGTCTTCGGACGTTGTCCAGCTCTCGGCCAAGTGCCCACGCAGATCATTGGGGTCGAGGACGGTATGCCCGTCCACTTCCATCTTGCCGTAACCGATCAGGTTCTCGTAAACCTGCGTCACCACGTTCTGGGTATGCGCCTTGAGCGCGTCACCATCGAAACCCTCGGGCACCTGCGGCGAGGCAAGGATCATCGTCTCGGCCTGGGCCATGCCAGTCGTGGCAAGCACCAGCGCCAGCGAAGCGGCCGCCGTCTTTTTAATGAAATTCATTCGTTGATCTCCTTTGTTGGTGTTTATGTGGCCCTGTTCAGGTCACGTTTTCCTTTTGAGGGTTAAAGAACGGCACCCGAAAATCGGGCTTCACCTCGTCCAAAATATCGACAACTTGATATTCTGATCCAATTTTGAGCCCCATTCTGGGCGCCTCTATCTCGTATTTCCAATGTGCACCGTATCCCAGCATCTTGTCGACGCTGACGATAGTACCACAAAAAACTGTAAAATCACGCTTGGGCACGTTGTTCACACGTTCGCGCACGATGGCGATGATATCTTCGGGGGCGATAAAGGCGTCGACTCTCACATCCTGATAAAGCCGCCCGTCAACCCAAGAGCGCATCACGCAATCGTCCCACGTCTCTCGAATCTCGTCATAGGCCCAGAACACCGGTGCGACATGGTTACCGCAGGCCTGTTTCGATCCGGGAATGGAAACCGTTTCCATCGCCCGGTCGGTGTGGTCGGACCCGACGCCAACATAAAGTTGATCTGCCATGTGCAGCACGATCTCGACCTCGCCCGAAGTGCGGCTCGTCTGGACGAATAGTTCCTCATCCGTGGTCAGCGCGTGCAGCGCAATCGGATAGATCCGCGGCGCGGGTACATCAAATGCGATGTGGATGCCCGATTTCGCAACTTCTTGTTGATGCGCGACCGCGACGTTGGGGTCGCGCGTGGCCGAGCCCAGATTATACATTCGCGTTGTCTCAAACGACATCGCGCGCAACGTGCCGTCCGCCGCCTGAATTGAAGCGTCCAGCTTGTAACTCATGCAAATTCCTCCTGATCCAACGCAACCGGGTCTGTACCCGGACCGATATGTCGCCGCCACATCCAGAACCGTTTGAGCGTGCGCCCACCCGACCCGGCGGCAAATGCTTCTCGGCCATGCAGCCCAGCAAGGTTGTTCATCACCAGGAATTCGCCCGCCTTAAGTGTATACTGGAAATTCAATTCGGGCCGGTCCAGAACATCGTCCAGATAATCCAATGCCTCACGCTGTTGATCTGTTAATGGCGTTCCCGCCATCTCCATCCCCGGCTCTATCATGACGCGGGCATAATGAATGTGCAGCTCTCCCCCGACGATTTCTAGAATCGGCTTTCGTATCGTCGGCCCGCGCGACGGCCAGACATGGGCCTGCGGCGCGCGGAAATCGTAGGTGTGGAAATACAGTGGCAACAGATCGGGGCGTTCAGCCTTTATCGTGTCATAGACATTGCGCGCCGAGATTATAGTGTTGTCACCCCCCTCGACAGCAGACCGGAAGCAATAGAGCGCCAGGTAACACGGTGGGCGCGCCTCGAGGCAGCCGTTATCGGAATGTTTGGCCGACCGCTTGGGGCTGGCACCAATGCGTGTAGGGTCAGTGTTCGCCGCGCCTTTGTCGGCCACGGTAAAGAACCGGCGATCCTGCGCAATACCTTGCCGCATCGGTTGCCCCAGATAATTACACAGCGCCCAGGAAATGATCTCGGCCTCAGGCTCGGTCCAGCGATCGGGGTCAAGACCACGCAAAATGAAAAATCCGCGCTCTTCATCTAGCTTTTTGCGCAAATCCGGCACGTCCCGGGCGAAGGAAGGTATACGGAAATCCTGCTGTTCTACGGTGTCGACCGTCAAGCCATTGGCGTTGGCAAAACCGATTCCTGCGGCGATCTCGGCCTTGGCCCCATCGATCAGTTCGTAAAAAAGGGCGTCTTGTTCAGCTACCAGATCGCTGCGCCTCCATGCTCTGGTAGCTGGATCTGTCCCAGGCACAGCAGGCGTGGACTGAGCTTCTTCAGAAGCGCTCGACAGTTGCAAGATAACGATCTCCTTATGTCCTTTTAAAAACCAGACCACCAATCAAGCAAAAATCCAAAAGCAAAAACGTTCTAGGGGGTAAGCAATTTTTGTTCTGCTCAACAAAGAAAAAAGAGAGTTGAAGAATTTGCGCTCTGGGTCCTAAAAGAATTAATTGCCGGCCTGCCGCTCGAGAACCGCTTGCTCAAAAAAGCATGACAGGGGCTGGAGGGTAAGGTTAAATTCTGGGCTTTTGGCGTAATTTAGCCCATAGACATTATTTAATTGTGAGTCCCAATTTTTGTTTGATAATAGAGACCTCTGCATAACTACGGGATTCCCAGTGCGGCCAAATTTTGCTAAACTTGTTCCATGCCAAAGCCATTTTCCACCCAACCCGAACTTTTCGTAACCAGCGCCGACCTTGAGCACCCCAGCCTGCAAGGCTTGGACGAGGCTGAG
>Ga0302131_1000989_pt1 | contig 15904 bp, 10 predicted proteins | sample CB9_20m_MG_FD_203105 | JGI IMG/M metagenome (GOLD analysis project Ga0302131, IMG submission 203105) | Marine microbial communities from Western Arctic Ocean, Canada - CB9_20m | ecosystem: Environmental > Aquatic > Marine > Oceanic | place: Canada: Western Arctic Ocean | collected 2017-09-19
ATAATTGATAAGTAGGTTTTGCCTTACTAAAGATTTGCATAAATTTCTAAGTAGGCTGCTTTGCCACGTTCGACTGCTGTGGTTTCACTGGGAGTGCGTAAGCTTTTACCTGCGTATTTGTTTTCTATCGCAAGCCACATACAAAACTGCCAATACTCGCCACGCTTGTATCACAAGCGTCGTCGATGACTGGGATTTCGTCGTCTTTGAATCTTGCTTTTTGAGTGCCGAATTCTGTCTTCGAGTTACTATTATTTTCAGAACTCACAAGCTTGTGCAAAATTCTGTGTAACTGTAAGAGGGGTTTTCTAATTAAATCAATCGGTTATATTTTGTTTGAAAGTTTGATGTACATTAATGCTGTTGGAGATTGACAAAGGAGACAAAGGTTTACACTTTTTGGAACTGCAACTTTTGAATATAAAAATACATTTAGAAAGGAAGAAGTAATAAAAACATGCAGTTACTTTTTGAATGCTTTAGATGGAAAAATTAATAAGACTATCATTTTGGCACGACATCAAATGCTAAAACAATGCGCTCTTCTGCTGCCTCAAATGGAATCGTGTAGTGTGTTAGAGATGCAGGAAATAAAACTAAACTCCCGGTGACTACATTTATTATTGTCTCCAAATTTATACGCGTATCAGTTGCATCTTTTTCTTCTCCTAAGGAAACAACTAGGTTGCCACTTTTAGCCTTTGATTTTGGAGGAACATTTATGTACAAACTCCCACTGAGCCATCCTTTATCATGGATATGAGGTTTTAATTCACCACCACTTTTCATACCGATAAGCCAGCCATAGAGACTGTACTCAGTTGGCCATTTCTTTATCAAGCCATCTTTGCTATTTTTAAAGGTAATGCGATACTTCTCTACCTCTAATCGAATAGCTTTTTGGATTTGTTCTGTGAAACTGTTCTTTATATCAAATAAATTTCCAGAAGTTTGGTAACCGTTCACAAGGAGTGGTTGTATTCTATTCGACACCCTGTTTTCATTAAGGATAAATCTTGCCTTTTCGACAAAAATTTCTTCAAAATTATATTGAGCATTCATGTCAATATGTAAAACATATTGTAGTGGTGCCCTGCAAAATAGATTCGGCTTTTCCACCCCATATTTCAATGCGGAACGGCAAGTAAGTGAGCCAATAGTTGCATTGACTGTATCCTCATTTATCAATGAGTCCAATTTATCAAAAAAAAGCGACTGTTTATCCCGTTGGTAAAAACACATTAATAGGCTGTTGTGGGCTTCGGCATGGCTAGGCTTCAATGCTATCGCTTGTGTATAGCTTGCTTCACACTCTTCGAATCTTCCTAGTTCTTTGAGAGTGATACCCAAGTTGAAGTGGGCTTCGAAAGAGTCAGGCTTCAACGTTATCGCTTGTGTATAGCTTGCTTCAGCCTCACCTAATCTACCCAGTTCTTGGAGCGTAACACCCAAGTTGCTGTAGGCTTCTGCTAAGTCAGGTTTCAACGCTATCGCTTGCCTACAGCTTACTTCAGCTTCTTCCAATCTGCCCAGCTCTCGAAGCGCATTACCCAAGTTGTTATAGGCTTCGGCAAAGTCAGGATTCAACGCTATCACTTGCTTGTAGATTGCTTCAGCCTCATCTACTCTGCCCAGTGCAGTGAGCGTGACACCCAAGTTATTATGGGCTTCGGCATCATGAGGTTTTAACGTTATCGCTTGCCTATAACTTGCTTCAGCTTCGCCCAATCTTCCTAATTCTTTGAGAGTATTACCCAAGTTGCTGTAGGCTTCGGCATAGCCAGGTTTCAACGCTATCGCTTGTGTATAACTTGCTCCCGCTTCGTCTAATCTTCCCAGCTCTCTGAGCATGACACCAAAGTTGTAATGTACTTCGGCATAGTCAGGTTTCAACGCTATTGCTTGCGTATAGCTTGCTTCAGCTTCGCCTAATCTTCCTAATTCTTTTAGCGTGTTTCCCAAGTTGCTGTGGGCTTCGGCATCTTGAGGACTTAATGCGACGGCTTTTTGGCTGGCAACTAATGACTCACGAACTCTTCCAGTTTTTTTGAGTACAGCGCCCAGTACTTTCCAGCCAAATTTGTGTTTGGAAAATTCTTGAGTGATATATAACGCTAGCTTTTCAGCGTCATCGAATCGCCCGTTCTGATAGTGCTCTAAAAGACTAGTAAGTTGTTCTTGAGATGGACTTATGCCTTTTAAGTTTTGTTTTCTTGGCTTCTTCTTTTTTTGACCAGCTAATTTCTTGCGCTTCTCCGAGAATGTTAGACTTTTCTTTTGCTCAGGTAACGTGGGCTTTGGTGCTTGCACTATTAGCGCTAGGCGCCCCTCCAAGACATTTAAATTTTCTCTTGCCACACCTTGCTTTCTTGCTTGCTCAAGGACTTGCTTAGCATTATCTGACTGTTTTTCTTTAATGAGCGCATCAATGTAACTCAGCCAAAACTGTTCTATCCTTGGATTGGCTTCGAGAGCTGTTTTAAATAGCGGCAATGACACATCCGCTTTATTAAAAGAGACTGCTATTACCCCCAAGTTATGGTTAGCGTCCGGGTGTAAAGGCTGAGATTGCAGGATGGCCCGATAAAGACGCTCAGCATCTTGAAGCTTCCCTTCTTTATGTGCTGCAACACCCTGCTGCAGTGCTTGTTCGATAGTCAGTTCCATTAATTACCTGATTCTGCGGCTTACTAAATAGTTGATGCATTTATTTTAACTTGGTGCGGTGTTTCAATCGTGACGTAGAAAGTGGATACCTACCTTGCATCCACTTTTCAACGCAAATCCAAAACGATTTAAGCCTCCAACTGCTTCATTGCTTTGCCTCTAATATCACCTTTAGTGAGGTTGAATTCGAGTATCAGTTTTTTAACTGTAGCAACTGCTTCTTTTTTGTGTGCTTTGACTGCCTTCTTCTCTTCTTCAGCAAGTCCTTTTTGACAGCGTGCATCTCTTCCAATGTACGTACCATTATCTTATCCTTTGTTTAGCCAAATTTACCATCAGCAACATTGCAAATAGCATCTATTGCTGTCTTTTTTTTGCGAGTTACAGCAACTGATATTTTTCTATGCTTATATGCTTTGTCATACAGTTATTTAGTAACTTACAGACTGGTATGGGTAAAAATCACCACCTAGATTCTATAAGTAATCCACCCTAGAGAACCACAAAACGAAAATTTACTGTCTAAAACCTAATTTCGGTTGACGAGTTTTCTCACTGAAAATTGCCAACTGGGAGAACGTCAAAGACAATAGAAATTAACACCAATCATAACCCTATCTGTTTTCCCACCATAAACTGCTGAGTGCATCCTACTCGCGGGAATAATCGCTATCATACCTTCACATGGGAGAATATCTTCGCTAGGTTCATAAAGTTTTAAAATACCTGGCTCATCGCAATTTTGATCTCCTACTGAAAGATAATACACGAGAGAATACTTCCGCTTGCCTAAACCTAACGCAATATTTCTGTCTAAGCGGGTTAGATGATTATGAGGAGTTGTGCCTCCCCCAGCACTCAAAATATTAAAGAAAGAGTCATATATATAGATGTCTGATTTCATAGCCTCCATCATAATTTTTGTTAAATCTTCAGATAACTTTTGTATGATAGAACGAGCATCTTTAAATAGGTTAAAGTCTGGTGAAACTATACCATTCCCATAGCGAGCATCAGTCTTCCCGGAAGCTAGTAAGCCGACTCTTTTTGTATTATCCAGTTGAATAGCATTCATTTCATAAAGGCTGGTAATTAGCCCTGGTTCTGCCACTCTATTTAAAATTAATCGACTTGAAATTAATCCTGTAAAAGCACTTATGTTACTCTTATCGCTGACTGCGGTTTCATTTCCTTTGCGGGATTTTCTTACTTCCATAACACTCAGCATTAGTTCGTAATCTTTTGACTGTGGTTCAATGTCATTTGCTTTCACTATGCTTCTTAGAGCTAAATCTTCATTACCCTTAATATAATGAAATTTACCCAAGTTGCTGTGGGCTTTGGCAAAGTCAGGTTTCAACGCTATCGCCTGCGCATAGCTTGCTTCAGCTTCGTCTAATCTTCCCAGCTCTTGCAGCGTGATACCCAAGTTGCTGTAGGCTTCCGCAGAGTCAGGCTTCAACGCTATCGCTTTCGTATAGCTTGCTTCAGCTTCGTCTAATCTTCCTAGTTCTTGAAGCGTGTTACCCAAGTTGCCGTGGGCTTCAGCATAGTCAGGTTTCAACGCTATCGCCTGCGCATAGCTTGCTTCAGCTTCGTCTAATCTTCCTAGTTCTTTAAGCGTGTTGCCCAAGTTGCTGTGGGCTTCAGCATGGTCATGTTCCAACGCTATCGCCTGACTAAAGCAAGCTTCAGCCTCATCCAATCTACCCAATTCTTTTAACGTGTTACCCAAGTTGTAGTGTGCATCGGCGTCCTGCGGAACTAATTGGACAGATTTTTGACTGGCAACTAATGCCTCCCTCACTCTACCAGTTTTTTTGAGCACAGCGCCAAGCACTTTCCATCCAAATTGATGTCTTGGAAATATTTCCGTGAGGGATTTCGCAAGATTTTCTGCGTCACTAAATCGTCCATTTTTATAGTATTCTAGTAGACTTCTGAGTTGTGCCTGAGAGGGCACTTTAGTGTTAGTTCTGCTTTTTGACTGTGAAAGTAATGCGTTCATTTTTTTAGCATTAAATCCATTCCTTTTAGCTTTTTTAATTACTTGTTCAGCACCCTTTAACTGGTTAGCTTTAATGAGCGCATCAATGTAACTGAGCCAAAACTGTTCTATTCTCGGATTGGCTTCGAGAGCTGTTTTAAATAGCGGCAATGCCACATCAGCTTTATTAAAAGAGACTGCTATTACCCCTAAGTTATGGTTAGCGTCCGGATGTAAAGGCTCAGATTGCAGGATAGCCCGATAAAGACGCTCAGCATCTTGAAGCTTCCTCTCTTTATGTGCTGCAACACCTTGCTGCAGTGCTTGTTCGATAGTCAGTTCCATTGAAAGTCCTTGAACTCTGCTTCGTACATGTTTTAACTATTTTTTTTTATACACATAATTATTTTCCTCTCACATCAAACGCTAGAACAATACGCTCTTCTTCTGATTCAAATGGAATCGTGTAGTGCATGAGGGACGCCGGAAAAAGAACCATACTACCAGTAACTACATTTATTGATTTTTTCTCGTTTATACGTGTATCAGTTGCATCATTTTCTTCTCCTAAGGAAACAACCAGGTTGCCACTTTCAGCCTTTGATTTTGGAGGAACATTTATGTACAAACTCCCACTTAGCCATCCGTGCTCATGGATATGAGGCTTTAATTTACCACCACTTTTCATACTGATAAGCCAGCCATAGAGACTGAATTCAGTTGGCCATTTTTTTATAAAGCCATCTTTGCTATTTTTAAAGTTAATGCGATACTTTTCTATCTCTAATCGGATAGCTGTGTGAATTTGCTCCGTAAAACTATTTTTTATATCAAATAAATTTCCAGAAGTTTGGTGACCGTTTACAAGGAGGAGTTGTTTTCTATCCGAAATCTTATTTTCATTTAAAATGACCTGGGCCTTCTCGACAAATACTTTTTCAAAATCATACTGAGAATTTAAGTCAATATGTAAAACGTATTTCAGTGGATCTTTGCAAAATAGATTCGGCCTTTCTAATCCATATTTCAATGAGGAACGGCAACCAAGTGAGCCAATCAACGCATTGGCTTCACCCTGATCTATCAAATAGTCTAGTTCATCAAAAAAACGTGATTGTACATCCAGCTGATACAAGCATCTCAATAGATAACTTTTACTTAACTTATAATTACTTGATTTAAATTGTACGACAGCTTTTTCAACTTCCTTAACTGCACAAAAAAATAGCCCTAAGTTGTAATGGGCTGCGGCAAAGTCAGGTTTCAACGCTATTGCCTGCCTCAAGCTTGCTTCAGCTTCGTCTAATCTGCCCCGTTCTTGTAGCATGGCACCTAAGTTGCTGTGTGCTCCAGCAAAGTCAGGTTTCAACGCTATCGCTTTCGTATAGCTTGCTTCAGCTTCGTCTAATCTTCCTAGTTCTTGCAGCGTGCCACCTAAGTTGCTGTGTGCTCCAGCGAAGTCAGGTTTCAACGCTATTGCCTGCCTCAAGCTTGCTTCAGCTTCGTCTAATCTGCCCCGTTCTTGTAGCATGGCACCTAAGTTGCAATGTGCTCCAGCAAAGTCCGGTTTCAACGCTATTGCTTGCCTCGAGCTTGCTTCAGCTTCGTCTAATCTGTCCAGTTCTTGTAGCGTGACACCTAAGTTGCTGTGGGCTTCAGCATAGTCAGGTTTCAACGCTATCGCTTGCCTCAAGCTTGCTTCAGCTTCGTCTAATCTGCCAAGTTCTTGGAGCGTGCCGCCCAAGTTGCTGTGGGCTTCAGCATAGTCAGGTTTCAACGCTATCGCTTGCCTCAAGCTTGCTTCAGCTTCGTCTAATCTGCCCAGTTCTTGTAGCGTGACACCTAAGTTGCAATGTGCTCCAGCAAAGTCAGGTTTCAACGCTACCCCTTGTGTATAGCTTGCTTCAGCTTCGTCTAATCTTCCTAGTTCTTTGAGCGCGTTACCCAAGTTGCAGTGGGCATCGACAAAGTCAGGTTTCAACGCTATTGCTTGCCTCAAGCTTGCTTCCGCTTCGTCTAATCTGTCCAGTTCTTGTAGCATGCCACCTAAGTTGTTATGTGCTCCAGCTAAGTCAGGTTTCAACGCTATCGCTTTCGTATATCTTGCTTCAGCTTCGTCTAATCTTCCTAGTTCTTTAAGCGTGTTGCCCAAGCTGTTGTGGGCTTCGGCATAATCAGGTTTCAACGCTATCGCTTGTGTATAGCTGGCTTCAGCTTCGTCTAATCTGCCCAGTTCTTGTAGCGTGACACCTAAGTTGCAATGTGCTCCAGAAAAGTCAGGTTTCAACGCTACCGCTTGTGTATAGCTTGCTTCAGCTTCGTCTAATCTTCCTAGTTCTTTGAGCGCGTTACCCAAGTTGTAGTGGGCTTCGACAAAGTCAGGTTTCAACGCTATTGCTTGCCTCAAGCTTGCTTCAGCTTCGTCTAATCTGCCCAGTTCTTGTAGCGTGCAACCTAAGTTGCTGTGGTCTGCGGCATAGCCAGGTTTCAGCGCTATTGCTTGCCTCAAGCTTGATTCAGCTTCGTCTAATCTGCCCAGTTCTTGTAGCGTGCCACCTAAGTTGCTGTGTGCTCCAGCAAAGTCAGGTTTCAACGCTACCGCTTCTGTATAGCTTGCTTCAGCTTCATCTAATCTTCCTAGTTCTTTGAGCGTGTTACCCAAATTGCAGTGGGCTTCGGCATAATCAGGTTTCAACGCTATCGCTTGTGTATAGCTGGCTTCAGCTTCGTCTAATCTGCCCAGTTCTTGTAGCGTGCCACCTAAGTTGCTGTGTGCCTCTGCGAGATTCGGGTCAATCTCCAGTGCTTTTTCAAAATACCGTAAAGCTGTCTCCCATTCTTTAGCTTGCTTTGCCATAGCACCTAGGTTGTTCGTGATAGCAGCTGATTCGGGATTAATAGCTAACGCCTTTTCATACGCTATTTTCGCATTTGCAATCTTTTTTTCTTGTTGGAGGACAGCGCCAAGATTAGTCCACACATTGGCATCTTTTGGAGCTAGCTCTGTGGCTTGCTCGAGAATAGTAATAGCTTCACTCGCTTTATTATCTTGTCGCAATAATTCTCCCAGCAGTTTCATGAAAGCAGTGTTTTCTGGCTCATTCTTATGGGCACGTCTCAGCGCCTCAATAGCATCGCTAAGGTTGTTAGCTTGATAGTGCAAAGTGCTTAATAGTTGCCACATTTGAGTCAAATGCGGTTTAAGCGAGACTGTCATCTCTGCGTCTTCAATAGCGCCCGTTGTATCCTTTGCCCGTAATTTAATAAGCGCCCTATTCGCATACGCTTCAGCATGATTTGATTTAGCTTTCAATATCTTTTCGATTAATGGCAGTGCTTCCGAGTCTCTTTGATTGGCTCCAAGGCAAGCAGCTAGAACTAGTAAACTCTCTGAGCCCCCCGGCGATTGCTTACATCCCAATTGCGCCTTTTCCAGCGCCTCTGTTGTTTTAGACTGTTTTAGTAATAATCTGGCTTGGTTGCGATAGACAGACGAGAGCTCTGAGTTAATTGATGCAGCTACTGCGAGCACTCTCTCCGCTTCCGCGTCTTTTTTATCCAGCAAGAGCACTTGGGATAGCAAGGACAGAGCCTCTGGATTAGCAGGGTTATATTGGACAAATTTACTTAGCCACTCTTGAGCCTCCTTATATCTCCCAACTTCACGTAACTCGATTGCCGGTGACAATTCATCTTGATGACTCTGTAATAAATTACCAAATTCTTGCTGAGGTTTATCACTACTGGGAGATAGCTCAGACTGAAGCTTCTCTTCAAATATCTGAAACTTCGCTGCGGCAACTCCAGCTTGCTGTGCATCAGCTAAAGCTCGCCTTGCGTCATCAAACTTTTCTGTCTTGATAAGGGCGTCAATGTAACTCAGCCAAAACCGTTCTATCTTTGCGTTTGATTCGAGAGCTGTTTTAAATAACGGTAACGCTGCCTCAGCTTTATTCACTGATACTGCTAATACGCCTAGGTTATGGTTAGCATCAGGATGTGCTGGCTGTGACTGCAAGATTGCCCGATATAAACGTTCAGCATCTTGAACGTTACCTTCTTTATGTGCTGCAACACCTTGCTGCAGGGCTTGTTCAATCGTTAATTCCATTATATTCTCTTAATAAATGTTTCATAAATACTGTAAGCATCTGTTTTAATTTGTTATTGCGTGCTTTTTGCATCTTGTTTTCGTTATAAGCATTGTAATGATTTTTATAGGACTCGAATAGCACGTTATTTTGACGTCTAAAATCGGCAGTGTTCTTTTGCTGCCATCTAGCATCTTTCCCGAGCCTCACTACGCCAGTCACTGATAACGTTAAACAGAATTATAGACAACTGAAAACCGTACATTAACGAGCAATTTTCAAACGCTGATTTGTTAATTGGGGAATTGCTGTCCAACTTATATGCTGCAGACTTCTTGCCCTTTCGATGGTAACCATCAGAACGATTACGCATCATAATCGCCTCTTTTAACTTATCCTCGTAGCGTTTTAGCTCACCTGGTTTATCTTTACGCTCTTCCCTAAACAGCTTTTGCGTATCCCACTCAGAAGTCATTTGCGCGTACTCGTCTTCACTAAGCCAAGTCTGAAGTTGGCGATTTTGCACGTTTTCTCCACGCTTCAACTTCTCCGCAATACCTTCTAGTTTTGCAAGCTTTGTTATTTCGTCTTTTGCCAGTTTGCGACGTGGATTAGTTTTATCTAAACGTTCTTGCAGTAACTTTCGAAAGTTACTACTTGGCTTCTTTTGCATGTCTTGCCATTCACTCACCGCTTCATCCTAACGCTTTTTTAATTGTTGCTTAGGTTCCCAGTTGCTATTCAACTCATGGCGACAGCAATCCATCAAGTGCTCCATTGAGGAATGGCTGATATTTTTTCCATTGCTCCGAACTACCTTGGTACACGTTTTTTCTAATCTGAAGCTTCGACGCTGTAGCTACACCGCTTCTATTATTTTGAGGCGATAGGCAGTTTTCATCCCAGTCTAAGCCCAGATATAGAATTAGCTGCCGAGTCTCACTTTCCTGATTGACTGTTAGTTGTTCGTAATCAAGGTTATAAATTCTTTTACTGAGCGTGTTTGTCCAAAAACCCATGAGGTTTTCATAAAGTTTGTGATAACTGATTACGTCATCAATTGCGTAACAGTAGCCAATACCCTTTGACACAAAATACTGCTTATAATTAGCCCAACATACTGCGGCAGGATTTCTTTTGACGTGTACTATTTTAGCTTCAGGAAACGCCGCAGCAAGCAATCCTATGTAACGGAAGTTGTGTGGCATCTTGTCTGTAACAATCAAATTTCCGTTAGAAACATTCCGCAATTTATTAAGATAGTTATGGCGAAAATCAAGCAAAGACTCATTGTTTGCTCCAGTAATACCAGTGGCAATATCTGCGCCAAATTGCTTTGCAAAATTTAACTCTCCTGCTCCAGTGACTTGCGAATGAGATGAAATTATCCGTTCAACTAAAGTTGTTCCAGAACGCGGCAAACCAACAATAAAAATTGGTGTTAGTTTATTTGCTAACCTGTAAGGTTCTATTGAGCTTTTTTCTATTTTTTGATAGCTAGATTTAAGCTGTTTAAAGAGTTCTACATCTTGATTAATATCGTAGTTTAACAGCTTTTTACGCAGCACATTACCCTCGCCATAATAAGTGTACGCTTGCTCATAGTCTCCTAAATCCTCGCAAGCTTTGGCTAAGCCAAAATTAATATGGCAACGCTGTTCTTCTGAAATATTCTCATCAAGATTGAGCTCGAGCATTTTTGAATACTGCTCATCCTGAGCATCAAACTTTTTCATTGATGTAAGCACCCTGTGGGCTTCAGCTAAATCAGGTTTCAACGCTATCGCTTGTTTACAGCTTGCTAGAGCTTCGTCTAATCTTCCGAGTTCTTTGAGCGTGACAACCAAGTTGTAGTGGGCTTCTGCAAAATCAGGTTTAATTTCCAGTGCTTTTCCAAAATACTGTAAAGCTGACTCCCATTCTTGAGCTTCCTGTGCCATAGCACCCAGGTTACTCGCAATAGCTGATGATTTGGGATTAAGAGCCAGCGCCTTTTTATACGCTCTTTTTGCAGCAGCTATTCTTTTTTCTTGTTGGAAAGCAGCCCCAAGATTTGTCCACACATTGGCATCTTTTGGAGCAAGTTCTGTGGCTTGCTCGAGGATGGTAATAGCTTCACTCGCTTTATCATCTTGTCGTAAGAACTCTCCCAGCTTTATGATAAAATCTGGGTTATCTGGCTCATTCTTATGGGCACGTCTCAGCGCCTCAATAGCATCGCTAAGGTTATTAGCTTGATAGTGCAAAGAACTTAGTAGCTGCCATATTTGAGTCAAATGCGGTTTAAGCGAGACTGTCATTTCTGCGTCTTCAATAGCGCCAGTTGTATCCTTTGCCCGTAATTTAATAAGCGCTCTATTTGCATACGCTTCAGCGTAATTTGATTCGGCTTTCAATATCTTTTCAATTATTGGCAGTGCTTCCAAGTCTCTTTGATTTGCTCCAAGACAAGCAGCTAGTACCAGTAAACTCTCTGAATCCTCCGGAGATTGCCCATATCCCAATTGTGCCTTTTCCAGAGCCTCTGCTGTTTTAGACTGTTTTAGTAATAGCCTTGCTTGATTCCGATAGACAGACGGAAGTTCTGAGTTAATCGATGCAGCCTCTGTCAGCACTCTCTCCGCTTCTACCTCTTTTTTATCCAGCAAGAGCACTTGGGAGAGAAGTGATAAAGCTTCTGTGTTTTTAGAGTCATGTTCAATAACGTTACTTAGCCACTCTTGAGCCTCCTTATATCTCCCAATTTCACGCAACTCGATTGCTGCTGACAATTCACCTTGATGACTATGCAGTGAATTACTAATTTCTTGCTGGGGTATGTGACTACGAGGAGATAGCTCAAATTCAAGTTGCTCTTCAAATATCTGCAACTTCGCTGCAGTTACTCCAGCTTGCTGTGCGTCAGATAAAACTCGCCTTGCATCCTCAAATTTCTCTGTTTTGATAAGTGCATCAATGTAACTGAGCCAGAACTGTTCTATCTTTGGGTTGGCTTCGAGAGCAGTTTTAAATAACGGCAATGCCGCATCAGCTTTATTAACTGACACTGCTAACACACCTAGATTGTGGTTAGCGTCAGGGTGTGCTGGCTGAGACTGCAAGATTGCCCGATATAAACGCTCAGCCTCTTGAAGCTTGTCCTCTTTATGTGCAGCAACACCTTGCTGCAGTGCTTGTTCGATAGTCAGTTCCATTAAATACCTCAAAATATGCTTCGTGCTTGTTTTTACTAATTGTTTATATTTTCTAATGCATTATTTTTGCATCTTATTTTCGTTGTTAGCATTGTAATGTTTTTTACAGAATTCGAATAGCACGTTTTTTTGACGTCTAAAAATAAATACGTTCTTTCAGCATCATCTTATTGAAGGGTATCTAACCCCAGTCTCGCTATGCCTGTCATTGACAACATCAAACAGAATTATAGACAGCAGAAAACTGTGCATTAATCAGCATTTCTCAAACGCTAATTAACTGATTTGTTGATTGGATAAGGGCTTTTGGGGCGTGATAGGTTTGATAGCAGTTCGAACTGCGTCGTTCGCAGGGGGTTTGCTTGTTTGCTGAATAGGCTGTTTGATGACTTTTGTTTTGGGAATAGAGATTGTTGAGTGACAGTTTTAGTGTCCGGCTTAGCCATCTTCTTTGCTAATGCTACAACGCTGGCGCTTGACGCAAGTATCAACTCAAGTGCTGCCCATTTTGTTTCAGCATCCACAGCATCAATTTGATTGCGAATGATGTTGAGGGTTTTTTGAATGTCTTGCAGCGCTGTTTTATTCATACATTTATTTAGCAGCTTGCAAATTGGGGTGGGTAAAAATCACCACCTCACTTCTGTAAGTACTCCACCACTGAAAACCGCTGCACGAAAATTTACTGTCTAAAAGCCAATTTCGGGTGATCAGTTTGCCCAACTTAAGTTATAGTGCTAGTTGTTAAACCCTTATCTTTGCTTTCCACCACCCCACAGCATCTGTGTTTATCTGTGTATGGCACTGTTCGCTGAGTTTAATAGACTGCTTGCCCAGCTTTGCATGTGCGTCTGTCGCCGTCATACAGCTGGCGTAGTGCTGTAGCTTGCTTGCACATATGGCAAGTGTACCCACACTGGGATTGGCTTGTTTAAAACGCAATGTACGCATGTAGCATTCACTGCGTGCTAGCCAGTCCCTACTAAATTCACTCTCACTGCTTACAGCGCCAATCTGCTGCAATAACTCAAATACGTCGTGAAGAACCGTTTTCTGCATCGTTTTTTCCTTTGTTGATAAATAACTATGTGCACAGCTTGTAAATGTTGCTATGTATTTATCTGCACATGGTGCTTTGTTAACGATAAAGAGTTTGCCAGTGAAAGCTGTAGCCATCGGATTTTGTCAGCACACGTAGCGTTTTAGCAGAGACGCACAACAGCGGTAGCTTCGTAATCGCTCTAAAAAACAAGAAGCACGATATGCTTACAGACGATGAAACTGTGAGTGCTGCGTAGTTAGCTGTGTATAGCTAGGCAGTAGCGTTGGACTTACGCAAGTACACGGTGACAGCACAACCGCACCGAAGCTCATTGATACTAAGAAGGCTTGTTTACACAGTGACTGATGTAGCAACTCAAATGAGACTGTTATCAAGTTATAGGGAGGATTTAACTAGCCTTCTTATGACTAAAACAATCTAAATGAGCCTATCAATAACTATAAAAAGAAATACACGCTGTGTTGTTTGAGATTGAGCGAATGCGAAAGAGTAAACAGCACAAGTAGTGTTAGCGAAGCTGACACTTAAATATGTAAGAAAATAACAATTATCTTACATTTAGACGTAACAAATTCGTGCAGTCGTTATGCAGCACGTGATGCAACGATGCTGCTGTTTACGCACTTGTGTGGTTTACGTGTTGGCGAAGTGGCTGCGCTGCGTTTTGACGACATACTTGATGCAAACGGTAACGTACGAGACGAAATGACACTTGATGCAGCACGTACCAAGTCAAAACGAGCACGTAAGATATTTCTGCCAAAGCAGATGCAGCGTCAACTGCGAGAATACATTAACAGCTTAAACAAACAGCCACTGCACGGTTATTTGTTCTCTACACAGAAGCAAGCACACTTTAGTGCAAACACAACTACACAGCACTTACAACGCTTGTACGCACGTGCTGGGATTAGTGGAGCTACATCACATTCGGGAAGGCGCACTTGGCTTACTGCACTTAGTCAGAGAGGTGTTAGCGTGTTTGTACTAGCGGATATGGCTGGACACAGGAGCATTCAAACAACGCAGCGTTATGTTTCAGTTAACGATGAAATGAAACGCAATGCTGCTGAGTTGATTAGCTAACAGAGAAGTCAAAGAATATCTGTGTGGATACTTTGTCATCTTTACTGTTTGGCACCAATCTATTTCCTTCAGCACGGCAATTGTATTGCTCCTCTAACATCTTTGTGTTCTGCGGATAATCACGGTTTAACATACGATACACTCCGTTATGTTCATATAATTTAGTGAAGTAACGAACACTGCTTTCTGTCCAATACGGAGCACCCAATGTTAAACGAGTGTTAGTTGCTTTATCTATATGTTGTACAGATTTTTCATTTTCCAAAGCTATAACGTGATTGTAAGCTGTGCCTTCAATTAAGTCTGCATTACGCTTTGCGTCATACCAGAACGTCGCAATTTTCTCATTTCCATACACATCGCTTTGCGTAACATCTACATACTCACCTTCTGGAGTTTTCCAAATACTATGAAACATCCAAATGTACATACCATTGCGGTAAAGCTCTTTCTTACGCATCAACAGCCAACCACCAATTCGCTCACCACCAGTTCTGTCAACTAAGTCTTGTACGTTTTGGTGACAATTCAGCACTACGCCAGTTCCAGTTCCAGTTACACCTTTAATGCGACGTTTAATAAGATAACAATCATCGCTAGACACTTGTTTCATAGCTTCACTAATCACTTTAGGAAGCTTGTTTGTGTAGTTAGTTCCAATCATTCTCACTCCTTAAAGCACTTCAATAGTGCCATCAGCATTCCGCTTATAGTCAGCAACAGCGTTGGTTAAACGGATTTCGTCATTCAAGTGATAATACGTCTTTTCAATCTGCGCCACGCTAGTGCCACACATATCTGCTATTTGCCTAAACGTTAATCCACTCATAATACGTTGCGTAATCATAAAGTGACGCAAGCTGTATGGTACTAAGACACGTGTTTCTCTGTCAGCAATGTCAGCTAACTCAATCATCTTGTGCCAGTGATACAACATCGTACGTTGTGTGATTTGATTATCACCGTCAATCGTAAACACAAGTTCGTCACTACTCTTGGGCTTAGATATTTCGCGTAAGCGTTCGAAGTACTGCCCATTACGACACAAGAACGTACGGCTAGTACGCACTTTACTTGTCTCAGCACGCACAGTAATTCTAGCCAGCTTTTGTTCTTTACCACTAACAGTGTGCGTTTCTACCTGCACATCACTCCAACGTAACTGCCGCTGTTCTCCAACACGTAAACCACTGTTAGCTGCAACTAGCACATAGTGCTGCACGATTTTTCGCACTCTAAGCTCAGCATCATCTAACTTGTTGTGTTTAGCACAGTAGCTACGCATTGCACGATAGAGTGTTTCGTATTCATCGTTAGTCAGCGTTGCTCTGCGTATCGCTTCATTGCCTTTGTCTAAGCGTGGTAGTTTCTTAAATTCAAAGGTATCAATGTGAGTTTCGCCATTCTTGTGCAGCCACTTTATCAATGCATTTATAGTGCTTTGTTCGTTTTGTACGGTGACTTGTTTGACGTTGCTGTTGGTGGCTTTGTGGCGATGGTAGAAGTAGTTTTCGCAGTCAGTGCGTTCGAGTTCTTTGAGCTTGGTGTCTTTGCCAATGAAGCTGAGGAAGTGCTGTAGATGTGTTGCGATAGTTGCTAAGCGTCCACTCACAATGTGTCCAAGTTCAACGTCACGTTTGCGAAAGCTCAAGTACTTCTCAACACCTTCTTTGGTGGTGATTGAAAAGTAGCTTTTACCTTGCTGTAAATTGCCGTAAATCTCTAAGTAAGCAGCTTTGCCACGTTCAATTGCTGTGCTTTCGCTGCGTGTGCGTAGGCTTTTACGTGCGTACTTGTTCTCTTTAGGCAACCACAA
>Ga0302131_1000991_pt1 | contig 15891 bp, 17 predicted proteins | sample CB9_20m_MG_FD_203105 | JGI IMG/M metagenome (GOLD analysis project Ga0302131, IMG submission 203105) | Marine microbial communities from Western Arctic Ocean, Canada - CB9_20m | ecosystem: Environmental > Aquatic > Marine > Oceanic | place: Canada: Western Arctic Ocean | collected 2017-09-19
CAATCTATTTTCATAATATAATATTAACATTATAAATCTTTTATATCTACCCAATTTTCTAATTTTTTATGCCAAAAATCTATATAATAAACTTCGTTTTCATTTAATATTCCAGCAGAATAAGATAAACAACTCCTAGCCATCACTAACACCTTTGCCCTTACAAATGAATGATATGTTGTAACTAAATTTTCATTTAAATGAAATTTAATTCTAGAGTCTTCTTTTATACTAAAATCCTCTACCTTACCTTCCGAATATATATGAATAATATAAGTAGGATATTTTATCAGTAATTTATCAATTATATCTATATAAAATTTATCATCTATAAATCTATCTATATTTCCTCTCCATCCTTTTGTTTCCCTAACTAATAGTGGTCCCATTTTACTATTTTTATATACGTCTCCCCTTCTTATGTGTATTGCTATATCTATATCTTCTATTATCGGTTTACTATTTGAATAATAAAAATTCTTAATTACATCTATTACATCTTGTCTATAATATATACTTGGATTCTGTGAAAACATTACTTCAAAACATATCTCATTTTTAATTAAAACTACTCTATTATTTTTATTATTTTTAGTATTATCTGTATTTTTTATATTCTTAATTCCTATAAACTTATTCATATCATCCACATTTTCATTATGTTCTAATTTTTTAATAGGTGTATGTAAATAATCATAATTTTTATATTTACATATAGCTATACCTGACATTATAGCTAAATATTGCGCACCAAAACCATCTGTTTTACCTGTTATTGTATATACTGTCCTTAATTTATTAAACTTTACAGGCCACATACTTTATTTAAATATTCTTTTTATCTGTTATCTTTACCCAACTCGGTGGACATAAATCCTTTGTATAATTACTCCTCTTTCTAACCCCAAACCACTTATCCGGATAACATACTATCTTATCCTTATTTGAATTAAAATATGCACCCCACCAACTAAAACTACTATTTGATATTATATTATGAGTTGATGCACTCATTAACAGCATCTGCTCCCAATCCTCCATTTCATCCGACGCCTTATGAAACTTTAATGTCGGCAATTTACTTCTTATATATCTTATCCTTTGTTCTACCTCCACATTATCCTTCTCCTCACAATAATATATCACATCCCAATCCGTCTTACCCGTTTTCTCCATTATATAAGCCAATGCATTTACATAATATTGATTCGCCATTATCAACCACTGAAATTGAAAATCCTTATAATCACCTATCCGAAAATGCAAAGATATACTCTCCCTTAATCTTAAATGTCTACCTCTTACTACTTGTTGTAACAATTTTATACCAAACTTTTTCATTATAGCATCATACTCCTTCTCAAAATATTTGTATGATTGAAAATAACCATACAATATGAAATTATCCTTCTTTGGTATCTCCGTATAATGAAATCCCTCCTCACAATGTCGCGGCAAAGAACCCGGTTGTAGTTTATCATTTATATATTTAAAATCATTTAATTTCTTAAATAAAGTACCCCAATACGTCGGCCTATTTTCCGCATCCCATTTGTATGACGGAATCTCCAACTTTACATTATATCTTAAACTATATGCTATAGCCGTAAATAACTGAAAAATCTGATTTCCTAATCCTCCTTGCAAATAAACCGAAATCATTTATTATAAAAAAATATCCATATTTCTTTATAATAAAATAACCGCATATACATATTATATATATATATATATATAAATTTAAACTTTATAATATATATGAAAATATGTATTAATATTCAAACTCATTACCCTCATTTTAATACACTAATCTAACTTTTAATATCCAAAGGATCAATCGGAATAAATCCTTTATTTATAAACATCCCTAATGGACACCATCCCGGTTCTCTATTCAAAAAATATATATTTGAAAAAAAACCTAAGTATCCAATTACTGCCGAAAATGAACCATGTGATAATACAATATTTTTACAGGTACTACCAAATTGAATTGTCTCAATTGGATTTTCTTTAAATAAAATAACCGTCGGATATAAATTTTTTATTTCTTTAATTATGTTATCGTTAAAATTATCAGAACCAATATATATATTATCATAATTTAGTGAATTAATAAAATATATGTAATATTTTAATCCCACATTTAGCCTCCGAACACTTCCTCCTCCCAATCTTATATGTATAAATATATCATTATTATTATTATATCGTTCCTTATAAGGATTTTTATTTATTATATTTTTCATTTTATCCTTTAGATGCTTATGTAAAATTGTTGTAATTTCTTCATTTTGAAAAAAACAATTCATAAAATTAAAATTTGCATTATTTTCTATATTATTATTGTAATAATTCATATAATTATCACATTTCATTGTTATAGTTTTATTATGTATTTTATTACCTTTAAACAACTCTATTCCTAATTTATTATTTATATTATTATAATTAGAATAATTCGTCCATAAATCATATTTTTCCGCTAGAATGCTTAAAGATAAATTGCGAATAATTTGATTACATAAATTCCCACTGTGTTCTGTAGTTTTTGACATAATATATATATAATATATACTAATAAATTACATATCATATTAAATAACCGCATATACTTTAAACCTCACGTGTTACTACTCCTCCATCCTTTGGAATTAATCCCTCCATTCTCATACTTCTTATTAATCTTGTTACTCCTATACCACCACCCGATCTCTTGATAAAATTAAATTTTAAATAATCATCCATCTCCGCATCCGTCCTACGTTTTCCAAATAAATCATACAATTTCTTCTTGTATCCACCCTCTGAAATCGTCTCAAAACGTTCCTTCATCGCCTCCCGGTCCGTCTCTCTCTCTGCTGAACCTATCGTCTCCTGGCCACTCATTATTACATCTACCTTCTTTGCTAAATCATTATTATCATGACGCTTCATATTCCAAAATGGACTCGTAAATTCCGGAAAATCCGTTAAGAAATAACTTTCCGAAAAATCATCAGCTAACGCTTGCTCATGTTCATGCTCTAATTCCTTCGTATTATAATGTTTCGCTACATCCAAATAACTACCACGCTTAAAGTTTTCCTTATTATATCCTAAACTAACCAATAACTCCTTCTCCAACTTTATTAAATCCTCCATATCCCCATGCATCTCAAACTCAAACAGTGGGAAAATTAAATCATGTCTTCCCGGTACCGGGTTTGGCTCATGTCTGTAACTCGTAGATACACAAAAATATCCTTCCACATTTGGGTTCTTTAATAACTCATATTCTAACCACATCTGACCTGTTTGCGGCAATGGCCATACTGCTCCCGCATAGTCATAACTCGCAACCGTCCATGGATCCTCACAAGCCGCCAATATACTTAATCTATTCTGTGGATGCGCCTCTATAAACCCCTTGGATTTGAAAAAATCACGCAATTTTCCCACTACATAATTGAATTCCTTACTGTCTATGATTAAAGGACTCTCATATGGCATTACACCCGGCATATCACCTTCATTATCACCCATTAATGGCGATAATAAAAAACGAAATAAACTCTTAACTGGTCAGAATACTGAAGCCTCTTGGCCCATTGTCATATTATCTAGTGTTTCTTTTAAGTAATATTATTTATAATCACTTTTTCAAAAAAATTAAAACCTTTTTTTTTTTGAAAAAATTAAAAACCCTCCGAAAAGTCAAATATATCTACCTTCTCATTTACCTTCTTATTCGCTAACGCATACTCCCCTACACGTTTCTCAAAAAAATTTGTCTTACCCTCCATACTTATCATCTCCATAAATGCAAATGGATTTTCTTTATTGTATATCTTTTCATATCCCAACTGTAATACCAACCTATCCGCCACAAACTCTATGTATTGCCCCATTAAATCACTGTTCATACCTACTAAACGACATGGTAAAGCATTCACTATGAAATCTTTCTCTATATCTACAGCATCCTTCACTATCTCATATACTCGCTTCTTATCCAATTTCTTAACTAGCTTGCTATATAATAATATCGCAAATTCTGTATGCAAAGCTTCATCGCGACTTATCAACTCATTGCTAAATGTTAACCCCGGCATTAACCCGCGATTCTTTAACCAATATATTGAACAAAATGCTCCTGAAAAAAATATACCTTCTACACACGCAAACGCCACTAATCTACTCGCAAAACTTGATCTCTTATCTTGTATCCATTTTAACGCCCAGTCCCCTTTTCTCTTTATACATGGAAACTCATTCAACGCATTAAACAACCGCGACTTTTCCTCCCTATCCGTTATATATTTCTCAATCAATAAACTATACATCTCACTATGTATAGTTTCCATCGCTATCTGAAATGCATAAAAAGCCCTCGCCTCTGACACCTGAACATCATTCATAAATCTACTACCTAAATTCTCTACAACCATTCCATCGCTCGCCGCAAAAAAAGCCAAAATCATTGAAATAAAATACTTTTCATCCTTAGTTAACGTCTCCCACGATTTCATATCTTTTGATAAATCTACCTCGTCCACTCTCCAAAAACAATCTAACTGTTTTTTATACATATCATATACATCATGATATTCTATTGGAAATAAAACAAACCTATTATCGTCTTCATGCAGGAGAGGCTCCACTATTTTAGTTGACATACTAAATATTATATATGTTTAGATTTTATATCTTTTATAAATATATATATTATCTACATAATAATTATTAGATTTATGTGGGCGATACGGTTTAACGTCTGAAAATTAAATATATTTATTTATATTTTAAAATAATATAAATAAATAAAATATCTATAATTAATAATGGATATCGCACAAAATGATGCTATTCTAAGTAATATTAAAGAATCTATGCAAGATAATAAAAATGATATTATTAAAAAACTTGTTGAAATTAAAAGAGCTAAAGATGAAAATAAATTTGTTAACGTAATTTACTCTGATTATCAAAACTATTATGATTATATTATTAATGAAAAAATTAAAACTAAAAATGCATTACTTAATATTTTAAAACATTTAGGTTCGCTTAAAAGAGATAATATTATTACTAATGATATGCTTGTACAAACTAAAAAAGAACAAAATGATGTCCTTAGTAAACTATATAATGTTAAAAGCGAACTTGAACTTTTAACACAACATTAAAATATATTATATATATAATATAATGGCTGATGAATCTAAAGAACAACCCATAGCTGATCTGTACGAAAATAAATCATATGATACTATTCAATCTCTAATTAAAAAAAATGGAAATATTGATGATGCTAGAAAAGAACTAGATGCACTTAAAAATCCTAAATTCATTAAGGGAATTAGTGAAGAAATTGAAAGAATTAGGGAACCAACCAAATTATTTTCTGAAGATTTTATATCTAAAAATAATTATTTAACTAATATTAAACCTCAGGATATTAAAGACTATATTGCTAGAGCCCAAACTGCTATTGATGGCGATGATGATATTGAGACTAATTCAGCCATTGATGATTTAATTAAAGTATTTGATATGGTAGATATTGATACATTTGAACGTGATGTTGAATCAATTATTACTACTGTTACTAGTAATAATAAACAAGTTATGCAAGATGTCAGAACTATTACCTCTAAAGCTATTGAGGCTAATAATATTCTAAACTATATTTTATGGTTAATTGATGGAATTAATCAAAATATGGAATTTTTAGATAATGGTATAAAAATTATTCTAAAACTACAAGAAAGAATACTAGAACTAGAAGAGGTCATTAAAGTATCTAGTCAAAAAAACATTGATGATAAAGATAAAATTTCTCAACTTGAGAAAACGGTTCAACGATCACAAGAAATAAACCAAATGGGACAAGAAGACGTTCAAGCTAACAAACAAGAACTTCAAGATAACAGATTAAAAGTTAAACAAACCCTTTCTCAACTAACCGAACTTAAAGATAGATATGATTTAATAATTAAAAAATATGTTGATTTAAGTAAAAAATATCAGCTAGTTAATAATGGAGTTAGAAATTTAATGTCCCTAGAAAATCCGGATCTTAAAAGAGCTACTCAGTTGGTTGAAACTGTTTCTAAAACCGCTAAGGATGTTGCTGATAAAACCGAGGATCTAATATTTAGACAAAAAAAATTTCTTGATTCAATGCCTACATCTGCATCTGATGCATCACCCCAGTCTTTATCCGGCGCGACAGCAGAATCTAAATCATCATCTCAACCACTCCCACCACCACTTTCAGCTGCCATTGCACCACCACCATTATCTCAACCATCGTCTCAGTCCTTATCTAACCCCCAGCCAGCATCTAGTGCCACCCCAGCTTCTTTAAGTCAAGCTAATAAAGCTCGGGTGGGGCGAGGAAATATACTACCTTCAACTGATCCTGTCAACATAAATACTACTGGTCTATTTAGAAGACCAGCAGGTTATGATCCGAGCGCTCCTATGTATGGACCCGAATCATCTCAAGTCAACAGGAGCGCAGGGGTCAATCAAGATTCTGCTAGACGCGCATTGATCGCGCGGGGGATGCTACCACCAACTGGTGGTAAAAAAAATAAAAAAACCAAAAGTAATAAAAAAACCAAAAGTAATAAAAAAACCAAAAGTAATAAAAAACAAAAAAACAAAAAAACTAAAACCTTTTAACTATTTAATTTAATTCTACATATTTTTATTTTTATTCTTATTTTTCAACCATTTTTTTATTTTCCTTTGCAATAATTTAAACCATACTGTTTTAATTATTGCTACCTCCTCCAGTCCATCCAACTGTTGTATCTTTACTATCTCCAATTCATTCCTTTTTCCAAAAATGTTTTTGAAATTTCGTATCGGATGTTTTATATCACTAAAATATTTTTCATCCCAAACCTCTATTGAATCTTTTTGACTATTTGCTACTATTTCCTTATATAGTAAATATTCTTTACCATAAAACTCATTCAACTCTATATCATAAACTACCATATGTTGACCTTCAATATTTTTTGATGTACAAACGGTCTTACCATGATGATAATCCCAATACAACTCTGTTAGTGCCAACTTGTATACCATATTGTTTTATTCTATATTTAGTTTAAACATACTATTTATTCAATTTATTTTTATTTAGTAGTATATATATGATTGAATCTTTATTGAACCATAAAACTATATTATATATATTATTATTTATTGTTATAACTAATTTATTTAACTATATATCTAATAACAAATATAATTCTATATTAATATTTTCTCTTACTGCTTTTTTATTTAACAATATGGAATACCAACAAACACACACACTCATTATTGCCCTAACTGTTTCTACACTTTACAATATGTTTTTATACAACAAAGAGGGTATTACTTCTGCTGAACAGCAAGCCACCGATCAAACTGAACAAGCACAACTCAATGTTGAGCGTAACGAAAATTTACCAGCATGGTTACAATCTACCTCCACATCTTCTATTATGTCATCTATACCCGTACATGACGATCACTCACACGCTGATGAAGAACTGGCAGGAACTACCTTTACTTATGGTGAAAGTAATCCTGATGGAACAGTATCTACTACTGGAGGTAGCAATCCTGTATGTGGCGATAATGGGGGGTTTCAATGTCCTTCAGGTTGGTCTGAAAAAAATAATTATGAAAATATAATATGTGCTGATGGAAATTGCAACCAAACCTGGTGTTGTACCAGAGATTCTATCACTGTCATAGAAGAATTAGAAAAACTCGTAAATGATGCTGGTATCGCCTATACATCTGCCAAAAATGCGTTTGGGAATGGAACTAACGTCGCAGGTATGGAACACTGGGGTGAGGTGAAGGATATGGTAATTAATAATAATGATGATTTCCAACCTGTTCTGCGTTTCTTTTCTTCCAATTATACTGTTATTGAAGATGCGGAGGATAATCTTAGTAGCATTGATGCTGCTGCACAGAAATTAATAAACGATGGTCCAGAATCTAGTGAGTACACTGCCGAAGAGCTAGATATGCGAGATTATTATGAGAAGGTAATTGATCTCTACTGGAAAGGCGACAATTCCGACACCATCAATGATGATGGCTCCATTAATGAAAGCGGAAATATAACAAATCTTCCTACAGGTGCTACTAAACCTACAGCTATGACCAGAGTTGGTGTTACAAATATGTTAAATGAAATAAACAATACTGAATTGTATAAATTTTATAATAACATAAATAGTTCTGATTCATCTGATATAACATCCACGGAGGATAACTGCAAAACAGCTTATGGATCGGAAGTGAAATGTTATAACCTTGCATCTTCCACTAACTATTCTGACAAGCCCAGCAAACTAGACTGGGATGGTTCTAATGATTCACAGCAGTGGTACCCCTATTTTTTGAATTCACCAATCATTCCTACACGAAACACTACTTGTAGTGAATCGCCAATACACAGTGGTGCAGGATACTGGACTTCCGACCCCGGCAACGGCCCTACGAATATTGCTTGGAACTGCGATTCTTAATTAAAATATTATTATATTATATATGTTATCTGATGGATTGAATAATATAATAATATTTATGTTAATTCTTACCAGCATTTATTTAGCATATTCTGCTATTAAAATGACTAAAACCTCTACACAAAACACATCCGATTACAATAATTCCTTTTCATCTAACAGCGATGACGATCTTCTTGTTAAACATAAATACGGCTATAATACAAAAGAAAGTGATATACTACTAAACCCATATGCTGCTCCATTACGCGATGATCGCCTGTTCCCCAACTCATTCCCAAAAAGAATGCCTATTAATATTAAAACACAGGGCTGTGACACTGATTATAGACAAATTGGTATTCTTACTAGAACTAATGGCGATGAAACCATTTTACCCTTGATGGGTCGCCCATTAATTGCTGGAAGAGATACGTGGCAGTTCTACACAATTAATGATAAAAATAACTCTGTTAAATTACCTATTATATACAAAAATAAAAGCTGTACAAGTGAACACGGATGCGATAACCTTTACAATAATGATGTTGTAAAGGTTCAAGGTTATAATGATACCTTTAAAGTTACTGTTTATGATAATAATACTATGACCTATTTGCCTTATCTTTAACACTTTTCTCCGACTATTCCTAATTCATTGTCTCTTTCTCTTTCTCTTTCTCTTTCTTTTTCATTTGATCAGCATCTTTGTTTATTTCGCTTGCTTTTTGTGTCGCCGCCGCCGCTGATGCTGCAATCAATTGCGCTTTAGATGTTATACCACACTTTGCCGAATTACCCAATTCACCAAAACGACCTTGTAATATATTACATAACATGCTTGATCCAACACCAGAACCACTTTCATATTTTGCAATTTTGTCCTGTAATTCTTCTATTGTTTTATTTAAACCTACCACCGCCGCCGACTGTTCCATTCCTTCTTCATTCGGTACTTCAACTATCAACGTATATGCTTGATTTACTTCTTTTCCATCTATTTTAGTACTAGTTATTTTACTTATTAAATCTTGTGTTAAACTAATATTAAAGGTGCTATTTGATCCTTGTCCTTTTATCTGAACTGTTATGTATTTATCATTATCTTTAATTGCTTTATCCATCGCCTTTTTATTTGTTTCATCTATTTTTAAATACATTATATTTCTATTTTTAGGTCTATTAGCATTCACATATGCATGCATGTCGTTTTTTATTTTATTAGTTACTGATCTATATAATGGCTCTGGAAACATACCTTTTAATACTTGTTCTACTTGTTCTACTTTGCCACGGTTATCAACTGAAATATCTAATTTTTCTATAATACTTTTTGCATTTTCGTTATTTTGTTTCATTAACGATTGTCTAATTCCATATTCTATATCACCTTCATTGGCTTCAGTTTGGCCACCGCACATTCCGTATACACCACCTTTTTGCCACTGTTTACTCTTAAAACTATAATTACTTATATGTCTTCTTTTTTTATTATTTAAACTATATTCTTTCTTAACTCTACCTCTTTTACCAGCTTTTTTATCATTTCTATTAGAGTTTTTATGTTTTTTCATTATTTTACTAATTTTACCTCTTGACAATTTCATATATATATAAAATCAGAAATTATTATAAATATTATATCTAATATTTATATATATATGCCTGGCAATCTTCAAACGTTTTTTTTAGACACAACATTTCCCGAAAATGATATAGCAGTGGAATATAATAATCAGTGTACACTTAATTGTTCTTATTTTCATGACTATGGTTCAGCTGCATTCCCTGTAGGATACGTTGCTGATAATAATAAAAAAGCTACACTTGATACTAATGATGGTAAAAAAATTTTTACATTAGAATCTATAAATGCTTATAAATTTACGGACACGAGTACAGTCAATAGCGACAATGATGGCATTGATACTTATACACGATATAATTTGGTTCTTTATCATACATATGGGGGGGATAAACTATTTGTAATTATTCCATTTTATGATATGCCTACCGATTCAGCAAATACATTAGACTTAAATAATATTAAATTAAATAATATAATTCCTGAAAGTGAATATTATTTTAACAATGATGCTACTAATAGTACTTATATTCTAATGTTTCCACCCCAAGGATATAAAGTATCAAATGAGTCCGTCGCCTACCCAGATAATGGTGACGCGCAGGCCGCCTCCTACGTTATGACCGCCACCGCCACCACTGCCGCCTCCGCCGCCACTGGTGGCGGTGTCGCCATTACCATCCCCGCCTCCACCGATCTCCTCTACAATCCTTATGGCACTAAATCCAATGCATATGGTAGTTCTGCAAATGACATTTGGATTGACTGCACTCCTACCGGAACATCGGATGAACAAATAATGTACAAAAAAAAACGCAGTAACTTATTTCCTAAAGTATTTAAGCTTAATAATGAACATGTTAATATGTTTATGGGTGTAGTTGCTGGTCTTATATCTATCGGTATGTTCAATGCAGCATTTTCTAAATTAGTTAAATAAAAATGAAACAAATATAAAGAACTAGCAATGTAATAAATGCACAAAATGCATGTGATATTCAAAAATATACCAGAGGATGTAACATGGAATATATTAAAATATTTATCACATCCTATAACAGCCAATAAATCTCTCATAATTGATATAGCAAAACAAAAGTCTATGCTATATCAATATCTAGACAAACGATTTAATATATTCTATTTTGAAGGCATATTTAATCCTTCTGTAATTAAAATTATTTTAAAAACATTTAAACATGACATAGATCTATACAGAAATAATAATAATATTTGGAATGAAATTCTGGAAATTAATCCTTATGTTAACAAAAAATATATTAAATATTTATCTAAAATTAAACCATTTTATATATCTCCTTAGTTGAATCACTAGGAACATATTTTGGTTGTGATATATTATTTTGTGCTGCCATTGGTAACATTCTTGCTACGGTTTGTTCCTCTAATGACGATCCACCTGATATTTTTTTCATAGCATCGGCGCTGTATGCTTTTTTAACATCAGCTATTTTCACCTTATTAAGAACACCATTAGATGCTACAGGAGAAGATGGACCCTGTACTAGTAAGAAAATAAGAATAATTCCCAATACACCCAAAACCTTATTAGGACGCGAAAATAAAACAAATACAAATACAAGCAGTGTTATCATACCGGGAACAGACATTAATATGTCCTGAATACTAGCAGGAATAGTTTTATTCATACCCATAACGATCAAAAAAGCCAAAGTAAAACCAATAACTAATTCATATGGCTGAGTTTTTTTACCGAGGAATGGCATGTTTTTCTGAAGCATTTTCATATATTTATTGTAAATATTATATTTTGAAAATTGAAATAAAAATATAACACATAATAGATACAGCAATGGTAAATACATATTTGGGAAATAAAGGATACTCTATCTACAAAAATACTATATCCATAAAAGAACAAAATTATATTCGTAAAGAATTAACAGTAAAACCATATGTTCCTAAAACATCTATGACGACATCCGCTGAATTTCCTATTTACCGTGAATCTAATGAAAAGTTATATGTTCCTAGATTTTTTGGAAATAACCTATATGGTATTCCTGATGAAATAAGAATTCAACCCGGAAAAGATATTTCTTTAAACTTCGTTGGAAAGCTTATGGATTTCCAACTTCCTATAATTGATTCTTATCTAAAAGCTGCCCATGAAAAAGGAGGTGGCCTATTAGAAGTTGGTTGTGGATGTGGCAAAACTGTTATGGCACTAAATATTATATCTGTTCTTAAAAAGAAAACTCTTATAATGGTACATAAAGAATTTCTTCTTGAACAGTGGATTGAAAGAATATCACAATTCTTACCGGATGCAAAGGTCGGCAAAATACAGGGACAAATCATTGATATAGATGACAAGGATATTGTTATTGGTATGATTCAATCTCTTTCTATGAAATCATATCCTACATCTGTGTTTGACGAATTTGGTTTAACTGTAATTGATGAAACACATCATATCGCAGCTGAGGTATTCAGCAATTCACTTTTTCACATTGTATCGCCCTACATGTTGGGTCTATCAGCAACCATGGTTAGAAAAGATGGATTATCCAAAGTGTTTAAATTGTTTATAGGAGAAGTTGTTTACAAATTAAAGCGGGATAATACCGATCCTGTAACAGTTAAAGCACTACATTATAAAAATACTGATGAAGAATTTAGTGAAACTGTATTAAATTTCAAAGGACAGACACATTATTCCATTATGATTAAAAAAATATGTGAATTTAATCCAAGATCAGAATTTATTTTGAAAGCCCTACAGGAAACGCTTAAAGATCCATTAAATAAACAAATAATGATATTAGCACATAATAAAAATCTTTTGAGTTACCTTTTCAAAGCTATAGAACACCGAAATATGGGTTCAGTAGGATTTTACATAGGTGGAATGAAACAAAAGGATTTGAAAACCTCAGAATCAAAAAGGATAATTCTCGCTACATATGCTATGGCAGAAGAAGCGCTAGATATTAAAACACTCACTGCATTAATCATGGCAACCCCAAAAACTGATGTAACACAGGCGGTTGGAAGAATATTGCGAGAAAAACATGAAAACCCTATGGTTATAGATATTGTGGACCAACATGATGTTTTTATTAAACAGTGGAAAAAACGTAAAACCTTTTATAATAAATGTAAGTATAAAATACAAGAATACGATGGAAATAATGTTATTGTTAAGGAGGATAAACAAGAAGATAATAACCCATTGAAAAAAGGTAAATGTTTAATTAAGATTGATACTACCTAGATTGTGTAATACAATTAATATCATTTTTTGATATAGCCACACTAGAATCTACTGCAAGTTTTAAAGGAATCCATTTTCTAAATTTATTACTATATTTGCAAATTATTTTACATATTTTATCTTTTATCAAAAACTTTTCAACATCAATATTTTCAAATTCCTCTTCAGAATCACTTTCCTCTATGTAATCCAATCTTTTGTTTTCTTTTATTTTTCTAAATATGTTATTCATTAAAATACTAGTTTTATATGAATCTATATAAGCTGTATCATAATAATCATCATTATTATAATACAACTCATAAATATCTGATTTAATACATGCCTTTACCTTAAATATAGATTTTTTTTCATTATTAATAGAATTTGTATTAACTGTTTCTCCATGTAAATTCCTGATTTGTGCACAATAAACATTATAACATACATTTTCCATCATTTTATTAAACACAACATTATTTGTATGCATCAATGGTAATGTTATAATAAGTTGATTTCTAACATATATTTTTTTATTAAAATCATCATTTAGCATTTTTTCAAATAAATGAAGCTTATTTATAAAATTAAAATTTTCTATATTCTTTCCTTTATAATATAATATATTTTCAACTGTAAAACATCTAGCATCTTGATATTTAACACAAGTACCATACAGTATTGTACCATAAGCTAATTCCGAATTAAAACCACAAACGGCCGTTGAAATATTATTGGGATTAATACCTAATGTTCTAGTATTAATCTCAAGCAAAAAACAAACATTATTCTTATTATAATATGTAAACCAAGCCAAATATTTCTTACCATATGGAATAGCCGTATACAAATCGCCAGAAACCTCCTTATGTGAAATATATTCATAAGGAAGTTCAATTTCAGGTAACCTTTTCAGGATATGTTTATATGACATATATATATACAAATATATATACCCCTATATCAATTACTTATATATTTATAGATTACCTACATAAATTTCTTATAAATACATATTGTATAATTTGTCCTACATAATGGTCACGTTCAAAAAAAAGTTCCTAAAAGTTCCTAAATTCAGTCTCGTTGAAAAAGTCCATTTCTCAATTCTTTTTTGAGAAATCCCGATTTGGACAAATATATTTGTCCATTTCCTGATTTCTCTGATAAAAATATAAATATATATATATGAAAATCCACATTACATCATAATGGTTTGTGTTATAAATTATAGATTTATAATTTTGTTACTGAAAAGAAATTTTAATGAAATTCAAAAAAATTTAAAAATAAAATCGGTGGATAACACATGGATAACATGGATAACCCAAAAAAACCCCAAAAATATTCATGCAAATTATGTGACTTTAACACATTGAATCTAAAAGATTATAAAAGGCATTGTCTTACTCAAAAACACCTTCAGTCAGCGATGGATAACAAAAACCCCAAAAAAACCCCAAAAAACCCCAAAAAAACCCCAAAAAACCCCAAAGGAGAATTGGTCTGTTTTTATTGTAAAAAAGTCTATAAATATCGTTCAGGATTGTCCAAACATATAAAAAAATGTGTTGAAAATGCAGACGATGATGGATTGATTGATAATAAAAAAATCATATTAAATAAAGATGTAAAAGATAAAGATGCAATGCTCTTAGATATGTTTGATCAGAATAAAGAGTTACATAAGATAATAATAGATCAGAATAAGCAGATATCAGAATTGATACCAAAGGTAGGTAATACAACAAATAACTTTAATTTAAATGTATTTTTAAATGAGGAATGTAAAGATGCTATAGATTGGACATCGTTTATAAATTCTATAGAGCTAGAGTTAAGTTCATTAAAGGAGTTAGAAAATTCGGATATTACAAAAAGCATTACAGATGCTGTATGTAATAAGATACATGAATTAGGTGTATATAAAAGACCAATACATTGTGTGGACAAAAAGCGTAAAAAATTATGTATAAAAAATGAAGAGGAATGGGAACAGGATGATAATAAGGTTAATAATTTATTATTAAAAGGAGACAAAGAATTACAACATAAATATGTGGTATTAATAAAAGAGTGGGAAGAGGCACATCCGGATTGGTTAAATGATGAAAGTTTGGTGGAAGAATATATGAATATGTCGAGTAAAATATATCAAAATGTAGACGATATAAAATATAAGGTAGAGTTACTTAAAGAAGTGGCAATACCTAAAATAAATTAATTATCAAGCGATGTAACAGTAATATTTTTAATGTAATCTTTAAGTTGTGTTTTTTGTTCATTTAGTTCATTTTGGTCATTTAGCTCATTAAGTTCATTTTCTGTAGTATCTAATGATACTAAATCATTTATGGAAGTAGTATCTAATGATACTAAATCATTTATGGAAGTAGTATCTCCTATTTCAATTGTAGTTGTAGGTTTTGCAATTAAATGTGGTTCTGTGTGATATGTAGTAGGTGTATACGTGGATGAATCGTTTTCGGGGTCAATAAATTTAGTTTTAGGTACAGTAAGATTATCTTTAAACATTAAATATAGGTGATGAATAATAG
>Ga0302131_1001017_pt1 | contig 15697 bp, 10 predicted proteins | sample CB9_20m_MG_FD_203105 | JGI IMG/M metagenome (GOLD analysis project Ga0302131, IMG submission 203105) | Marine microbial communities from Western Arctic Ocean, Canada - CB9_20m | ecosystem: Environmental > Aquatic > Marine > Oceanic | place: Canada: Western Arctic Ocean | collected 2017-09-19
AGAGACCTTGAGCAACTGCGTATCGCTTTAGAGCGAGTGGAAGCAGCTCGCACAGCAGAGCAATTTTCCATTGCAGATGAAGCCTTTCACCAGAGTATCGCCGAGGCTTGTGGCAACCCATTGATGATTTGGATTTACGAGCAAGTTAATGAGGTACGCCGCCATGAACTATGGCGGGCTAGCCGAGGCGAAGTACTGAGCCAACAAAATATGACCCAATACAATGCCCATCACCGGGCTTTGTTTGAGGCCATTAGCCAGCGCGATGCTCAAGCGGCAAAAGCCCATATGATGGAGCACCTTAGCAAGGCTAGAGAAGACCTAGTGCGCTAATGTCAGCCACATAAAGCCACTTTGTTAAAAAATTTCACAAAATATTACATTCCATTCATAGCATAGACAAAATCTGTTCATATCAACTTGTTAATCTGAAGATAGCAGGATCGCTGAACTCTGCGATTTTTACAGGACTATATTGAGCCAAGTGCCTATGAAACCCCTTAGTTACTACAGTGCCAACCCTATGCCACACCCTGTAATGGGTGCGGATGGCACTCAACGCTACCGAGTACCTGCACAGCATTTGATCTCTTTACAGTTGGCCGCAGGCTCTACCATAACTTTGCATGATCCAGAAGGTGAGCAAGAAGCACAGCTTATTGCGTTCGATAAAGATGGAAAGGCCGATCTTGCAAGCTTGGGTGCGGCTGCTAATAGTGATATTGCACCCTTACGCAAATGGATGGACGCTAACGATCACAAAAGCTGCCAAGGTATTTCCATATTTGGCGCCAAGTCAAAACCCCAAAGTAAGCAGACTTTCACCATCATGAGTGACTGCCTGTGCTTGATCGCTGCCCCAGGCGAAGACATGGGGCCCGACCAGCTGCTCCCACCTACCGACATTATCGTTGGCGTCACTGGTGGCCAAGTTATTGAAGATGAGGATTTGCCAACACCACTGGGAGTGGTAGATCGTGAAATTCGCGTGCACAACAGCACCGCTGAAAGTTATTTAGTCAAAGCTGGCGAATACATTCAAATTATTGATGTTGCTGGGCGTCAATGCTCAGATTTCATTGCCCTAGACGCTGCGCGTTTAGCTGAAGGGGTAGAAAAACTGATTTGCCCATTAACAACCCGAACCTTAATGGCGTCTGCCTTTCCCGGCCCAGGTTTGCACGACAAGTTTTATACCGATGATCAGATTAACATCCTTAATGTGATCCAAGATACTGTGGGGCGTCACGATACCTTTAACTTAGCGTGCAGTGCAAAGTATTACGATGACACTGGCTACCCTGGCCACACGAATTGCTCAGACAACTTGAATGCAGTACTGGGACCAATGGGCATAGCACCACGTAAAGGCTGGCCCGCAGTGAATTTTTTCTTTAACACTGGCTACGATGATTACGATCAACATAGCTCTTGCCAGCCTTGGACTCGCCCTGGTGACTACGTATTAATGCAAGCTCAGGTCGACCTTGTTTGTGGCTCAACGGCTTGCCCAGACGACACCAGCCCAGCTAATGGTTGGAACCCAACCGACATTCACGTGCGGATTTACGCCGCTGATAATCACTTTGAGAAAGGCAATGCCTTCCGAAAAAACGCCGTAGCGGATTCAACTATGACCAAGAAAACAGCATTCCACGACCGCTTCGCCACCATGACTCAGCACTTTGTTGATTACAATGGCTACTGGCTAGCCAACCATTTTAGTAACTATGGTGCCATCGCCGAATACTGGGCATGTCGTGAAAAGGTTGTATTGATGGATCTAAGCCCACTGCGTAAATGCGAAGTTTTGGGGCCAGATGCCGAGAATTTATTAAACTACGCAGTTACCCGCAATATTCGTAAGCTTGCCATTGGCCAAGTCATTTACACCGCCATGTGCTACCACAATGGTTGCATGGTAGACGATGGCACTGTTTTCCGTCTTGGTGCAGATAACTTCCGTTGGGTTGGGGGTTGCGATGGTGCCATTGAATGGTTACGCAAAGTGGCAATTGAGAAGAATTTTAAGGTAGTGATCAAGGACTCTAACGATCAATTACACAATTTACCCGTACAGGGTCCGCTTAGTGGAGAAACTTTGAAGAAAGTGATTTTCACACCTGATAGCCAAACAACCATGGAAGACTTGCGTCCGTTTCGAATTACCCATGGCCGTATTGGTGGACCTCAAGGAGTACCTGTGACTGTTTCCCGCACGGGTTACACTGGTGAGCGTGGATACGAAGTATGGTGTCACCCTAAACATGGTCATGAAGTATGGGATGCAGTTTGGGAAGCCGGACAAGAATTTGGTATCACACCGTTAGGCCTAGAAGCGCTCGACAATCTAAGAATTGAATCGGCACTCATTTTTGCCGATTACGAATTTAACGACCAAACAGACCCGTTTGAAGCCGGCATAGGTTTCACCGTGCCACTTAAAACAAAAGACGAAGATTTTATTGGCCGAGATGCTTTGATTGAACGACAAGCGAATCCACAGCGTCAATTGGTGGGTTTAGTGCTAGAAGGTGAAGAAATTGCCAGCCATGGAGAATGTGTGCGCGTAGGCCGCCAACAAGTGGGCACCATCACCAGCGCCGTGCGCTCGCCTATATTAAATCAGAACATTGCCTTGTGCAGCATGTCCATTGATCACATCGAACCTGGTATGCAGGTAGAGGTAGGCAAGCTTGATGGCCATATAAAACGTATTCCTGCAACCGTAGTGGGTATTTCTCACTATGACCCCACTAAGTCTCGGGTTAGAGCTTAACGTGGGCTAGTGTTGCGACCCTTTTTTGACTTAGGCAGCATCCTCAGTCGAAAAAATAAACAGGACTTTGCCTGTAATCAAAGAAATAGTAATGCGTAGCTACCAATAAACATAATATCTGGAGCCATGCATTATGTTTTAAGCAAGCGCGCCACTACATTTGTAGTGAGCAAGTTAGCTCTTAGAACTGCTGTAGCTCAATTAGACTCAAAAGAGTCGCCCATAATGACTGCACATGGTTCAAGGCTGTTATTTAGCAGCTGGTGCTTTTTACTTCTGGTTGGTAAATGCACTAATTTTAATAACTAAAATAATATTGAGGTCAGACTAATGAAATTTAGAAATACTCTTATAGCCGGCGCAGCTGGCATCGCATTATCACTAACTGGTGTAGCCAAAGCTGCTGATAGTACACAACCCATTGTTATCCCAATCCACAACTGGTCTAGTCAAGTGGTTATGGCTTATGTTATTGGTGGCATGTTTGAAAGCATGGGTAGCAACGTTGAATATGTTCCAGCCGACACACAGGCAGTTTACGAGTCCATTCGTAACGGTGACGTGACCATTTCACACGAAGTTTGGCAATCTACTTTTGGTTCTTCGTTCTACAATGCCATGGCTAAGGGTGGTGTGATCGATGCAGGTAGCCATTCAGCAACGACGCTTGAAGAAGTGGGTGTTCCAACTTGGGTCATCGAAAAAGGTCTATGCCCTGGCCTACCTAACTGGGAAGCGCTAAAGGATTGTAGTGCTAATTTTACTACAGCTGACTCAGGTGGCAAAGGCCGTTGGTTAGAAGGCCCACAAAGCTGGCATGGCACTCTAATGCCTGATCGCATTGCGGCCCTTGGTCTTGACGACAAGTGGACTGTTAAGTTTGCTGGCAGTGCTGATGCACTCTGGACAGAACTTAATTCTGCAAAAAAAGAAGGTCGTGGTACAGTGGTCTTTAACTGGACACCAAACTTTACTGATGCTGAAGGTTTCACTTTCATCGAATTTCCTCCCTACTTTGACGGCTGTCGTATAGAGGATGGCGGTGATGGTAGTTGTGGATCACCAGTGGGTTGGTTGAAGAAAGCGGCGAACTACAAGTTCCCAAAAACTCACCCTGCTGCCTATACAGCGTTTAGTAAATTATCGTTCTCTACTACACAAGTGGGTCAAATGGCGGCTCTAGTTGACGTTGAGAAATTAGACCATAAAGATGCTGCCAAAAAATGGCTTGCTGAAAACGAAGATGTTTGGATGGGTTGGACTAAGTAATAGTTTAAACTGTGTAATCTGAACTAACACAACCCTCTGCTTGGTATCCAACCAGAGGGTTCTTTTTTGACCTCATGGCTTTTACTAAATTGTTCAAGATGTCACCTTTAATTCTTAAAATCTAAAATAATGAATCCGCCTATGTCTATGCAAAATGAAACGTCACCTTCGGTCGAACCCGTTATCCGTTGTGACTCCGTTTATAAAATTTTCGGTGACAATGCAGAAAGCATGTTAAAAAAATCTAATGGCGTAGTAGATGCTGCGAAATTCCAGGAGGCAGGTTGCATCGTTGGAGTTAATAACGCGTCATTCGATATTCATGCCGGTGAACTGCTTATTATTATGGGTTTATCAGGCTCTGGCAAATCAACTCTATTGAGATGTATCTCTAGATTAACCGACGCCACTGCTGGCAAAATATTCATTGATGGCGAAGATATCCTCGCCATGAATAATAAGCAGTTGATTGAACTGCGTCGCAGTAAAATGGGCATGGTGTTTCAGAACTTTGCTTTATTACCCCATAAAACAGTGTTGGAAAACATTGCATTCCCATTACAAGTTAAGGGAGTGAGCACTCAAGAAAGTGTTAATCGGGCCAAAGAAATGGTGGATCTTGTGAGCCTGACTGGGCGCGAAAACTATTTCCCCCGCGAGCTATCTGGTGGCCAACAACAACGTGTTGGTATTGCCCGTTCGCTTGTGATTGAACCCGAGATCTGGTTCCTAGACGAACCCTTTTCTGCACTTGACCCCCTCATTCGTAAGGAAATGCAGGATGAATTTCTGCGTTTACAATCGGTACTTCACAAAACGATATTATTTGTCACACATGACTTTGATGAAGCCTTACGCTTGGCAGATCGCATCGCAATTATGAAAGATGGCATCATCGAACAACTTGATACGCCTGCGAACATTGTACTTAACCCAGCCACGGAATACGTGCGCAAGTTTACTGAAGGAGTGCCGCGGGAAAAGGTATTGAAAATTGAATCTGTAATGGATGAATTTGATTCAACTGAGTCAATGAGTGACCTAAAAGTACAAGAAGACGCCATTATTGAAACTGTTGCAGAGGCTATATTAAGCTCCAGCAAGCCTGTGACGGTGATCGATAAATCGGGCCAAGCAGTGGGTGTCATCAATGCTGCAAAAATTGTTCATGTTCTCTTTGGCGACCACTCAAACCAGAAGAGTGAAAACTTATCATGATCAGACTATTTAAGCAGAGGAAATACTTACAGTTTATTTTATTACTAGTGATTTTTATTCTGTTAAACCAGTTTATTGCTCCTACTGAAACTAACATCCTGTGGCGTTTACCCCCATTAATTGAAGCATTTCCACTATTTATCAATGATTCAATTAGTTACCTGATGTTCGAGTGGTGGCCTATTGAGATTTATGACCCTGACATAGAAGAGTTTGAGCAAAAACCTTTGGTGAGCCAATTTACACGAGGGATATCAAGCATCATCCTGTTTCTGATTGAGTTTATTAGAGAACTTATGTTGGGTGGTGTTAAGACCATTGTGGCCTTTTCTAGTTGGGACTGGGCAACGGCTAACCCTTGGGCAAGATGGCCTGGTTTACCTTGGACTGTGGTCGCTGGCGGCGCCGCCATTCTTGGCTATTCACTGGGCGGTCGTGGCCTTGCACTATTAGCAGGACTTTCAACCTCATACATTGCAGTTTTTGGTCAATGGGAACCATCTATGCAAACCCTGTCCTTCGTTTTAGTGGCCGCTCCCGTGTCAGTTGCACTGGGCCTCACTTTTGGTGTCTGGGGGTTTCGCAATAAGCGTGTCGAAGCCGTGCTCAATCCACTACTTAACATGGCGCAGATCATCCCCCACTTTTCTTATTTGATTCCTGTCATGGTGTTTTTTGGCATTGGAGATCACGCAGGTGCAATTGCAACAGTTATTTTTGCAACACCACCCATGGTGCGTCTAACGCTATTAGGACTTAAAAAATTGCCGCCAGAAGTCGCTGAATCTGGCGTGATGAGTGGCTGTACCGACTGGCAATTATTAACTAAAGTACTCATTCCTACCGCCCGTCGAGACATTTTGATTGGGGTCAACCAAGTGATCATGCAGTGTTTGGCAATGGTGGTACTTGCTTCTCTTATTGGAGCCAAGGGACTCGGTATTGACTTACTGATCGCCCTCAACCGCTTAAGAATTGGGGTTGCCATAGAGATCGGTGTCTGCATCGTTTTAATCGCCATTGTTCTTGATCGGCTATCACTAGCATGGGCTAACAAGCAAACAGATTATTTTGCTGACCTGACCTTCACTCAACGCAATAAATATCCACTGATGTTTGGTGCGGTGTTTGTAATTGGTATTATCTTTGCCTATATCGGTAAGTTCATTTTCCCCGAGGGGTTCAACTACCTTTACCTAGTTCCCCATGGTAAAGGCATCTCCACTGCACAATTTTGGCAAGACGGAGTGGACTGGATCTGGGATACCTTCTTTTATAGTCTCAAAGGTTTTAATGAGTGGCTGATTGTTGAAGTATTGATGCCCGTGAAAGCATCGTATTTGGGCATGCCAGTGGCCGCCACCTTTACCCTGGTAATGGGCGTAGGATTTATTGTTGGTGGTATTCGCACTGCCCTAACTGTCGGTGGATTCTTACTGTTTATTGCACTTACAGAATGGTGGGATAGGGCTCTAATTACGGCATATTTGATGAGCGTATCGGTAATAATATCAGGCTTTACTGGCATCGTTATAGGTACACTGTGCGCCCAACACCCAGTATCTACGCGCTTCATTTTGACCTATTGCGATACTTTTCAGACTTTCCCATCGTTTATCTATTTAATTCCAGTCATGATGTTATTTGGTGTTACCGATACGTCTGTGCTCATTGCCATTGTAGTGTATGCCACGATCCCAGCACTAAGGTACACAGTTCAAGGTTTACTCAGCGTACCAGAGTCCTTACACGATGCTGGCACAATGTCGGGGGTAAGCCGATTACAGCGCTGGCTATCCATTGAATTACCGATGTCATTTCCACATATAGCTTTGGGTATTAATCAAACCGTGGTGTTTGCACTGTCTATGGTCATTATCGGTGCAATGATTGGTACGGATGATCTTGGTCAGCTCATCTTGGGTTCCCTATCAGACAGGAATGGTGTGGGCGATGGTCTAATTCTAGGCATCTGTGTAGCCTGTATTGGCCTTGCTATTGACCAGATCCTGAGAACTTGGGCGAATCAAAGAAAACAGGCACTGGGCCTGAATTAAGCGTCAGTTAGGCTAGGTTAGCGACCTAGCTTAACTTGGTCTAACTAAGCCTAGCTAGGCTCTAGTAATCAGTTAATCTCTTACTGGAACCTCGGTCATGATGCCGCGTTGAATTGCCCCTGCTTTATCGTATAGGGGTAGTTCAGCCAACTGGCCCTTATGCAATGTGCCATCAATGCACCCCACGCTAACCAAAGTGTCAGGCGGATAGCCTGATTTGAGCATTAATGCAATGCCAATACCTTGTTTTAAATAAGGCGACGTTGCCCCGGCAGTCACCTTACCAATAGTTTGACCATCCAGCATAATAGCTGCGCCTATATGGGGTTCTGCAACACAAAGGAGGCCTATTAAACGCGTTTTCTTGGTTGCAGCTTTAAGTGCTGCTTGGCCTATAAAATCACCCTTGTCTTGATCCACAAATATACCTAGTCCTACATCATAGGGTGTCGTGGAATCATCAAAATCTGAGCCTGCATTAAGAATACCCGCTTCGATTCTGCGGATATGCATTGAATCGAGTCCAAAGATGTCGATACCATAGGGCTCGCCTGCCTGCTTTAAGTGCCGCCACAAGGCATCTGCATCATGATGGGGTTCGGTGTAGAATTCCCAGCCTAACTCGTTGGTGTATCCAGTGCGAGTGATGACAAGCTCTTGCCCCCCAAACTTAACCCTCGCCATGGCAAAGTAGCCAAAGGGATCGGGCATTCCCTCGTCACTTGCTGCGGCCAGCACTTTCATCGCATTAGGTCCTTGAACCTGAGATATAAATATTTTAGGATCGGTAATTTCAACATCTAAGCCTATTGCGTGAGCTCGAGCCCAACTGAAGAAGTCACCATCGGCCTGCCCATACCAAAAACAGTCCCTTGTGAGTCTCAATAAAATACCATCAACTAACAATCCTCCATCTTCATAACAGGCAAGCCCATAGGCACAACGGCCAATGTTTAGCTTAGTAATATCTTTGGTGAATAGCTTGTCCAGTAAGCGCTCGGCATCAGGGCCCTTAAACTGAAGTGGCAGCTCACCCGTGTTTAACACAGCCACTTTTTGACGCAGGAGCCAATAGCCATCTATGGTTGATCTCTGGTCGAAACAACAGGCCATTAAGCGACGGTTATAGACGCAATAATGAGGCCCTAATGGGCGCTCAATGTCATGAAATCGGTGACGTGTTAAACCAAAATCCCAACCTGCACCGGCTATAGTGGTGACTAAATCTCGTGTCTTACCATCGCTAGAAGCCATTGTATGCTCCTCCTGAGTCAATTCGTTTGAGTTCTAATGGGGTTACTTAACGCTTCAATAACTAATTTCTGGAAGTGGTGAACACCATGCTCACTTAAATGGCTTCGCTGATCATCGACCACAAAGCGGCCTTGGTTATAGGCCAGAGAAGAAAGTCCTTTTTGCACACTTTCACAAAGTCCAATGTCCTCTGGCTGCAGCACCTCGTCTAAATAAGTAATGGCATCTTTTGACGCTGGATTAAGTTGTTGACCAATACCATGCCAGTCTAGTGTTTCATGACATTGGGCTAATCCATCGGGGTGCATTTGTAACATGCTCACATTGGCCTCCCCGGGCATGACCCAGATGGTCAAATTAGGCCAAACAAACCAAGCCGCGTAGCCGAAGGTTTGCTCTCCTGCAACTTTATATGCATTGTTGTTGTTATTACTGGGTTGATGGGAAATATGGCTGGAATAATAATCATGAACTTTAGTTTGGTAGCTGGGCATATCTACCAAATCAACAAAATCTTTATGCGCCGGTTGGCAGTGGTAGCACTCAAGAAAATTGTCCATCATTAATTTCCAGTTGGCTGCAACGGCATAATCAGCATGATACTGGTGTTCTACTTTATCAATTTTAGGCACATAGTACTTAATTTCATCGGCTAAGCCTGCATATACTTCAGTCATTGCAGGTGCATTAGGATCAAGATTAACAAACACAAATCCCAAAAAAAGCTCCAATTTGACAGCTTTAAGATTAAATTCTGGTTCAGAAAATTGCTTTAAATCTTGCAAATTACGCCCGCGTAAAAACGTGCCTTGTTGATCAAAACACCAAGCATGGTAAGGACAAACGATAACGCGAGTATTGCCACAGCCTTCTAACAATTGATGACCTCTGTGCGGGCATACGTTAAAAAAAGCGCCTAGTTCGCCTCCCTGATGCATAATGATTAAGACCTGCTGGCCATGGATATCCGTAGTTAAATAATCCCCTGCCTGCTGTAGTTGAGAGGCATGGCCCACATAAACCCAAGACTTCCAAAAAATAGCTGCTTTTTCCTGCTCATAAATATCTGCGTCTGTGTAATAGCGAGAGGCCAGGGTATACGATGCTTGAGGATCATTCGAGAAAGGTTGTTCTGGTGGTTTTTGGGGGTGTATAAGCGTCATAAGATCACTCTTTTTATTAATTATCATTTGTGACAATTTATACTTTTGGTTTAAAATTGTCAAACATGATCATTTACTAACCTTGAGCGATTGAACTATGGCACGCCCATCCCTTCAAGCTGAACGCCAACAAAGCATTATGGCTGCGTTTACGCGATGCATCAGTAAATTGGGTCTCGAAGCAGCATCCCTTGATGAGATCGCGAAAGAGGCGGGTATGCAGCGCAGCTTAGTACGTCATTTTGCAGGTAACCGAGAGGACTTAGTCAACCAAGTAGCTGATTATATCGCCAGTGAGTTTGAGCATATATGGCAAGCGCAAGGACACTCTCACCGAGACGATCCTTCCGATGATTGGTTATTAAATGTGCTATTTAGCCCTGCACCAGAGACCCAATATCAAATTATGTTGCCTGCATTTTATGCTTTATTGTCTGCTGCGCACCGTTACCCCAGCGTCAGAGTGCGCATGACTCAATGTTTTGAACTTTATGTGGCTGACCTTAGCCTCAAGTTACAAGCTCGACATAAACAAGCCACTACAGATGACTGCCAACAGGTCGCCCTTGGTATTATTAATATTTATTTTGCATGGGACAGTTTGCGTGGCTTAGAGCTAAATTCCACGCTCATTGGAAATAATGAAAAACTGATTAAACGCTTGCTCTCTAGCCTTAATTAAGTATTAATTTTGGTTCGGGGCTAGCCTCTTTAATAAAGCCACATCTCCTATGCTGGTGTTGCTTTTTTAATGCCTGCATCTACTGCTATACTGCGATCTATAAAAGCATAGGTATAACTTATGAAAAGCCATCACATTCTAATAGTTGAAGACGAAGCGATTACCCGCACAAAACTGGCCGGCTACTTTGAGTCGGAAGGTTATCGGGTCACCGCTGTAGGTAGTGCTAAAGAAATGCGCCTTGTGCTGAGCCAAGAAGACGTCAGCATGCTCTTGTTGGATATTAACTTGCCTGATGAAAGTGGTTTATTGCTAGCCCGCGAAGTCCGTGCCAAAAGTAATATGGGCATCGTATTAGTCACAGGGAAAACTGACGATATTGATCGCATTGTTGGACTAGAGATAGGGGCTGATGACTATGTTACTAAACCCTTTAATGCACGAGAGCTTTTAGCACGAGTGACCAACCTGCTGCGGCGTATTCATGACCATAGTGAAACCCCAATCCAACATAAATCCATCTATCATTTTGATGATTTAGTATTGGACGCCTCGCGTCGGCATTTATTAGGTCGGGACCAACAAGAAGTTAAATTAACAAGAGCTGAATTTGAACTCTTGTTAGTGTTTATGGCCCACCCTAACCAAATGCTTAACCGCGATCGGTTATTATCCCAAGTTACTCACCGCAGTTGGGATCCAAATGATCGAACCATAGACGTGTTAATCATGCGCTTAAGGCGAAAATTAGAACGCGACTACAAACATCCAACACTGTTCACTACCGTTCACGGGGAAGGTTATTTGTTTAGTGGCATTAACGAAAATTAGTTTGGATATTAGCCTATATGAGCTGCTGTCCAATTAGTAAGGGCTTTTTGTGAGGCTTTAACTAACTCTGGCAGGTCTTCTAAAATTAAATCTGTACTGGTGGGTTGGCCATGCTTGACTTGGTTTTCCAACTGGTTGACCAATTGGTAGAGGGTTTCGAGGCCTAAACTGCCCGCCGCATTTTTAAAATTGTGTGCCAAATCACTCAGTTTTATCCAATCCGCTTCTTGCCGCGCAACTGCAATAGCCGCCAAATTTTTATGACAAGCTTGGGAAAAAAGGCTCACCATCTCCAACATACAAGCCTTACCCAACACACTGAGATCATCATTGAGTAGTTTTTCATTCACCAACTGAGCTGCAACTTCATTAGGCATCGATACCAAACGCTCTTGTGCCCTGTTAACCCCTAAGAGCAATTCATTTAAGCGCTCTGGATCAATTGGTTTACCCAAAAATCCATCTAAACCAGAGTTTAAATAAGAATCAACTTCTTCTGGGAAAATGTGTGCAGACATCGCAATAATGGGGATTTTCAATCCTAAACGTTTATGCACTTGATGCATTCGAAGAGTGGTTTCAACCCCATCCATACCTGGCATACTAATATCCATTAGAATAAGATCAAAATGTTGCTCCGCCATAGTTAGCGCTTCAAATCCATCTTTTGCTAAAGTCACGCTATGGCTCTCATGACATAAATAACCTTCTACTACGATGCGGCCAATATCATTATCCTCAACCAAAAGCACACGCATACTTGGCAATGGAATTTTTGGCTCAACATTTATCGGCGCTGCGGGAGCCCACTCTAAGTCTGGCCAATAGGGCAACTCAAACCATACTTTTGAGCCTTGCTTAATATCGTTCTCAATGCGGCTATCGATACCAATGGTGCCTTCCATGGCTTCCACCAGAGTTTTACAAATAGACAAACCTAAACCCGTACCACCAAAGCGTCGAGAGGTTGACGCATCATATTGGGTGAAGGGCTGGAACAGGCTCTGATGCATCACTTGAGGGATACCTAAACCCGTATCACTGACTTCAAAACGCAAGCGTTCCCCAGTACCATCGTCTTCTACTAAGCTAATGTGGAGCTCGATATAGCCTACCGTGGTAAATTTAATAGCATTACCTAGCAAGTTGAATAACACTTGCTGTACTTTACCCTGATCGCCCACTAAAGTTTGGGCCTTAAGCTGCTGGGGAATATGCACATCGAGTTGTAAGCCTTTTTCTGCTGCAGCACCTGACATTAGGGCCACCATATTGGCCTCTACCTTAGCTAACTCGTAGGGCAACTGTTCTACCTGCGTATGCCCCTGCTCTACCTTGGCATAATCTAAAATACCATTCAAAATACCCAATAAGGCTTCGGCAGCGGCCTGACTTAAACCGATGTACTCCATTTGAAGGGAATCTAGTTGCGTTTTTTGCAACAACCTTAACGTCCCCAGCACACCGCTCAAAGGCGTGCGAACTTCATGACTCATGGTGGCCAAAAATGCAGTTTTGGCCTGGTTTGCTTGTTCCGCTTCTGTGCGGGCAGTCTCATGCTTTTCAGCCGTGGCTAGTAGCTCTTGGTTGAGCTGCTGCAGCTGTCCTGTGCGCATCTGTATCTCTTGCTCTAACTCTGACTGATAGTTTCTTAGACGCAGTTCTACTGCCTCTTGCTGGTGTTCCAGCTGTTGGCGGGCGAGGGCATTTTCTTTAAACACCTGTACAGTTTTAGCCAACCGACCTAACTCGTCAGAACCACGAATTTGTAATTGATAGTCTAAATCACCTTTAGCTACAGCTAAAAAGGCCTGATTCAACTGGGTAAGTCGGTGAAAAAGATTGCGTTTAACATAAAACCACAAAACACTAATAGCAACCACTGCCAAAATTAAACACGCCATCAATAATACATTGCGTCCATTAGCCACAGCGGTACGCGCCTCATCTGTGGCTGTTTGTACTTTTTCACCAGCCTCTCTACTAGCGGTATCAGCTTGTATCTTCAGGGCTTTGGTTAAGGTGGCACTGGCATTATTAAGCACGACTAATTGGCGATGTACGTCTATGCTACTTCGTTGCAAAGAAAATAGATTGTTTGCTCTGCTGGGTGCAATATTAGCTTTAACGACTGACAACAAGTCTAAGCCTTGTTGGCGACGTCCTGGATCGTTGACTTCGGCAACACGGCGCTTAAGAACCTTCATATTAGTTTGAATTTCTTGTTCAAGTTTATACAAAGCGGGCACATTTGTTTGCTGGGGTAAGAGACTTAATAAACCCATGAGATTAACTGACCGCTCACGCAACTCGTACATTCGGTCCATGTGATCTAAATCAACTTCAATAAGGCGATCAAAAGCAAAATACAAGGCTTGTTCTTCCGTATTAGCATCTGCCAAATCATACAAACTGGATGCCACAGCCGTGGTCATGGTATTCGCATTGGCAACTAAAGAGGTGCTAATATCATGAATCTTGCTCATGGCAAGCAAAGTTTCAGTTTGCAACACCTGCGCTTTTTGTAAATAGTTTAAGCGTTGCTTAACCAAGTTAATTTGGCGAACTAGGTTATCATTAATGCTGACACTCATACTTGCCAGCACCAAGTTGTTGAAAGCATAGTCACTGTCGCCGACTTTGCTGCTAGTTGAATCTTTCAGTTGCTGCAATTGATATTCGATGGCCGTGGTAATTTGCTTGCGCTCAAGCTCATTAGTGACGCCTAAAAGCGCGGGGGCCGCAGTGGCTAAACTGGCGTTAATTTTGGCTAACCTGTGAGCGACCATGATGCTGGGTATGGCTTCGTCAATGACTGAGTTTTGTTTACTGGCCACGCGCTCATAACCTTGCCAGCCGATGACGGCAGCAACTAATAACAAACTAATGGTTAAGGTCATGGCCAGCAGCAATTTACTGCCGACACCAAGGTTGACAGCCATAGGCACTCAGAAGGTAGACTAACGTAGGCGTAAAATACCACAATACACGATGGTACCAAAGTCGCTTTTAATCATCACATGGGCCACATGAGATAGTAAACACATGATTTCTCGTTTAAAACATTGTTTAAGCTTTATTGTATGTCTTGGGATCAGCACCCCAACTTTCGCTGTGTGGGACATCGTCGCTTGGGATCCTCCACTTGACTATGAGGGCCAAACCCGATCATTAATGTACCAACCCATAGGGGAGGCCAGCCAAGCATGGCACTTGTGTGTCACTTATCCACACCTTAAAGACCCTTACTGGCTGAGTGTTAACTATGGCATGGTGGAAGAGGTTAAAAGGCTAGGCGTTAACATGCGAGTGCTTGAAGCCGGAGGTTATCCCCAGCTAGCGACTCAAGTGGAGCAACTTAGTCATTGTGTCGATGCCGCTAGTGATGCCATTATCGTAGGCACTGTTTCTTTTAATGGCCTATCGCCTAGTATTCGTACAATTGCAAAAACCACACCGGTTATTGCCGCTGTAAACGACATTGCCAACGTCGGCATCAGCGCTAAAGCGGGTGTGTCTTGGTACAGTATGGGACAAAAAGTGGGCCAATACCTTGCCCAACGTCACCCAACTAAGGGGACCAATGAAGCAAAAGTGGCATGGTTTCCTGGCCCTAAAGAGTCGGGTTGGGTGGGTTTTATCAATGATGGTTTTCATGATGGCATTGCTGATTCAGGGGTTAGCATAGTGGCTGTGAAATGGGGTGATACTGGCAAGGAAATTCAGCGTAATTTGCTGCAAGAAGTGTTGGAGGAAACCGATGATTTTGATTATATCGTGGGTACTGCGTTAACAGCAGATGCCGCTGTGAGTGAATTACTTAATCGCAATTTACGTGGCAAAATTAACATCGTTTCTACCTATTTTACGCATAATGTATTTCGCGGTATCAAACGCGGACATATTTTAGCAGCCCCAACTGACTCCCCTGTATTACAAGGCCGTATAGCAGTCGATCAGGCTGTTCGAATTCTTGAAGGGAAACTCACAGAACCCCACCTGAGTCCTCGTATACTCATGATTGACCAACAAAATGTAGGTAGTTTTGACACAACTACATCATTGGCCCCTGCCTCATTTTGGCCTACCTTTGAGGTTAAATCAGATTGACTATACTGTAAGAAGGCGTATTTCAGTCACCTCAGGCAACACAAAAAAATCGACAAGTTAGCATTTTAGGTAAAGAGAAATTTATGACTTATAGACTATATTATGCAGCAGAAAGCGCCTCAATGGGAATCCGCTTGATTTTAGAAGAGCTAGGAATGCCCTATGAGTTAATACAATCAACCACAGACAAAGACGTACAACGCCCCCCTGAGCAAGTATTGATCAACCCCAATGGCTGGTTACCCGTTTTAGTGTGGGATGAAGGGGCCATGTACGAAGCCGCGGCAATTACTATATTTTTATGCGATCGCCACCCAGAGGCAAATCTCGCACC
>Ga0302131_1001021_pt1 | contig 15669 bp, 19 predicted proteins | sample CB9_20m_MG_FD_203105 | JGI IMG/M metagenome (GOLD analysis project Ga0302131, IMG submission 203105) | Marine microbial communities from Western Arctic Ocean, Canada - CB9_20m | ecosystem: Environmental > Aquatic > Marine > Oceanic | place: Canada: Western Arctic Ocean | collected 2017-09-19
CTTGGGGTAAAAATACAGCAGCACATTCTTAATGCCACGGAAGTCCGCCAGACTGACTTTTTCGCCACGATGATTAAAAAGCGCGAAATCGCTCGCCGGAGTTCCAACTTCAGAAAATGCCATGTTTCTCTCCCAATAAGAGGCTGTTTTTAAGGTCGCTTACTGTAGCAAATTTATTGTCCCAGCAACCAGTAAAAGCGTCCCTGAGAGGCTATTTAGCGGCAAAATGGCGTAAAACTCGCAGCTGTAAAAAAGCCGCTTACTCAATGAAGAATAAACGGCCCTTCGATATTGCTGACTAACCGCTGCTAAAATCTAGCGGCTGTGAACAGCCTACGGCAGCAGGTGCTGAACCGCATCGCGCTCTTCTGTCAGTTCCTGCTGAGTGGCTGTCATCTTGGCACGAGAGAAATCATTGATTTCAACGCCCTGAACAATCTCCCAGTCGCCGTCTTTACAGACGCAGGGGAAAGAGTAGATAAGGCCTTCGGTGATGCCATAACTACCATCACTGTAAACACCCATACTAACCCAGTCGCCGTCGGCAGTACCCAGAGCCCAGCTGCGCATATGAGCTATAGCTGCATTGGCTGCTGAAGCGGCACTTGACGCGCCACGGGCTTTAATAATCGCTGCGCCACGCTGCTGCACAACAGGGATAAAGTCATTCTCGTACCAGCCCTGATCAACCATATCGATGGCCGCTTTGCCATTGACTTTAGTCTGGTGAATATCGGGGTACTGAGTGGCTGAGTGATTGCCCCAGATAGTCATATGGGTCACGTCATTGATCGTGGTGCCAGTCTTGGCTGCGATTTGGCTCAGGGCACGGTTGTGATCGAGACGAGTCATAGCAGTAAATTGACGCGGGTTAATCGATGGCGCGTTGCGCTGGGCAATCAATGAGTTGGTGTTAGCTGGGTTGCCGACGACCAAGACTTTGATGTCTTTTGATGCATTGGCGTCAATCGCTTTACCCTGGGCAGAGAAGATCGCTGCGTTGGCTTCCAGCAGGTCTTTTCGCTCCATGCCGGGACCACGAGGACGGGCGCCAACTAAGAGTGCGTAATCTGTATCTTTAAATGCCACTGCCGCGTCATCAGTGCAAACCATAGCAGTCAGCAGCGGGAATGCGCAGTCTTCAAGTTCCATGGCAACACCTTTCAGTGCTTCCAGTGCTGGAGTGATCTCAAGCATCTGTAAAATAACAGGCTGATCGGTGCCAAGCATTTCGCCAGCGGCGATACGGAACAATAAAGAGTAGCTAATTTGGCCTGCGGCCCCTGTGACGGTAACGCGAACGGGTGATTTCAAGATGGTTCTCCGGAGAAGTGAGTGCACTTAATTACGATAAAACAGTAATGGTAAGAGTCAGAGCCACAAAAAAGTGACCCTATTTCGGGGCGCTATTATAAGGATGCACAGCAAAAATGCATCATTGCCAGACTAATGGGGATCATTTTCAGAAACAATAACCCCTTGCTGGATGGTTTGCTGACATCAGTTGCGCGCTGCGCGCTAAGCGCAGAGCTCTTTGTAAGTCGTCGACATGCGGGCGTAAAGCTGATCTTTAAAGTCGCTGGCTGAGGTATCCAGCTGCGCCACTATTTCAACCAGGTGTTCATTGTCCTCTTTGCCGCCCCAATTCTTGTGGTAGCTACCATCCTGATAGCCGTGATCTTGACGGAAGAAGTTGAGCACGTTTTTACCTATATACCCCACATAGAGCATCTCAAAGTCCATGCAACCACCCTGCATCAACTTGGCGAACCGCACAGGGTCAAAGTCTTTGGTGGCCAGAGTGTGCTGAGTAAAGTCTTCGAGATCAACACGGAAGTCGCCGGGTTCCTGTAACCTAGAAAAAGCCTCAGCAACCTGCTCGGCAATAGACTCTGCAGAGTCGCCCTTTAACAGCATAATACTGAGACCAAAATGCCAAATATCGACCAGTTCAAGAGCCACCTGATCAATGTCCGGATTCTGCTTTTTCCACCATTTCCAGCCCCAATGGTCGAGCAGTTCGGCACATTCTACCCAGATGGCGCGATACCATTCAAAGTTCTGCGTCTGCCACTCGGCATGCACTTTGGTATTCATATCGTTCTGCAGTTCAAGCATGGTTAATAGCTGTTGCCGTTTCATCTATAGTTCCTAATTCTAGGTTGCTGCTGTGGATTGCATTTTTTAAGCGCGAACAAAACTGTTGCTCTGCTTCTCTGTACCAATGGTTGTACTAGCGCCGTGACCGGTAATCACAACCGCGTCATCATGCAGTGTGTAGAGTCGCTGGCTAATGGATTGTTTGATCTCATCAAAGTTACCCCCAGGTAGATCGGTACGACCAATACTACCCTGAAATAAGGTGTCGCCAGCGATCAGGGTTTTGTACTCATCGAACCAAAAGCTCACTGAGCCCGGCGTGTGTCCTGGCGTATGTATGGCGACAGCACCGCAGCAGTCAAAGGCTTGATCGTCGGTTATATAGTGGTCCGGTTCAGGCAGTGAAACAGTCGGCACACCAAACATAGCGCACTGTTCCTCAACTATATCCCAGAGAAACTGATCGCCTTTGTGCAGATAGATCGGCGCGCCAGTGGCGTTTTTTATTTCTCCTGCGGCCAAAATATGGTCCAGGTGAGCATGGGTATGAATAATCGCCACTACCTTGAGGTTTAATTCTTTTAACAGGGCCAAGATCTTATCAGCATCGCCACCGGGATCAACCACCAGTGCCCTGCCGCTCAGTCGGTCGCCGATCACTGAGCAGTTACACTGCAGCGGGCCTACTGGAAAGGTGCGAATGATAAAGTTGGACTGCTCTGTATTTGAACTCTGGGCATTAGTGTTAGTCAGTTCGGTCATGATGGTGATCTCTTGCCTCTAAGCAGGTATTTGGAAAAGACGGTTAAAATTATCAGTGGTGGCACTGGCAAGCTCTTCGAGGCTAATGCCACGCAGGTCTGCCATGCACTGGGCCACTTCACGAACATACTGGGGCTCATTCTGTGAGCCACGGTGAGGAACCGGTGCCAACCAGGGTGAGTCGGTTTCAACCAAGATGCGATCCAATGGTACTTTTACCGCAACATCGCGCAAATCTTTAGCATTGGCAAAGGTGACAATTCCTGAGAAGGAAATATAGAAACCCAGCTCTAGGGCTTGCTGAGCCATTTCCCAGGTCTCGGTAAAACAGTGCATCACACCGCCGGCAGATGGGGTGTGTTTGCGCATCAGTTCAATGGTTTCTTCCCGGGCATCTCGGGTGTGGATAATCACAGGCTTGGCAATTTCCTGACAGGCCTGTAGATGATTGACAAAACTCTGACGCTGCCAGTCAATGGTCTCGCTACTGTAAAAGTTATCTAGCCCGGTTTCTCCTATGGCAACCACTCGGGGTTGCTGAGCCAAACTGACCAGCTCTTCGATGCTGGGCACCGGCTGTGGAATTTTCTGTAAGGGATGAACGCCCACTGAAGAGTAGATATTGTCAAATTGTGCGGTGAGATCAATCAGCGAGCGCGAAGTAGTCATATCCACGGCGACGCTGAGAAAGTGTGTAATGCCTCGGGCCTGGGCTGCATCTATTACGCCATTGAGGCCGCCGTCTCGATCGCTTAAATCCAAGTGATCCAGATGACAGTGAGAGTCTACCAGCATAGCGTAAAAGGTCTTTTTTAGGATTGATTACTACATGGTTAGTGTAGGCTTGAGAGAGTGTACCGTACCCGTTAGAGCCTGTTCAATATCAACCTTTAATTCTTCGTGCTCGGGGCTCAATTGAACGCCAACACCCTCCTGTTTAAAACTCGCTGAACCTTTGTGGGTAACCCAGACCACTTTGCCTGTCATAGGTATTGGCTCGGGGCGCAAATAGATACTTAGCAGAAAGAAGATATCATCGCCAAGCTCATAGTTTTTTTTCGTCGGCACAAATACACCGCCCCCCTGAACAAATGCCATGTAGTGTTCGTACAGTGCATCTTCATTCTTTATCTCTACGGATAAAATACCGCCTTTACCACCTTTAAACATCCATATTGCCTCATATCCCTGTGCTGTTTTGAGCTTAGCACGAAAATCTTGGGCGCACTGACAATGTGATTTGGTTAGCGGCTATTTCAATCCACTATAAGACTGGTATTTGGATCCACTATAAGACTGGTATTTGGATCCACTATAAGACTGGTATTTGGATCCACTATAAGACTGGTATTTGGATCCACTATAAGACTGGTATTTCGATCCACTATAAGACTGGTATTTCGATCCACTATAAGGCTGGTATTTGGATCCACTATAAGGCTGGTATTTGGATCCACTATAAGGCTGGTATTTGGATCCACTATAAGGCTGGTATTTGGATCCACTATAAGGCTGGTATTTCGATCCACTATAAGGCTGGTATTTCGCTCCACTATAAGGCTGGTATTTCGATCCACTATAAGGCTGGTATTTCGCTCCACTATAAGACTGGTATTTCGCTCCACTATAAGACTGCTATTTTACTCCGCTGCAAAGCTGCTATCTCAACCCGCTACAACGCTGTCATCCCGACCGCAGTGGAGGGATCTCATGACACTGGCAGAGACTCACACTATGGGCACAGTGTTCAGGAGATCCTTCGACTTCGCTCAGGATGACAGGATTGAGTGTCAATCAGCAGTACAGTCAACGACCTACCTACGCGCCTTAAACACCATCACCCAATCCATAAACAGCTCTTCCCAGAGCAGTTGCGGGTTGGGGTTGTTGCCGCTGAGTATCCAGTTGCGCGCCAGCAGCAACTTATCAGAAAAACCAAATATGGCCGTATTGGGCTTATCCGCTAGCTCGGTTGTGGCCAACCGATGAATATAGCGACTAAACCAATCTATAGACTGTTCGCCATCAAGCTTTTGACAATGCTGTGCAGCGGCCAGCGGAGAAACAGAGCCATCAGCAACCTCGGCCACCAATTTTTCAAACTGCTGGCGCTGTTCCAAATTATCACTTTGCAGGTAGTCCAAAGCCAACAGTGGCCGTCCACCGGCGAGGGGTAAAATCTGCTCTGCGGCACCGCGGTCATTGGTGACACCGGTGAGCCACTGCAGGGCAATATCAGCTTCCGGGGTTGGCATGCTGAGCTTTTGACAGCGGCTGCGAATGGTGGCAGACAATCTGCTGGGTCTATGGGATACCAAAATCAATAAAGTTTTGCCCTGAGGCTCTTCGAGATTTTTTAATAAGGCGTTGGCCGCATTGATATTCATCGCTTCCGCCGGCGCAATAATCGCTACTTTCCAACCACCTTGCTGTGCAGTTTTACTCAGGGATTCGCAGAGCTTGCGCACCGGATCAATCTTAATCGCTTTACCCTTTTCTTCGGGCTCGAGATAGGTGATATCTGGATGACTGCCTGCACTGAAAAGATTGCAGGTCTTACAGGTTCCGCAGGCGTACTTGACCATCTCTGCGGAACAGATAAGGCGCTGAGCCAGGGCGGTTGCCAGTCGCAACTTGCCTATCCCCTGATCGCCGCTAATCAATACCGCATGGGGCAGACGACCACTATCGATACTGCTATTTAAGGAAGCCCATGCATCTTCGTGCCAGGGCAATGGCAGAGCTGACACTAAACGGCCTCCCAAAAAGTCTCAAGGGTCTGGGTAATCTGGGCCTGGACGCCTTCGAGTGTGAGAGATGCATCAATCACCACACAGCGTTGAGGATTGTCCTGAGCGATCTGCAGATAACGATTGCGTACCCGCTCAAAGAACTCAACCTGCTCCTGTTCAAAACGGTCCGGGGTGCTGCGTTCACTGGCGCGGGCTAGGCCGATATGCACTGGGATATCGAGAATAAGGGTTAGGTCTGGTTGCAGGCTGCCCTGGACTATCAGCTCGAGCTCTCTGATTAGGTCTTGGCGCATATGGCGGCCGGCGCCCTGATAGGCGTAGGTGGCATCGGTAAAACGGTCACAGAGAACCCAGGCGCCCTCAGCGAGCATCGGCTCGATCACTTGATTGAGATGTTGCGCTCGGGCGGCAAACATCAGCAGGAGTTCGGCGGTGCTGGATACTGACTCTTCTCGCGGTGCCAGCAGCAGTTCGCGGATCTGCTCAGCCAACGGCGTGCCACCGGGCTCTCTGGTGCAACCATAGGTGAGCTTTTTACTGTTCATCCACTCCTGAATAAATTTTATATTGGTGGTCTTGCCGACGCCTTCGGTGCCTTCAATGGTAATAAATTTTCCACGCATCTGATTTCCGACCCTGCACCTTGTTTTTGATCGCCCTATTGTGACGATTTGAGAGCCTACTGTCTGCCCTGGTTTAGTTTTTAGCTTTTGGCGCAGACTGATAATCCACTGCGCGCTGATTTATTTGGTATTGCCGCACTGCCTTTTGGTGCTCTTCAAGACTATCGGAGAAGTAATGTCCACCGTCACCCCGGGCCACAAAGTAGAGACTGGTGCCAGCTTCAGGATGCAGTGTCGCCTCGATTGCCGCCGCGCTGGGCATGGCAATGGGTGTCGGCGGCAAGCCATTAATACGGTAGGTGTTATAAGGGGTCAGTGTTTTTAGATGCTTACGAGTAATGTTTCCCTTGTAGGAATCACCCAGCCCATAGATCACCGTTGGATCGGTCTGCAGGCGCATGCGCTTGTTGAGACGACGGACAAAAACACCGGCGATAGTGGGCCGCTCTGATACCTGGCCTGTCTCTTTTTCTACTATGGACGCCATAATCAATGCCTCATAGGCATTGGCATAGGGCAAGCCCTGCTCCCTTCCCTGCCAGGCCTGATCCAGCACCTGAAGCATTTTACGGTGAGCTCTGGCGACTATATCCACGGCGCTATCCCCATGGATATAGCTGTAGGTGTCGGGGAATAGCCAGCCCTCAGGATGGGCTTTGTCAATATTGGCGGCAGCCATTATCTGCCCTTGACTGAGCTCGCCAATCTTGGCAAATTGCTCAACCGTGGCTAGCTGTGCAATCCACTGTTGGAAATTCCATCCCTCAGGAAAGGTTATCTGATAGCTAATAACAGCGCCCCGGTTAAATTTCTTCAACAACTGCAGTGCCGTTTCGCCGGGCTCAATCTGATAGTGACCCGCCTGTATTGCCGTGCGCCCAGAGACCCGTGCGTATAGGCTGAGCAGTTTTGGATGAGACAGCATTTCGCGCTTATGCAGTTGACGATTCACCTGAGTCAGACTGCTGCCTTTATCCACTTGCCAAACCAAAGAGCTCTGCCCTTGGGGAAGCTTAATCGGCTCCTGGAGTTCGTAATAGCCCAACAGCGCAAGCCCTAAAGCACAGGCCAGAATGGCTGTGAGCAGCGCTAGGCTGCCTAGCAGTCGCTTTAGCATGGGAAGCCTTGGTAGTTATTGTGCAATGCACTCTGGAGTAGCCTAGAGTCACTGCCAATTATTAGAGATCCGGTGCTCGGAGTGGATATCACTGGCACTATTCCCCGCACTGAACTGCAGCTGAATATCTCGCTGGCATTAGACAGTTGCTCGCGGCTAACCCTGGTTTCCTGCACTTTTAAACCGGCGCTGGCGAATAGTTTATCGATCAGTAACTGGCGCATTACTCCGCAGACACCAGCTTGATCCAGACGAGGAGTCACCCAGCCGCTGCTAAGTTTAATAAAGAGATTGGCTCTCGTGGTTTCAATTAAACTGTCGGCCGCAGAAAACATCATGCCGTCGTCATATTCCTCAGCCCATTCCGATCGAGCCATAACCTGATCCAGGCGGTTTAAATGTTTAATCCCGGCAAGAATCGGATTCAGTGGCAAGCGGTAATCACATTCAGTAAGGCTTATGCCCTGCTGTCGCTGGATTTGAAGATCATTTGGCAATGGGAAATACTGTGCAATAATTCGCGGGCTTGCCTGAGCCGCTGATGGCGATACATAACCACGGCCACCGCTGCCTGCAGTAACTATGATCTTCACAATACCAGACTGGCGATGCTCTGAATTGAGGCCATGGAGCAGGCTCTCTATGTGGTACTCTATGCGGTGCTCTATATAGCCCTCTACACTGTCCCCTAACTGTTCCGCGGTGACATTGATACCAAGAGTCGGGGCGTCTCTAAGTAGGCGCTCAACGTGCTGTTGCTGCAGTGGCAACGCGCCATGGTGCAGCAGCATGGTTTCAAATAGCCCATGGCCATAGGCGCCACCACGATCTGTCAGCGGCAGGCTATCCGCCGCAATACCATCGATAACAGAATAGGTCATAGGGACTCTCTTTTAATTAGGATGAGACTGAGAGCCAGAGCGGGAACTGAAGCCTGATATATCGCAGCTGTCATATTGCTAACCAACCCTTTGGCAAAATAAGTAGAGCCGCTATTAAACCTAAATTCCACGCATAAAAAAACCGCCCCAATGGAGCGGTCTTTTTAAATACGTTCAAATATCAGCCGTGAGCTGTGATATACGTGACCGCGTCTTGAACAGTAGCAATTTTCTCTGCTTCTTCATCAGGAATCTCAGCATCGAACTCCTCTTCCAGAGCCATGATCAACTCTACTGTATCAAGGGAATCTGCACCCAGATCTTCAACGAAAGAGGACGTGCTTTTAACATCTTCTTCTTTTACACCAAGTTGCTCTGCAACCATTTTGATGACGCGTTCTTCGATGTTACTCATCGTATACCTACTCCTGTTAACTGAATTGCATATTAGTTGTGCTACCGAGCAGACAGAGCTCTAACAGCGATAATCTGTGTTTTCGGGCGGGCATTTTACCCTACAAATAACAAAATGCTAAACCCTATTTTAAAAATCGACATTCCCTATTAATATCAATGGGTTATGCCATGTACATACCGCCATTTACATGAATTGTCTCACCTGTAATGTAGCCGGCAGCGTCTCCAGCGAGGAAACATACCACTGCTGCGATCTCTTCTGGAGCACCAAGTCGGGCCAGTGGGATCTGTGTCAGCATCGCCTCTTTGCTCGCTTCTGGCAGGTCCTTAGTCATATCAGTATCGATAAACCCAGGGGCTACTGTGTTGACCGTAATATTGCGCGAACCCAACTCTTTGGCCAAGGCGCGGGTAAAACCGCCGACGCCAGCCTTGGACGCTGAATAATTACTCTGGCCTGCATTACCCATGGCACCAACCACCGAGCTAATATTAATAATACGACCCCAGCGTGCTTTGGTCATAGGACGAACACAGCCCTTGGCTAACCGAAAAACCGAGGTCAGGTTGGTATCGATTACATCCATCCACTCGTCTTCTTTCATGCGCATTAAAATATTATCTTTGGTGATACCAGCGTTATTGACCAAGATAGTGGGTGCCGAAAACTGCTCTGTAATGCTCTTAATAACCGTAGTAACGGACTCAGCATCAGTCACATTTAATACCATGCCGCTGCCGTTTATATTTTTATCCGCAAACTGCTGGCTGATCGAAGCAGCGCCAGCTTCAGATGTGGCTGTGCCGATTACGGTGGCTCCCGCCTTGCCCAATGCTTCTGCTATAGCAGCACCGATGCCACGAGTGGCGCCAGTAACCAGCGCTACCTTTTCATTAAGATTCATTTATTTTTCCTATTTATAAGAATTAATTAAACTGATGTTAAAGCGTTTTCTAAGCTGTCCACATCATCAGTGGACAGCGATTTGAGATTGCGATCTATACGCTTAGAGAGACCATTGAGCACTCGGCCCGGACCACATTCGATAAGCATTTCAGCGCCGCCGGCGGCCAGCCCATTAACACAATCGACCCAGAGTACAGGCTTGTAAATTTGCTCGAGCATCAAGGCCTTGATAGCCTGAGGATCGGCTTCTGCCTGAGCATTAACATTATGAATAATTTTAATCTGCGGAGCACTAAAAGTCGTTGCTTCAACAAGCTCAGCAAGATTGTCTGCCGCTGGACGCATCAAGGAAGTATGGAAAGGTGCGCTAACCGGCAATTCAACCGCACGCTTGGCGCCGCCTTTTTTACAGATAGCCGTGGCTCGGGCCACCGCTGCTTTATCACCGGCAATGACAACCTGACCAGGCGCATTAAAGTTCACTGCTGCAACCACCTGACCCTCTGCGGCTTCTGCGCAGGCATCTATAACTATCTGGTCATCTATTCCCATAATCGCTGCCATAGCGCCAACGCCCACAGGCACAGCCTGCTGCATAAAGGCACCGCGGGCGCGAACAATTTTGATCGCATCGCTAAAATCTACCGTCCCAGCACAGACTAATGCAGACCACTCACCGAGACTATGACCGGCCATAGCAGCTGGATTGGGGCCACCCTGCTGTTGCCAGAGACGCCAGATGGCAACACTGGCCGCAAGAAGAATAGGCTGAGTGCGCTCAGTAAGATTGATCGCGTCCTCTTCGCCGTTCTGTACCAAGTCCCAGCAGTCGTATCCGAGAGCCTCGGAGGCTTCAGCAAAAGTCTGCTCTACCAACGTATTTGCAACGGCCAAATCGGCCAGCATTCCAATTTTCTGAGATCCCTGACCGGGAAACACAAATGCCAAATTATTATTCATAGACTGTCTTCTTTTATCCAGGTTGGTTCAGTTTGTGCTTAAGTATAGGCGACAAAACCTCGGGCAAGTTATGTTCTGCCGCTTCGGTGGCGACTTCCAAGGCTCTGACAAAAGCTGCCGGGGTGGCACTGCCATGACTTTTCACCACAACGCCATTTAAGCCGAGAAAATAAGCGCCGTTATAGAGGGCCGGATCGAGCTGTACTTTGAGTTTTAATAGCGGCCCACGCAACAGTAACAATGCCAGGCGCGCTAGCCAGCCGCGGCCAACTGCCTCACGGAAACGCGCGCCCACCATGCGCGCCAAACCCTCGCTGGTTTTGAGTGCCACATTGCCGGCAAAACCATCACAGACAATCACATCAGTGCCACCCTGAAAAATACCATTGCCCTCGATATAACCGCAGTAGTTAATCTCCGGATCGGCCTCGAGGAGCGCAGCGGCTTGCTGAATATCTTCGCGGCCCTTATTGGATTCTTCACCCATATTGAGCAGCCGTACACTGGGCGACTCAATGGACTCCAATTGTTTCGCGGTTAAAGCGCCAAGTAGAGCAAACTCATAGAGCTGCGCTGCCGAGCACACAGGGTTGGCACCCAGATCCAGCACATAGCTGTGCCCGGATATGGTTGGCACCGTTGTGCAGATGGCTGGCCTAGAGATACCTGGAAGTGCTTTGACGAAATAGAGACCCAGAGCCATGATCGCACCAGTGTTACCCGCACTGATAAACGCTTGGGCTTCACCCGCGGCTAGTGCCTGCAATCCAAGACCCATAGAGGAATCACGCTTGTGACGAATAACAGCTGAGGGTTTGTCTGTATCTACAACTTGAGAGTCGCTGTGACGCACTTCTATACGCGCTAGAAGAGTCGGGTCTTTATAGGGAGAGAGGGATAATTGTTCGCCCACCTGAGTCTGGTCACCCAATACCAATGCATGAACTTGGCGATGGCTATTGAGAAAATCAAGTAGCGCAGACACAGTGACGCGAGGACCTAGGTCCCCGCCCATTGCATCAACGGCAATTCGCAGAGAATTTGCCAAAGAAAAATTTATTCAGTTATTCGGAGTCAGTCTCGATAACTTTGCGACCGCGGTAAAAACCATCAGCGGACACTTGGTGACGCAGGTGCTTCTCGCCGCTTACCGGATCAACTGAAATAGTTGCAGCAGTAAGTGAATCGTGTGAACGACGCATACCGCGCTTTGAACGTGTCTTGCGACTTTTCTGAACAGCCATAGATTACTCCTAAGCAATAATCTGATGCAGTCGAAGCTATTTCTTCAACTGCGCTAAAATATTAAAGGGATTGTCAGCGACAACCTCATCGTCTCTCTCTTCACGACCGGGCCCATCCTGAGAAAGAAAGGTGTCTCCAGTACAGCTACCCTGTTCATGGTAGTTGACTAAAGGCAGAGCCAATAAAACTTCATCTTCGAGCATTGCACTTAGATCGACCATTTTATCGCCGACAATCCAAGGCTCTCGATCACCTGACACTTTGCCAATTTGATCTTCCGACCAAATTATCTGTGCCGCTATCTCAGCAACCAAATCTACTCTCACTGGTTCCAGACAACGCTGACATGTCACCATGACCGCTATCTGAAAATTACCATTGACCACTTTCGCCCTGACCTGATCCACTTCAAACTTAATTAAAGCAGCTAGGGGTGACTCAATGCTCTCTACTGCGAGCGCTAAACGCGGAAGATGCTTCTCCTCAAAATGTCCTTCGAGGACAATTCCTTGGTTCGCAAGTTTACGCGGATCTACTAGTGTTGGCAGTGCCATATATAAGGTGGTACTCAGTTAGGCGCGCATGATAGGGTCAAGATTTTGTTCTGTCAAAGAAAATTGACCAAATAGCCCTGATCCGCTGTGTATAATTGAGCTTCAGGCCCAGACTCATCAATCCAGAAGCTTTTTTATGCAAAACCTTATTCTAGCCTCCTCCTCAAGCTATAGAAAGTCACTTTTGGAACGCCTGCAAATTAGCTTCATATGCGCCTCTCCGGATATCGATGAGCGTGCCCACAAGAATGAGTCGGCACAGGATCAAGCGATTAGGCTCGCCAGCGAAAAAGCCCATGCCGTGGCAGTGGAATTTCCTCAGGCAACGGTTATTGGATCTGATCAGGTGGCGGAGTTATGCTTCGTCGAACCGAAAAATACCATCCAAAGCCAAGACTCACAAGTGTTAGGTAAGCCCGGCACACACCAGCGCGCAGTTGAACAACTCGGCGCCCAGTCAGGTCAGCTGGTTAAGTTTTATACAGCGGTAACAGTGCTTAAACAGGGTGTGCCCAGTAACGCGCTAGATATCACCGAAGTACGATTTCGCCATCTCAGTAGTGCAGAGATTGAATCCTACCTAAAGGCAGATACACCCTATGACTGCGCCGGCAGTTTTAAAGCCGAGTCTCTGGGTATCAGTCTGTTTGAATCGGTGAAGAGTCATGACCCATCGGCGCTAATCGGCCTGCCGCTGATTAAGCTGTCACAGCTACTACGGGATTTGAATACTTCCGACCGCTAACAGAAGCCAGACTGATAAAAAACAGGCATATAGAAAATAGGGCTATAAAAAAGCCTATTAATAGAGGGAAGATTTAATCTCGCTAAACAGATCTACGCAGGCCAGAGGCTCAAAGGCATGTAAACGGTCGGCATGATGCGCGCCGTAGCTCACAGCAATTCTCGGCATACCTGCATTCACAGCCATTTCCATATCAAACTCTGTATCACCTACCATCACCGCAGCCTCTGCAGGCAGATCAAACTCAGCCAACAGCTCTTCGAGCATCAATGGATGGGGTTTCGAAAGAGTTTCATCGGCACAGCGACTATTGTGAAAGAAGTTTTCCATTCCCAGACTGAGCAACACGCGATCCAAACCCGCCCTGCTCTTTCCCGTGGCGACAGCTAACTGGTAGCCCTCAGCCTTTAACGCCTGCAATGTCTCTTGGACCCCAGGAAAAAAGGGACAAGGCGCGCTATCTTCAGCGCGGTAGTGTTGCGAATAACTCGTCTGGAGCTGGAATACCTGCTCCCAAGTGGCCAGAGGAAATAATCGAAATGCCGCCTCGGTAAGACCGAGACCAATAATTTCCTTGACCTCAAGATAGGTCGGCACAGTCATATCCAATTCCGTTGCCGCCATTTGCATAGAGCTGACAATTCGCGCCACCGAATCGGAAATGGTGCCATCCCAATCGAAGATGACAAGCTTTATGGTATTTGAGTTAGCGTTGTTCACAGTTTGCCCAGCACCTTTTCTAGGTCAGCAGGCAGCGGCGCTTCCACTTCAACCCAGTCGCCGGAGAGAGGATGCTTAAAGCGCAGATAGCGGGCATGTAAAAATAATCGTTTCAATCCCATGGGCTTCAAGCTCTCATTAAACGCCTCGTCGCCGTACTTGGGATCACCGGCAATCGGCTGCCCAGCAAACTCGCAATGCACACGAATCTGGTGGGTTCTACCTGTCTCGAGCTTAATATCCAAAAGAGTCGCCAAGGAATACTGCTTAAGAATTTTAAAATGGGTCACCGAGGCCTTGCCTGTGGCATCCACACGGACCATCCGCTCACCCGACAACAGCGTATTCTTGCGCAGCGGTGCATTAATAGTGTTCTTACCCTTGGGCCACCGACCTTTAGCCAGCGAGGTGTAACGCTTTTCAATATGATTATTTTGTAAATCCTGCTGCAATGCCAACAGCACTGAACGCTTTTTGGCAAGCATCAGACAGCCCGAGGTGTCGCGATCGAGGCGATGCACTAGCTCCAGAAAGCGAAGCTCTGGATGTTCTGCCCGCAGCGCTTCAATAGCCCCCAGTGAAACACCACTGCCACCGTGAACAGCTAGACCGCTAGGCTTATTAATAATCAGCAGACCTTCGTCCTCAAACAACACATTGTCGGCAAGGTACTGGCTAAGGGGGCGACCCACCGCTGGCATCTCGCCGCGCTCGGCCACTCTGATTGGCGGCAAACGGACGATGTCACCCTCTTTAAGACGAGTAACGGCTTTGACGCGACCTTTATTAACCCGTACTTCACCTTTACGCAGCAGTCTATAAATCCGCGACTTGGGTACACCTTTTAAGGTTTTAATAAGAAAATTATCCAGACGCTGACCAGCTTGTTCTGGACCTATGTCGACGTAAGAGACTTGACTGAATTGCGATTCGGTAGACATGGGCACTGCTTGTGATGATTTGGCGCGCATTGTACCTAGCAGCCCCGCCGTTCCCAACTAAATTATCTGTTTACATTGAAAGTCACAGGCTTTGTTGTTACATTGCCGCCAAGTTCCCTGCTGCCCAGTGTCTAAACAGCGCTGCCCCAGAGGTTGAACAGATCGCCAAATGCCCTCACAAGGCTAAGCGAAAAAGAATACATGAGAGTCTGGCCGTTGGGGCCGACACTCCATGACAGCTGAGTAGGCTGCAGAGAAAAGACAAGATAAATTTGGTTACAGAAGTTAACCGCAATTGAGAAAGACCTACCCTTAGAGGCCTATCTTTCTTAAAGTGAGACACGTTTGAATCACCTAAAGCCTGGCGTTTTCGTAGGGCTTGTGTAGAGACAAGAACGCTGTTCGGTTAACTGAGAACAAGATACTAAACAATGGATAGCATCCCCGAAAACTGCGCTTAAAGCCAGTAATACTGGGGGAAAGGAGTATTTGGCAGAGCGCATAAGTCGCCTATTGCCGCTGTTTACACTTCATCTATAGCTAGTTACTTGCTTGATCACACCTCTTCTTACCTCTTTTCACTACTGCTGCTCGACACAACAAGCAAAGGTGAATTATGAAACGTATGTTAATAAATGCTTCGCACACTGAAGAAGTGCGCGTCGCTATGGTTGATGGCCAGAAGCTCTACGATCTGGATATCGAAAACCGCACAAGAGAACAAAAGAAAGCCAACATTTACAAAGGCAAAATCACAAGAGTCGAGCCCAGCCTCGAAGCAGCATTTGTTGATTATGGCGCCGACCGTCACGGCTTTCTCCCATTAAAAGAAATCTCCCGCGAATACTTTAAAGGCAAATCCTCCGACGGCGGTCGCGTCAATATTAAAGATGCTATCCGCGAAGGTCAGGAAATTTTTGTTCAGGTAGAGAAAGAAGAGCGTG
>Ga0302131_1001023_pt1 | contig 15645 bp, 9 predicted proteins | sample CB9_20m_MG_FD_203105 | JGI IMG/M metagenome (GOLD analysis project Ga0302131, IMG submission 203105) | Marine microbial communities from Western Arctic Ocean, Canada - CB9_20m | ecosystem: Environmental > Aquatic > Marine > Oceanic | place: Canada: Western Arctic Ocean | collected 2017-09-19
AAATGAAAAGCCTAACGCTCATCTTCAAGCATTTCGCAAATGTAAATATTCTACTTGAACTGAATTGTTCATAAATACTCGCCATTACTTTAGTATTTAGCACTGTTTTTTGTTCAGTAAATAACGCTTAAGATCTGCTTTGAATCTTGGAGGGGGCCTTTGGAAGTTAGTTCTTATGATGCTGATATGTGGAAACTCAGTGACTGCTCAATTGTAAATTTTTCAGTCAGCCACTGTAATGTGTAGTTTCTATCGTTTCCAAAAATTAAACTTTTAACTACTAACACCATACTTCTTAAAAAACTCATAAATTGATTAATATAATTTACTACCCCAACCAAGTTTTGTGCGTAACACATTGAAATAATTATAGTCTTTGGGGTGAATCAGAGACAACTTCGCTGGGTTTTTACATATAACAATTTCGTCACCAGGTAACACTGTTAGTACAATATGGCTATCACAACTGACTTGCATATTATCGGTATTCTCAGGCGATACTTTTAACTTCACTATGCTGTTAGCATCTACCACTATGGGGCGGCTACTTAATGTGTGAGGAAACATCGGTACCAAGGTTAAAGCATCTAAGTTAGGCGTAAGGATCGGACCTCCACCGGATAACGAATAAGCCGTAGAGCCTGTTGGGGTAGCCACGATTAACCCATCTGAGCGCTGGCTAAATACAAAGTTATCATCGAGGTACACCTCAAATTCCATCATATGTGCTACTTTACCATGATGAATAACCACTTCGTTTACCGCAGAGTCTTTGCTTTGTACTTTACCATCTCGATAGACTTCCACTTCTAGCAAGAAACGTTGTTCTATTTGGCATTCGCCATCAAAAATACTGTCAAGTTGTGGTTCAAAATTTTCGGGATCAATATCGGTCAGAAAACCTAAGTTACCTCGGTTAACACCGACGACAGCTACATTAAACTCTGCCAGAATCCTAGCCGCACCAAGCATATTACCATCACCACCCACAACTATAGCTAAGTCAGCTTGTTTACCAATATCTGTTATATCTGTAGGTTCAAAACCATTAGTATCTAATTTATGTGCGGTTTGTTTTTCGACTAGCACCCGACAACCGCGTTTAGTCAAATAAACTATTAACGCCTTGAGACTTAAATTTGCACCTTGATGCGCTTGTTTGCCAATTAAACCTACGGTTTTAAACTTCATTGAAAACAACATAAATTACTATTTGTTAGAGTATAACCATGGGAGAGATTGAAAGTCATATTTTTCGTTTGGATTATTTGATTGACTACAGGAAATGATCCTCCCTATAGTGTGTCTTTAAATTTGTGTACCAATAAAAGAAGAGCGTTAATTAATGGGGCCATTAATGTTAGACGTGTCAGGCTTTGAACTGACACATGAAGAGATAGATATCCTCGACCATCCCTTAGTTGGGGGACTTATCTTATTCGGCCGTAACTACCACGACCAACAACAACTTTCTGACTTGGTTCGGCACATAAGAAGTGTTACGCGTAACGACATCATTATTGCTACAGACCATGAAGGGGGAAGGGTGCAGCGCTTTCGTCAAGGATTTAGTGAAATTCCTGCAATGGGTAGTATCATCCTTCAAACAAATGAAAATATTATAGAATCAGGCTACTTATGCGAGCAATTTGGCTGGTTAATGGCTGCAGAACTACTCGCGTTCGATATTGATATTAGTTTTGCTCCTGTGCTCGACATACAGGGTGTATCGGAAGTGATTGGTGATCGTGGTTTTCATCAAGACCCTGAAATAATTGTTCAATTAGCCAGCGAATTTATTAAAGGGATGCACCGAGCTGGTATGTCTGCCACCGGTAAACATTTCCCAGGCCACGGAAACGTTCGTGAGGATTCTCATATAGCAACACCGGTTGATCACCGCAGTAAAGAAGACATATTTGCCCTTGACATGTCAATTTTCACATCAATTCACCAACAAGGTTTACTTGACGCGGTGATGCCTGCACATGTTATTTATCCTGATGTAGACAACTTACCTGCGGGTTTTTCAAAAATCTGGATCAATCAGATTTTACGCCAAGAATTGGAATTTAATGGTGTCATATTTTCTGATGATTTGTCTATGCAAGGTGCGGTACAAATAGGCAATATTGTAGAGCGTGCCGAGCAGGCTATAAAAGCAGGTTGCGACATGGTGTTAGTGTGCAATGATCCCAAAGGGGCAGTAAAGGTGATTGATGGTTTACCCTTAGGTTTGAGCCTACATAAAAAGAGTTTAGATAGAATTAAACGCCTCAGGAAAAATCCTAGTTTAGATTTTTCTAATCTGAAAAAAAATACTGACCATCAAGTCGCTTGTAAAGTATTGGACCAATATTATGCAAACTAACAATAAACTAATCTTACTTTCGGCTATTAGTTCCATTGTTATGTATTTTGGGCTAATAGCTGTTGGTCAGCCCCACTTGATTGCTTCTACAGCCTCTATCACGCTGTTAACTGCTATGTTATGGGTAACTGAAGCGCTGCCTATTCCTGTTACGTCGCTTATTCCATTTTTTGGCTTCCCTATGGCGGGGGTGTTGACTCATAAAGAGTCTGCATCAGCGCTGGGCAGTCACGTTATTTTATTATTGATGGGCGCTTTTATGCTCTCAAAGGCATTGGAAAAATCTAATGTACATAGCCGATTGGCCTTTTACCTTGTGAATCTCACCGGCGGTAAAAGTGCTAAACGGTTGGTTTTTGGTTTTATGCTGACCGCTGCCATTCTCAGTATGTGGATTTCCAATTCAGCCACAACCTTAATGCTTTTACCTATTACGCTGGCAGTTTTACAGCATGTAAAAGATCCTAAGCTGACTATTGCTATGTTGCTGGGTATTGCTTATGCAGCCAGCTTAGGTGGGGTTGGTACACCAGTCGGCACACCCCCAAATATTATTTTTATGAGTGTTTATCTTGAAACTCAAGGTAAAGAAATCAGTTTTATAGAATGGATGAAAACAGGTGTACCTATAGTTGTTATAGGTATTCCGATTATTGCGTGGTGGTTAACCCGTAATCTGGAGAGCAGTCAAGAATATATTTTACCCAGATCCGGCGCTTGGCAACCAGCTGAAAAGCGGGTGCTAATAACATTTGTTATGGTTGCTTTAGCATGGATGTTTAGACCCTATTGGACAGTATGGCTAAATATGCCAAGTATCGGCGACAGCAGCATTGCTTTGGCCGGGGTGGTGCTAATGTTTATTATTCCTAATGGAAATAAAGTTGAAACAATAAAGACCCCTGTTAAAAATAGTAAATTTGGTGAAGTAACCAATAAACTCAAGTCAGATAAATTACTTGACTGGGATACCGCTGTGTCCATTCCATGGGGCATGTTGTTGTTATTTGCAGGTGGTATTTGTATAGCAAAAGCGTTTTCTGCCTCCGGACTAAGTACTTTGATGGGAGACGGTTTAACGGGATTATCTGACCTACCAGTGCCCTTGTTAATTTTGTGTATATGTTTGTTTGTGACTTTTTTAACTGAAATCACCTCAAATACGGCCACTGCAACATTGTTGATGCCAATACTCGCCGCAGCTGGTGTTGCAGCTGGTATTGATCCTGCTTTAATGATGATGCCAGCAGCTATCAGTGCTAGTTGTGCATTTATGTTACCTGTTGCTACTGCTCCTAATGCCATAGTTTATGGCATGGATAAATTCAGCATTAAGACCATGGCCAGAGAAGGTTTAATGCTCAATATAATCTTAGCATTTATAATAACTGCAGTGAGCTACGTGACTTTATCTTAAGTTAGTACGTCTTCTAATATGCTATGTTTTAACTTGGTAACGATTGATATCTGTGACCAATTTGTTGTCAGTTAATAAAGTAATAACATAGCTCCTTTTGCATCATTTTTGCGCACTAGCTAACTAGTTTAGTGCAAATCAAAATTAGTTCTCGATCACCCTCCGTGTAAATAGTGGCCGTACAAGGCTGGCATCAATTCTGCTACGTAGAGTCGGTACAGCACTTTTTTCTGTATTCCCATTTATAGAAACTTTTGCTAAGGGGTGTTATGGAAGTTGAACTGTTGTTGTTTGTAGGCACGCTATGTATAGCGGGTGCAATTGCGGGTATTACAGCTGGATTGTTTGGAAATGGTGGTGGATTTGTTGTGGTTCCAGCTTTATTAGCGGTTTTTCCATTTTTTACTGAATCGTCGGGGGAACTCATTAAGGTGGCTATTGGTACTTCTTTGGCATCAATTGTTGTCTCAAGTGCCCGTTCTGTGCAAGCACATAAAAAAATGAATACCGTTGATTTTGCAATTTTGAAAGACTGGTCAGTCTGGTTGGTTATTGGGGTGTTGATTGGTTTATATATAGCCTCGAAAACAAGTCCAGAGAGTTTAATACTTGTGTTTGCTACAGGTGTTTTATTTTATTCAATATATTTTTTATTTCCAGGACTTTTTAATGGTTCTTCAAACACCTTAACCATGCCGCAAGGCGCATTTAAAGCAGGGTTAGCTTCTTTTTTAGGTGGGTTTTCGGCTCTGCTTGGGATAGGTGGTGGAACGATTACAGTCATGACAATGGTGATTTGTAATCGCAGTGTTCACCAAGCAGTCGCCACGGCTGCAGGTGTTGGCTTTATTATTGGTTTACCCGGAGCAATTGGATTTTTGCTGATGGGGCAAAACGTCATTAATCTTCCATTCGGTACAGTTGGCTATATCAATATACCTGCGCTTGTTGCCATCAGTGCGGGTTCAATATTGACAGCACCTATAGGTGCTAAATGGGCGCATAGTTTGGACGAGGTCAGTCTAAAGCGAATGTTTGGACTTTACTTAGTGGTGGTGTCCATTTCTATGTATTACAAAGCATTTTAAATCTAATTAGAGACAACTAAAGGATAATGACATGACAGACAATTTAAGTAGACGATTATTTTTACGCGGGACTATAGCAACCGTCTCTGCAGTAGCAGCAGGTGGGTTGGTTTCTTTGTCGGGTAACGCGCTTGCGGGACATCATACTGCTCCGGTTATTAACTATGGACCAACTGCGGGTATTGCTAAACTTAACGCCAATGAAAATCCTTATGGCCCAAGCCCAAGTGCAATGAAAGCTATCATGCAAGCTAGCGCTAAGGGCGCATATTATGCTGCAGAGCCCTACAAGGTATTGGTTGATATGATAGCCGAGAAAAATGGCTTAAATAGTAGCCAAATTTCATTGAGCGCTGGCTCCAGCGGTGTGTTGTCCTATGCTGCTAACGCTGCTGCTACAAAAGGCCTAATACTAGGACCTGATTTGTTTTGGGATACCACAGCTAAGGCTCCACAGAAAACTGGCGGACCAAAAATCAAACGTATAGCCAAAACTGCTGATTTAAGTATTGATTTAGATGCCATGTATGCTGCTATTGATAGTGATGTCGCTATGGTACACGTTACTAATCCAAATAATCCTACTGGGTGTTTATTGGATGCTGGAAAGTTAAGGGATTTTTGTATAAAGGCTTCTAAGAAAACATTAGTGTTGGTGGATGAAGCTTATAATGAAGTCACCGATATGCCTGAGACCAACTCAATGGTTTCTTTGGTCAGAGAAGGGCATAACGTAATAATCGCTAAAACTTTTTCTAAGATATATGGCCTAGCAGGTATGCGTGTGGGTTATATGATGGCGTCTGAAGAAAATACCGCTAATATTAATCGCTTTAGTTTGGGCGGGTATGCCATGAACCAAGCTGGATTAGCGGCGGCTATTGCCAGTTATAACGATGAAGCCTTTTTGAAGATGTCCAAATCAAAAATTGTTGAGGGACGCGAAATGGTGTTGGATGCACTTAAGGCAAATGGGTTAAAGGCACTGCCTTCTTCGACTAATTTTATATTTGTCGATTTGGCACAAGGCAATGCTGAAATATTTCGTCAAAAAATGGCTGAACAAAATGTGTTAATTCGAGGCATTTACCAAGATTATGATCATTGGTCTCGAGTGAGTATGGGTCTCATTCCTGATGTGCAAAAATATGTCAATGCATTGCCAAGAGCATTGGAACAGACATTAGCATTATCTTGAATACACCCTTAAATATTATCCTGCACATAACTATTCAAAATAATAACTGACCTCTCCAGTCGCCCAAGGAATGGGCTTTTTTTACTAAATTCAAAACAGTTTTACTGACCACTTGCATAGCAAGACTTGACGTTTTCTTTGTGTTGTTTTGCAATAGAACTGTGCGTGTAAGTTCTGGATTTATAACAGATATAGCCTTTAATTGTTTCGCCTTCTCTAAATGAAAGACAGCTGAGGATGGTAAAAGCATCAACCCAAACCCGTCGGTAACGTAGCGTAAATTTGTCATCAACAAACCAAAGTTGGGTTTGCCCCAGATCCTCACTCCGGTTTGAGTTTCGTAACGATTCAACATTTGTACTATGGGATCATTTTGTTGCGGTAGAATAATTTCAAATTCTGTCAACTGCTTAAACTCAATTTTATCTTGTTTGACAAGCTCTTGATACATGTTAGATTTTTTTTCAGTACCAACGACAAGATAGATATTTTCTTTAATTAGCGGTGTGCTGAAAAAGTTTTTATCCAAATGAGTATTTTCATAGGTGATGGCTAAGTCGATTTGCCCGCTGCTCAGCCATTGATTTATAAAATCAGTTGTTCCACATTGTAATGTCAGTTCTACATTGGGGTAATTTTTCTGAATGGCCTGAGTCAATGGAATGGCTAATACATTACAAGCAGCCTGAGTTATACCGAGAGATATGTGACCTGATGGATTTGCTTCATTATCAACAATTTCACTCTTAGCGATGCTCATCTGACTTACAATAGATTTAGCTCTAAGATAGAATTTTTTACCACTTATGGTTAGCCTCACCCCTCTGAAGTCTCGCTCGAACAATTGCACTGATAATTCGTGTTCCAAGTTAGAGATTTGCTGACTTACAGCCGGTTGCGCTATGTCCAGTGCTTTCGCCGCCGCAGTAATACTGCCTTTTTCCGCCGTTTTTAAAAAGTATCTAAGCTGCTTACTATTCATTCGTTGTTCATACCTGCTAATTGAATCTTGCAACATAGCTGTGCAATCGAGCCTGCAATGCACATTTAGTCGTTATTTTATGAATGTTTACCTAATTTTAACTGCACGTTTTATAGCTCGATACTTTTTGAATACAATTACCATGCCACTGAATTCTTGCAATGTCAGTAATATAGAGGACTTCAATGGGCATAAGAAAAACAAGGGGGGATGACATGAAATTTGCATGTCTGATTGGCATTTGTGTTGCTAAATATAATTGATAAGTCGGTTTTATTAATGTTTTGCTACCTAAAAAGGTGCAGTGCACGAACTTACCCCACTTTTCAAAAATAGTGTTTAACGTTTATTAAAGTGTTAAGCACTTCGTTTCCAGAAACACACATATCAGACATAATAAGAGGTTAAACATGCTCAAACTTCATAAACTTAGTCAATCTATCAGGCGAACATTGCCTGCAATTGCAGCGACTTCAGGACTAATATTTGTATCACAGAGCATTCTTGCACAAGACACAGACCAGACAGACAAACCTAATTTAGAAAAAATTGTTGTCACTGGTTCCAGAGGAGCGCCTAGATCTCTTGCTGATTCACCTGTACCAGTGGATGTTTTTACTGAGAGTGACTTAGTATCTGTTCCATTTTCAGATACTAATGACATTTTAAAAACGTTGGTGCCTTCTTATTCTTTGACACGTCAACCTATTTCCGATGGTGCTTCATTTATTCGTCCTGCGTCTTTGCGCGGTATGCCGACTGATAAAACATTAGTGTTAGTTAATTCAAAACGCCGACACCGTTCAGCTCTGGTGCAGATTGGAGGTTCTGGCACACAAGGACCTGATGTAGCTACTATTCCTGCCTCAGCACTTAAGGCAGTAGAAGTGCTTCGTGATGGTGCCGCCGCTCAATATGGTTCAGATGCGATTGCTGGAGTCATCAATTTTGTATTGAAGGATAATGACGAAGGTGGTTCATTCTCTCTTAACACTGGGCAGTTCTATGAGGGGGATGGTGAACAAATTACCATGACCGGTAATATGGGTTTTGCTTTAGGTGATAAAGGTTTCTTTAGCCTTTCAGGTGAATATTCTGATACTAAATCTACGTCGCGTTCAGTGCAATACTGTACTGGCAACGCTTGCTTAGATCCCAATAACGATAATTATTTAGGGGGTGGCCGTTTCGATAATACACTTTCTGGATATTCTGATGAAACGTATGTTGCTGGTCTAAGCACTGCCAACTTAGGTGGAGAGAGTGTCGTTCAACCTTGGGGCCAACCTAATAACTCTGCGGTGCGTCTTTTCTTTAACTCTGGTTATGAAATCAGCGACAGCATGAAGTTTTACGCATTTGGTAATTATTCTGAAAGTGAAGGAGATGGTAGTTTTTATTATCGTTATCCTGGCAATGGCACGATTGAAAATTTACGAACCGAAGATGGGGGGCTCTATAGTCCTTTAGAAAAATTCCCAGGTGGTTTTACACCGAGATTTTTTGGTGACATCACCGATGTGTCAATTTTGAGTGGTCTGGAAGGTGAATTTTCTAATGGAATGACTTATGATTTCAGCGGTCGTTTTGGTTCAAATGAAATTCAATATACGCTCAAGAATACTATTAATCCTTCAATGGGACCTGATTCGCCTACTTCATTTCGCCCAGGTGATTTGATTAACGAGGAATTACAGTTCTCTGCAGATTTTGTCCAAATTCTTGATATGGGTATGGAAAACGAAGTGCTGTTTGCCTTTGGTTTAACCTACATGGAAGAAAGCTATGAGTTAGTAGGTAATGATGTGGATTCCTATGCGGCAGGACCTTATTCTTTAGGTGACCCTTGGGGTTTCTGTGACAATGATGTTGCAACTGCAGCCGGCTTAGCAGTAATTGCAAACGGCTCAACCTTGGATTGTGCTGATAGCAGTGATGCTGTTTACACAGCGGTTGGAGTCGGTTCTAACGGTTTCCCTGGTTATTCACCTGAATACTCAGGTAAATACGAACGTGACATGGCTGGTATCTATATAGATGTGAGTACTGATGTTTCTGATGCATTGTTTGTTCAAGGTGCGTTACGTTATGAAGATTATTCTGATTTTGGTTCCGAGTTAGTAGGAAAAGTTGCGTTTAAATACAGCTTAACTGACGATTTTAATTTGCGTGGTTCTATGGGTACGGGTTTCCGTGCACCCACCCCTGGTCAACAAGGAACAACGAATGTTTCGACACGACTGCCCAACGGATTCCCAGTTGCCACAGGTTTATTCCCTGCCATCAGTCCTGTAGGCCAAGCATTGGGTGCAGAAGCTTTAAGACCAGAGACATCGGTTAACTACTCCATTGGTTTTACGGGAAATGTTGATGATTTGAATATTACTTTAGATTTCTATAGCATTGCTCTAGAAGACCGTTTTTATGCTGTTTCAACCTTAGCTGTGTCAACTGATACGACATCAGGTGAAGCTTATAATAACTTTTTAGCTCTAGATGCTGCCGGCGTTGATGGGGCAAATACTATTGGTGGTGTAAACTATTTTCAAAATGCATTTGATACAACCACTTCAGGTTTTGATTTTGTAGCCACTTATACAATGGGTGATACTTTGCTGACCGGTTCAGTTAACTATAATTCAACAGAAATCGATACAAACATTGATGTAGTATCTGAATATTTGAATGGCGAAGATCAATTTGATTTAGAAAATGCCCTTCCAGAATGGCGCGGTGTGCTTTCAGCAAAACATGATTTCGATATGTTGACTTTACTGGTGAGGGCAAATGTATATGGTGCTTATGAAAACGCCACTAATTCAGCCGGTACTAACATCCAAGAGTACGATGCTAGTGTATTATTTGACGTGGAAGTGAACTATCAAGTCAGTGATAGTTTGAGTGTTTCTGCTGGTGCCCGAAACATATTAGACACTTACCCAGACGAAGATGAAGGCGACATGTGTTGTGGCGCTATTTACTGGTCTGCTAACATTGTTGATTGGCAAGGTGGTTATTACTATGCGCGGTTGAACTACTCATTTTAATTGGGTAAAGATTGTGTGTTAAAACAAAAAACCGTCTTTAAGACGGTTTTATTAATGCTCTGCCATTAAGGCGAAGTGGTTATGGTAATAACTGCAGCCTAATTCTGATTTATACCATTAAGGTCAACTAAACTTCGAGCTGCCGTAGTTATAAATTTATTTCTTCAGTTCATAGTTCTTTGTTGTTAATTTCGGTGTCTTCTTCTTCTTCTGGCCATCGATAACGATTAAGGCGCACAATCATACCAAATAGTGGATGGTCAAAATAATGCACTTGTTTACTGATAACGCGTCTGAGCTGATTAAAATTAACGCTTTGTAAAAAATTCGGTTCTTGAGAGCCCGGTTCCTGAAGGTTGGGTTGAAAAGCCACTGATTGTGGTAGTTCGTTCACAAGTATTACACTTTGGTCAGGCAAACTAGACGGCAAACCTTTTACTTGCTGAACTTGATCTGGATCAAATATTGGCTGTCTAAAATCCAAAGTGCTATCGATGTGCAAATAGGGTATGCGATTTATATTACGAAGATATACAGTTATCCCCCCGTCTAACCGCCAGAGTTCTTTGAGCATGACTGAGTCAGCAATTTTGCCCTGCTGGTTAGCATTCATGTCTTGCTCAAGGTTAACTGGTGTATCATCTGCTAAAGCAGTGGCAATCCTTGTCAATAAGTCATCTGTAACCGCTTCTCGTTCTTCGCCACTAACACGTGTTAATAATACTTGTTGCTGTTCTGGTGTTAAATCTGCCAGTTCCTGCTCGGGTATGTAAAAGTCGTCTGTTGGTTGCTTCAATTTATCAAACAAACTATCCGTCTTATCAACAGCAGCTAGACCGTTAGTATCAAATTTCTGAGCAAAATTTTCACCTGCAAATAGCCTGAATGTTTGGCCTTTAGCTCGACTAAACTTAACTTCTTGGCGCCAGTTTAGATGTAATATTGGGGTGATATCTCGCTGCCCTTTAATTTTTTCATAAAGGTCGCGCATATACATCGTCGAAGTAGGCAACAAAAATGCGCTGCGTCTTTTTTGCCACTCAATACCATTGATTATGTCTGGAACGCGCTTGATTGTATAAGCTGATTGAGCAATCGGTGTATCTTCTTTCAAAGCGTTCATTGACGCAAAAGATGGGTCAATCTGTTCTGCGTAAGCACATAGAAATTCGCTAGGTATCTGCCATTCAATAAATTCAACTTTAATGGGTGGTCGAACTAAATCAAATTCAGCAGGTATATCACTATTTGTTTGTAACGCTAAGTCAGTACTATTTGTTTGTAACGCTAAATCAGTACTATTATTTTGGGATGAGTCAAATAGGCTAATATTTTCGACATCAGAACTGGCATCGGTTGACTGTATTGGTGACCCTTTGTCAGTGGGCTGAACAAAGATATTTGTTGTAGTAACGTCATATTGAACAGTGTTTTCAGTTACTTCATCAGGGTTAATAGATAAATCAAGACCTGATTGTTGATTTGGTTGTTGTAGTTGTTTGTCTGTCTGCGTTACGGATGACTTTTCTGTTTCGGGCGATGGTAAGGGAAAACTAAAGTCTTGTTCATATTGAGTTTTTACTGCTAATCGATTTGAATTACGGCAATAAGGTAAACCCGCCCGTAGATAGCTTAAATTGGGATTCAAATAGGGTGTAATTAAATCTATAACGTCATTTGCAGGTTGCTCAAGTCGAGACTGTTTGAATTTTTCAGATATATCAGCAGCATCTACATTACGTTCAAAAATAATCACTTCAACGTCAAACCACCATTCCTGCTCAGCTGCATGAACAACCTGAGTTAAAGCGCTGGTACTGAGTAAAAAAGCCATTACCCAGCTTGCAGAAAAAGCACCCAAAACTGTTTTTTTTATAGGATGCACGGTTATTTTATCTGTCATTAAGCAACTCGTAATTGTTGGCTAAACTCGGTTAGTATTCTATTGAACAGCTCAAGTCTATCTTTGGCTGATTCAGTAGGCACATTAAATTTAAGTTTTTGTGGGCCATCTAGTTTGTAAATTTTCGGTTGTGATTGTATCAATTTAATAATAAAACTCGGGTCAATTTGGGTTTTCTGTGAGAACTCAACAAATCCACCTTTATTCGTGCCTTCTATTTTGGAGATACCAATTTGTTTGGCTTTTATTTTAAGCATGGCCATATCTAATAGATTTTTAGCACTTTGTGGCAACAAACCAAATCTGTCTATCAGTTCTATTTGTAGCTCATTGACAGCTCTTTCATCTTTGCAGCCAGCTAGTTTTTTGTATAGGGACAAACGTGTATTCACATCAGGAATGTAATCATCAGGAAACAATGCGGGTAGACGTAAGTCAATATCAGTTTGTTCAGCAAGTGCGGATTCTAAAGAGGGTTCTTTTCCTTCTTTGAGTGCTTCAACCGCTTGGTCCAACATGTCCATATATAAAGTGAAGCCGATACTTGAAATTTGGCCTGATTGACCATCACCTAATAATTCACCTGCACCACGAATTTCTAGATCGTGTGTTGCCAGCGCAAAACCAGCTCCTAACTCTTCTAAGGATGAAATCGCATCTAGACGTTTTGCTGCGTCTTTGCTTAAACGTCTTGGATGAGGTGTTAATAAATAAGCATAAGCTTGATGATGAGAACGCCCAACGCGGCCACGTAATTGGTGAAGCTGCGCTAGACCAAGATGGTCAGCTCTGTCCATCACTATTGTATTGGCTGAGGGTACGTCAATACCAGTTTCAATAATCGTAGTACATAATAATACATTAAAACGTTGATGATTAAAGTCTGACATGACCTTCTCTAAATCACGTTCGCGCATCTGACCGTGGCCAATAGCGATACGTGCTTCTGGCACTATTTCAGCAATTTCTTCAGCAGTGCGTTCAATGGTGTCTACTTCGTTATGTAAAAAGTAGACCTGTCCACCACGCAAAATTTCTCGCATGATGGCTTCACGTATTAATCCTTTATTACGTTGTTGCACAAAGGTCTTGATTGGTAAACGTTTAGCTGGAGGTGTGGCGATGATAGACAAGTCGCGCATACCACTTAAGGCCATGTTTAATGTTCTTGGTATCGGTGTTGCAGTTAAGGTTAAGATATCAACGTCTGAACGAAGCGCTTTAAATTTCTCTTTCTGGCGAACACCAAATCGGTGTTCCTCATCGATGATGACTAGACCTAAATCTTTAAATTTAAGGCGGTCTTGCAGTAAAGTATGAGTGCCAACCACTATATCCACTTTACCTTCACCGATAGCTATAACAGTTCCTTTTGCATCTTTGGCACTGACAAAACGTGACAACACTTCAATTCTAAAAGGACAGTTGACAAAACGTTCTTTAAAATTTTCAAAATGTTGACTGGCAAGCAATGTTGTAGGTACTAATATGGCAACTTGTTTACCTTGGTTAGCAGCGATGAAGGCCGCACGCATTGCAACCTCGGTTTTACCAAAACCTACATCACCACAGACTAATCTGTCCATCGCATTGCCTGAACCCATATCTTGGATAACAGCGTTGATGGCTTTTTGCTGGTCAATGGTTTCTTCAAACGGGAAACTATCACTAAAGGCTTGGTATTCATCCCAAGCAATTTTAAAAGCATGTCCAGGCTTGGCTGCTCGTCTGGCGTAAACATCTAATAACTGGGCAGCTATGTCTCGCACTTTTTCAGCTGCTTTTTTCTTGGCTTTTGTCCAAGTGTCGGTACCTAAATGGTGCAGAGGCGCATGGTCAATGTCACCACCACTATAACGACTGATCAAATGAAGAGATGCTACAGGTACGTATAATTTGGCTTGTTTAGCATACTCTATGGTTAGATATTCTGTTGTAATTCCACCTGCGTCTAGCGTTTGCAAGCCCAAATAACGACCCACGCCATGGTCAAAATGAACCACTGGCTGGCCTACTTGTAATTCTGCCAAATTACGAATGATGGCGTTTTCGTCTGTGCCTTGACGTTTATCGCGCTTGCGACGATGGCTGATTTTATGCCCGAGCAACTCAGTTTCAGTAATAAAAGCAATAGCACATTTAGGCTCATTCAGTAAAAAACTAAATTCGGCCGCTCCCACTGAAATACCGATAGTTTCAGCGCTTTTCATAAAGTCATCAAAATGTTCAAAAACTTTTGGCTTAATTTCAGCTTTTGACAGTATTTCTAATAGCCCTTCACGGCGTCCAGCAGACTCAGCGCTAAACAACACTTTAACTTTTCTTTGTTGCCACTCTTCTACTTGTTTTTTGAGTGATGCCCAGGGTAATTTATTTTGTGGTTTAAGCGCGACGTCACCCACTGATGCAGTGGCAAAGTTATAACTTCCGCTTTTAACATCTAGAACTTCGTTTTGCATCTGAACCCTTGGCCACTCTTTTAGAGCTCCAAAAAGTTCTTCATAACGCATATAAATATCGGCTGGATGAAGTAAAGGCCTTGCAAGGTTATAGCGTAATTGTTCGTACCGGTGAGTCACATCTTTCCAATGATTTTCATGGGCTACTTGTAAATCACCGTGCATTAATATGGTTGTATCTTGGTTAAGATAATCAAATAAAGTTGCAGTCTTATGGAAAAATAAAGGCAAATAATATTCGATACCACCTGGCATCAGACCTTTACCTACTTGGTAATAAATAGACTCTTTAGTGTTATTTGCAGCAAACTTGCCAAGATATTGTTGCCTAAACAATAAACTAGCATCCTTATCCGTAGGGAATTCTCTTGCAGGTAAAAGTTTAATTTCATCGACTTTTTCACCAGATCGCTGAGTTTCCGGATTGAAGTGCCTGATGGTGTCTACTTCATCATCGAATAAATCAATTCGATAGGGGTGTTGGCTACCCATTGGAAACAAATCAATAATGCTGCCACGAATAGAAAACTCACTATGGCCCATCACTTGATTGACATGTAAATATCCAGCACGCTCTAACCCTGAGCGAAAGTCATCAATATTTATCTTTTGATTGATTTTTAATATTAATAAATATTTACTAATATAATCTACGGGTGCCATACGCATCATTAAGGTATTGATGGGTACAATAAATACTCTACGCTCGTTTTGGGTAAGTTGATACAGTGTTTCTAGGCGCTGGGAAACAATATCTTGATGAGGAGAAAAATTGTCATAAGGTAACGTCTCCCAATCTGGAAAAAGTTGCACATCAACGGCTCGACCCTGTAAAAAATAATCGAGTTCTTTTTCGAGCTTGATAGCACTCGGCGTATCTGCGGTAACCAATAATATCGGGCCAGTGGCTAGTTTTGCCGCATTAGCTAATATTAATGCCGTGCTGCTGCCTTGGAGATTACCCCAATGACGAACATCATTTTTTGTTTTAAAAGTATTGTGCGGTAAAGGTGGCGAAAAAATACTGTGAGTCATTAATTAATTTCGTTCTCGTTCTTTTTTAAGTTTTTTCTTGGCTCTTGCGTTTGCGAAAATCTGCTGCTTGCAAGTGTAAACTAGCTTTGACTAATAAGTCTTGGTCTTCTTCACGGATGCAAGTAAAATGCTAAACACATGGTAC
>Ga0302131_1001027_pt1 | contig 15624 bp, 9 predicted proteins | sample CB9_20m_MG_FD_203105 | JGI IMG/M metagenome (GOLD analysis project Ga0302131, IMG submission 203105) | Marine microbial communities from Western Arctic Ocean, Canada - CB9_20m | ecosystem: Environmental > Aquatic > Marine > Oceanic | place: Canada: Western Arctic Ocean | collected 2017-09-19
CCCATGACCTCACCGGTGGAGCGCATTTCGGGACCGAGAAGGGTGTCCGCGCCGGCGAACTTGTCGAAGGGCAGGACCGCTTCCTTCACGGCGACGTGGTTGAGCTTGGGCTCCTCGGTGAAGTTGATGTCTTTAAGCGTGGCGCCCGCCATCACGAGCGACGCGTACTTCGCCAGCGGGTGTCCGATCGCCTTCGCCACGAAGGGCACAGTGCGAGACGCACGCGGGTTCGCTTCGATGATGTACACGGTACCGTCAGGGATCACGGCGTACTGGATGTTGATCAAGCCGATCACTCCGAGACGCCTGGCAACCTTTGGCGTCCATTCACGGATCGTCGCGAGGGAAGCGTCGCTGATGGTCTGCGTGGGAAGACTGCACGCGGAGTCGCCGGAGTGAACCCCCGCTTGCTCGATGTGTTCCATGATACCGCAAATCACGACGTTGCCTTCCGCGTCGCAAATCGCGTCCACGTCCAGCTCGGTGGCGTTGCTCAGGTACATGTCCACGAGCACGGGTTTCTCGGGGTCCACCTCCACGGCGGTGGTGATGTAACGCTTCAAGTCGGCGTCGGAGGAGACGATCTCCATGGCGCGACCGCCGAGAACGAACGAAGGACGCACCATGACCGGGTACCCAATTTTGTTCGCCTCGACGAGCGCCTCTGCTTCGGAGCGCGCGACGCCGCCGGGGGGCTGGCGGATGTCGAGCTCAATAAGAATCGCCTGCCACCTCTCGCGATCCTCCGCGGCGTCGATGCTGTCGGGAGGAGTGCCAAGGATCCTGCAGTTCCCCTTGCCAGAGGCAGCCGGGATGGGGTTGTCATTCAAGGCCTTCTCGAGTTTCGTGGCGAGAGACAACGGGGTCTGGCCGCCGAACTGCACGATGATACCCTCGGGGCGCTCCGCTTCGATTACGTTCAGCACGTCCTCGACGGTGAGGGGCTCAAAGTACAGACGATCCGAAGTGTCGTAATCCGTGGACACGGTCTCGGGGTTGCTGTTGAGCATGATGGTCTCGTAACCAGCCTCTTTCAAGGAGAAAGCGGCGTGGCAGCAGCAGTAGTCGAACTCGATGCCCTGCCCGATGCGGTTGGGGCCGCCGCCGAGAATGAGAATCTTGCTCGCGTTGGTGGGATTCGTCTCATCGTTTCCGTCGTACGATGAGTACATGTACGGAGTCTCCGCTTCGAACTCCGCGGCGCACGTGTCGACGCGCTTCATGGAAGCGCGCACGTCGAGTGCGACACGCGCCTTGCGCACCTCAATCTCCGTGGTTTTAAGCGCGCGCGCGATTTGGATGTCGCTGAACCCGCGGCGTTTCACCTCAAGCCAGTCCTGCTTGTCCAAGTCAGCCACGCCGGTGAGACCCTTGAGCCAAACTTCGGTTTGGTACAGGTCTTCCATTTGGGTAAGGTACCACGGGTCGAACTCCGTGATCTTGCGGATCTGCTCCACGGTCATGCCGGACATGAACGCTTCGTGGATGGCGATGATGCGGTCGGGGTTGGGCGTGCCGAGCGTCTTTTTCAGCAATTCGGGGTCCGCCATCATTTGGCCGGATTTGGCGTTGAGTCCCCAGCCGTTCAGGCCGGTTTCCAGCGAGCGCAGCGCCTTGTTGAAGGATTCCTGCCACGTCCTGCCGATGGCCATCGCCTCTCCCACGGACTTCATCTGCGTCGTCAAAATGGGCTCCGAGCCGGGGAACTTCTCGAACGTGAAGCGGGGGATCTTGGTGATGACGTAGTCGATGGAGGGCTCGAAGGACGCGGGGGTTTTGAGCGTGATGTCGTTGGGAATACCGTCGAGCGTGCACCCGACGGCGAGCTTGGCGGCCATCTTGGCGATGGGGAAACCCGTTGCTTTGGACGCGAGCGCGGAAGAGCGAGACACGCGGGGGTTCATCTCGATGATCATCAACTCGCCGTCCGCGGGGTTCACGGCCATCTGGACGTTACTTCCGCCGCACTCGACGCCGATTTCACGGATGATATCCACGGAGGCGTCGCGCAAACGCTGGTATTCCTTGTCCGTCAGAGTCTGCGCGGGAGCGATGGTGATGGAATCACCGGTGTGCACACCCATGGGATCGAGGTTTTCGATGGAGCACACAATCACGACGTTGTCCGCGAGATCGCGCATCACTTCGAGCTCGTACTCCTTCCAGCCAAGCAGCGACTTCTCAATCAGCACCTGGTTGGTGCTTGAGGCGTTGATACCACTGGTGATGATGGTCTTGTACTCCTCCATGTTGTACGCGATGCCGCCACCGGAACCCCCGAGGGTGAACGCGGGGCGAATGATGAGCGGGAACGAACCGATCTCCGCCGCGATCACCACGGCTTGGTCCCACGTGGTGGCGGTACCGGACGGCGGCGTCTTCAGGCCAATCTTCGCCATGGCTTCCTTGAAAAGCTGACGATCCTCAGCCTTGTTGATCGCGTCGAGCTTCGCGCCGATGAGCTCCACGCCGTGCTTCTCCAGGGTACCCGCCTCGGCGAGAGCCTTGGTGAGGTTCAGCGCGGTTTGCCCGCCCATGGTGGGCAGCAGCGCGTCTGGCTTTTCCTTGATGATGATTTCCTCCACGGTCTCGGGGGTCATGGGGCCGATGTACGTGCGGTTCGCGGTCTCGGGGTCGGTCATGATCGTCGCGGGGTTGGAGTTGAGGAGAATCACCTCGTATCCTTCGTCGCGAAGGGACTTGCACGCCTGGGTTCCGGAGTAATCAAACTCGCACGCTTGGCCGATGACGATGGGTCCGGCGCCGAGGATCATGATTTTCTTGATGTCGGTGCGCTTGTTGGAGTTGGTCGCCTGGTCCCACGCACGGAACACGGGAGACTCGTCATCGGGGGACGCGCGCGCGCGGACGGGAACCGCACCGCGCTTAGCGGCGCGAACGCGGCCGGCACCGGCCTGGTTCAGCGCCCGCGCGGGAGCGCCGAGCGTGTTGGCAAGGGCAGAAGCAGACATCTGCTTTTTCAAATGGGTCGTTCCCTGTTGATAAAGATCCGCGCAGGTCACAAGACGACACCTCAACACTCGATGGAGCGCGAATGAATTCTCTCCTAACGCGTGCAAATGCGTGTAGGAAGTGCTACGACACTCCTCAAAGGACGGTCGCGCTAGCAGTACTGCGACCGCCGCCCAGATCGCAAGCCGCATTTTTAAACCCGAAAAATAGGGCGGCGGCCCTTCGCGATGTTTTTTTTAAAAACCTCGCTCCGTTCACTTTTGACGTAGTGCACAGTACAGGTAGTCGCAAACATCGGAAAACTCATAAAAATCGCCGAAAATCGCGGAGATGAACTGTCCGGTGGGTGCCCAGTTGCAAAATATCCCCCGAATCCGAACCGTTTTTCCAATCTAATACGAAGTATTGTTTACACTCACGCCCCCCCCACCCCCCCGCGCCGGACCTGCATCAAACGTCACCGACGTTCGCCGTTCCGTATCACCCTCGATATTCTCCAGGTCGTCGAGTTCTCTGTAGTCCGGCACGTCCTCCATCAGCGGCTTGCCGGAACGCAAAACACACCGGTCGAGCTGCGGTCGAGACAAGAGTTCGCTGTAGTGCCGGCCTCGAAACACGACGAGGTCGGCGGGTCCGCCGACAGAAACGTAGCCGGCGTGTTCGTCCAGCCCCATCACCGACGCTGGCCGCGCGGTAACTGCTAGTGGCCAGCGCGATATCGGCCTGTCCAGGTGTCCAATCCGGCAACTCTCTCTGAAGATCTCCAGCATGTCTAAATCGCCGTATCCGTAAAACTGGTCGCGAGTGTTATCGCTCGCAAGGCACACCGGCACACCGGCGTCATCCAGCTCTTTCAAGGTGGTCACGCCGCGCCGTATTGGCGTGTGGGTCCCGCGTTCGTCGCGATTCTGTAGCCACTGATTGACGATTGGAAGCGAGACGACGACGACGCCGGCGCGCTTCGCGACGGCGACGATGCGAGCGAGCTCCTGTGGCGACTGCGCGGCGAGGGAACAGCAATGACCGCACACGATGCGCCCTTTGAAATCGTTCCGCATCACGGCTTCGGAGATGTACAGTAACCCTTTGGACACCTCGTTTCCGTTTTCATCGACGTGGAAGTCCAGGTCCAGTCCGCGCTCGTTGGCTAAACGGAAAACCACGTCGAGAAGCGACGGCATGTCGTTGCCGCACGTCGTGTACTCGTCGTCGGCGTAGCCACCACGATCCGTGCACGATACCGCCGCGCCCAGAATTCCGCCGTGTGACCGGACGTTGTCTGCGAGCTCGGTTGCTGCGATTTCGTCACGGAAAAACGAAAGGATGTTCAGCGACACGCCCTGCAGCTCGACTTTTCCTTTCCACTTCTCTCTGAGTTTGTAAAACGCCGGCCACGCGATGGCGCCTTGCTTGGGACCGGACATGATGTGCGTGCGTATCGCGGAGGTACCGTGTACGTACGCCGATTTCAAGCTAAATTCCATGCGTCGACGCACGTCTTCGTGGTCCCAGTGCGTTTCATCCTTGGCGCACGAGTCATCAGCCCCCGCCAGAGATCCACTTTCGTTTCTCGTGCGCTCGCAAGTATGGCCCTTGTCGACGTGACAGTGGATGTCGACGAAGGTTGGCCAAACCATACCTCCGTCGACGTTGACCTGGCGGAGATTGCTGGCGCGAGGAATACCAGCGGGGACCACGGCGAAAATCTTCCCTTCACGTATCTCGATATCCACCAAGGACAACCCGTCGCGGTCCGTCTGTAGCTCTTCCGAAGCTCCTCGCGTGACGCACACGGGGACGCGGGCGTTGCGAAGGACGAACGAGTCAGTCCCGTCCGTAGGGACCGACGGGATCCATCGACACCACAAGGCCTTGTCCGAGACCATCGCCTCGGTATCCCAAGATCCCGGCCCTGTATTGGACTGAAGAACGAAGGGAGGACGAGCGTCAACGCGGTGCCGCGGTGATGAACAAATGGATAGCCAAAACTGACAGCGCAACACTTTTGCGCGCGAGGCGAGATTGATGTGACAGGAGGAGGCGGGCGTAGATTTGGAATCAACTGCAGCGGCCACTCTTGGCGGAAATTAATCAAACTTTTTTCAACTCTGTTTCTTTCGTATTGCTTCGCTTGTTGTTTTCGTCGTCGCCACAACAGCAGCGAGCGCGCGTCCACGACTACGTGGGAAAGGTGAGAGTCGGGGTCGACGTTGTGAAACACACATGGCAGGTGGCGAGGGCACCGTGTACGCGCTCACGCAAACGGTACGCAACCCGATAACGGAAACGCGGGTCTCCTTTCCTGACCGCCTCTGTTGATGTCGAAACGTGTTAGGGTTGTAAATCTCGCTCGTTGCTCACGTTTTGACTCCCACTCTCCCCGCAGGACTTCGTGTTGTTGACCCTTCTCGCGGTCGTGTGCCTGTACGTGCTCCCAACGCGTTTTTATCGGTGGGTACGAGGTCCTGTCAGTGCCAAGGACGGGAAGGATGCGTAACTCTGGATTGCTAATCTAATCTAATCATGGCGGTGCGAAGCCCTCTCTCGACCGTCGATGTCGGGGTGGAGAACATGGAAAAGCGGCTCGGGCCGTTGTTCGAGTATCTGCGTATGCGACACGAGCAAGAGGGTGAGCACGAGAACGACGATGATGTCATAGATGCGGTCGTATCGTGCGGGCGGGAAGCGCTGAAAGCGGCTCGCGGCGGGTTTCACGACGCAAAAGCGCTGGTGTTTGACGCGTTCTTCTTCGCGTGGGTGTCGCATGCACCGTCTGTCGGGGTGACTCCTGGGGACCCATTCGCGGCACGGAGCTTGTGGAGACTTTCGTTGAAGCAGTTTGAAGCCGCGGTCGAAAAGCTAGAGCTAAAGCGCGAGCTACGAGGTAAGCTACGCGAAGTGCCAGACGTCGTGTCGCGAAAAATTAAAGCTCTTCTCCACGATTCGTTACTCGCTTCGAGTGATGAATCAGACGATGAGAACGAGAAGTTGTTTGAACGGCCATCGAACGAATCTGATCTACACACCTTACGAAACGGTGAAGATACAGGAACATCGTCGCATGTCGCGGAGAATGATATCGATGTTGTCTTGGAATCAGTTCGGCAAGCCACGCGAGAAAACTTATTTACTCGCGCGCACCTGGCGGGGACGTCGTTACTGTGCTCGGAGCGGTACCAGGAATCGCGGGTGATGCGTCGAATGGAATCCACGGATACGGGCGCGGCTGAACGTAAGCTCGTCGCTGTGCTGAATCGAATCCGAGGTGATGCTGATGACTCCTCGAAACAAGACTCCAGGGCGTTAGCCGTCGAGCTCGTGCAGTTGCTGCTTACTTCACCGGAGATGACGCTCAGTCGCCTCGTGCGCGTTGCCAGCACGAACGCCTCGCAGGCACCGTTTCTGTTATCGGCGTTCTCTGCACAGCCGGGAATACCGAGAATGCAGACAGAACAACACGAGCCTTCACGTATGTTAATGGAACTCGCGTGCTTACTTCACAAACCACCCGCGGAGCTCAAAGGATTCCATTCGCTCAAGGGATTAATGACGCTCACGGAAGCTTTGTGTCGGCCGCGGGGCGTGTTGCAGGACGCCAACGACAACGGCGGACTTTTCGGCCATAAGCGTCTGGCGATTCCCTCCCGCGCTCAATTCGATCATCGCCATGTCCTGTTATTCATCGTCATTCCAGCGCTCTCTTTGACCGTCGACGAGACGGAATCAGAGTTTGAGTTTTGGGCTTTGAGAATACTTCAGACGCTGCTTACTGGGTTTGAGGAAGAGACTGGAGAAACTCCATTTTTGTGCTCGCCAAGCGGCACGAGGATGCTTCGAGCCACGTATCCTGGCGGTATTCTTCTAGCACTAGCATCACGGGTTGATTCTAGAGCAGGCGTCGTTGCTGAGAGGACCCGTGAACTCGCAGCGCAATTGCTGCAGTGTTGTGTCGTTGCGTTGAACTCAGACGCCCTTCACGGAGACGAGGGTGTTTCGACACTCGTATCGCTCGCGCACGCCGACGCTGAAGCTGCCACGCGGCTATCATGGCACACTCGAATGCTCATGGAGACGCTGATGTTCCGGGTCCGTGAGCTTCATCCCACACCGACACGAAGTCCACCTGCGGGACCGTCTGTCGGACCGGGGGACGACGTCAGCATGGCAGCCTCGGCGTTGGCCGACGTGATTCTTTTGTGTGCCAATAATTACTTGCGCGGCGCTGACATGATGGACATGATTTATGAACAGCGAGGCATCGAAGGTTGCCTGCAAAGCAGGATCGAACGTATTCGGGACAATTCTGGATCGTCCGTAGAGCTCCGCAGAGCGTTGCTCGAGGCTTGCACGACTTTACTGCCACGAATCACGGCGAGAGAATTCGACGTCGTCCTTTGCGACGCGTTGCCGCGTTTGTTACGCTTTGTTCAAGGAGCATCACAGACGCAAGAACATGATGCGTCCAGCAGACCTATCGTGGTAGATTTCTTGACGCGAGTGCTGCTTACGCAGATGTCGAATTCCGGAAAGAGCAAGGACATCGAAACATTGTCAAGGCAGCTCGCCACCGCCGCAACGAGGGACGGTGACGCGTCGGCGACGGACAAAGAGCACCACGCAGACGTCGAGTTTCTAGCTGCGTCGTATCACAACTTAAGGTGCATAAGCGTGGCCTTATCGCAGATCACGGCAAAGTCGAGCAAGAAGGCGGAAGATATCCTGCTGAACGCTGCCTTAGAGCTAGCTGGAAAATTGTGTGACAACGTGGGGATGGTGTCTAAAGTGGCGCAACTGTTCGAGTCTTGCCCGGACGAAAAGTCGAAGCAGCACGTTTCGGCGCTGTGCAATGCGAAGCACACGGAAAACGTTTAGGGTGCGGAAAACGTCAATAGAGACTAGACATAGCATGACGCAGCATTTGTAGTGAATACTAGTGTACTACAACGCTCTTCCTATAGGTTGGGAACGCGGTGTGGCTCTGGAATGAACGCCTTAATACGAGCAAGACGACCGACAACAAGAGTTTTTGACTCGATCGGAACCTCGTTGTCACTCAATGTCATGATATCCTGCCGAACAGCGCGCCACTCAGCTGGTGAGAAGAATTGCCGGTGTCGCTGGACGGACTGGTACAGCGTGTTCAACGCGTATAGGAGCATGCCGCTCGCAAAACTCTGATCCCGACTGTACTGTAGATCAGTGAGAGCGCGCTCAGCCTCGGCGAGTAACATGCGCATGTCCTCTCGTTGTTGGGTGCGACGCCGATGCGTGCGTGTGCCTGTGGATCGTTCGGGAAAGTCAGAAAGATTCAAATTGAAAGCGCAAATTTACAACGTACCCATAGAAGTGGATCCCACTGAGCCCGATAACATCACGGCAACAAGTGCCGGCATGCCAGCCATGATCGAGAAGTTTAACCTGTTCGCGCGCATGATCTGGTCCATTTGTAACAGCGCACTCTCCATGTCAACCTTCATAACCTGCGTCTGGATAAGAAGTAGCTGCATCAAGTCTCCCTGTGATCCGAGGCGAAAGAGGTTAGAATGAAAAAGATTCAATAACTGCGTGTTGTGGGGAGATACGCACACCCAACATATTTTGCAGAGGGCTCCTCAGTTCCTCTTCAACACGAGCTGCTACCAACGCAAAAGGGTCAGGTGGTACTATCACGCCTTGTTCTGTGGTGCCTCCTGCGACGGCGCGGTAGGCACGGTACAGTGGAGCGCTGTATCCTGGTTTCGTCGCTTGAGCCGTGTATTGCGTTAGCATTCTATCGAGAGACGCTTTGGATTCCTGTTGAACGAGTGGGCAACGCGGTCAGAGATGAAGTCGTGAAGAATCTGTGTTGACCGTGGGCGTTTCCCCGTAGGCATTTGGGACCAAGGGACTAGTCCACACACTTACCTCTAGCTGTTGCAAGCCAACCACGTCCGTGTTTTGATCGAACGCGAGTGACAGTTCAGATTTGATTTCCCTGTGATGACAAGAAATCATTCAAAGCGTGGTTAGTGATTTATTCGCGCGGGACGTTGAATTATCAGCGCGTTTGCTTTCATTTGAATCATTCTGTTGGAATTTGTACGTGAAACCTATGGTCGAGTTTCTGTGGGTTTCTGTTGATAGGTTTGATAGGTCGCCCTGGTACGTACTTCCAGGGCGTCGCGGCGTGCGTGTTCCAAAACCGCACGAGTCCTGCCCAAATGCTCTGCATCAAGTTATCAAGGTCGCTTGAGCCACACAGTTGACTGTGTTTTACGGCGATTAGTGACAGCGACCCGAGAGCTGATGACAGCGCCGAGTACAAAACCCAGCGGCGCTTCCACTTCTGTGGCTGTTCGTTCGCCAGAATGACCGCTTTCGCCCTAGCTGAAGCCCTGCTGCCTTCTACTTCTAGTGATTGCACGATTTTCCAAATATCTTCGACTTCTTCGGGCACTTGCACTTTTGCCCTGACTCGCGGCAGTCCGTCTTTTGTTTTTTTCTCATCTCCCAGCGGTGACGGTCTCGGAGTGAACTCGGTGTTGACGGCGCGGCTCAAAGGACTCTGCGCCATTTTCGGAGAGGTAAGCTTCGACCTGTTCTGCGTTGCTTTCGGCGTGCTCACTTCCTGCAGTGTGTCCAACAACCCGTGCAGCTCATTGTGCAACAGGTTCCGGAGGTGCTCGGAGTCCATGTTTGCGTTTCCCCAAGCCGCGGCGACGATTCCTGCGTGCCTGTGCACTTCGCCGACAGCGGATGCTAGGCTAAACTGAATCGCAGACAGCGCTCGTACCTTCTCGTCGACACGAAGATGTGGTGACATCCGCTTGGATGTGAGCGGAAGACGCTCCTTCTTTGGCGACCGCCCTGGAACCGTCGACGAACACGCTTCGACTACGACTTGCAAACCGGACTTGCAAGCGTGAAACACGTCTCCGATAAAGTGACGCGGTCCAGTCTTCAGCAGCAAGAACCACCACAAACTACGCGGCGTGTCATGCAGCTTCGTCTCCCAAAATCCGAGCGATCTGGTGACATTGTGCAAGTCATTCAAAAGCTCGCGAGATGCCGCCTGTGGATATAAGAAAGGTGGATGGATGGGTGTTGGTAAACGGCGCAAAATTAAATCCCTCGGACGAGTCCGAACAGCACCTCGCCATGGGAACGACGTACCTGTGCGATCTCCAGGGCAACCTGCGCCGCTCGTGCGAGTTCAGCTTCCTGCTTCTGTTTCTCTTGGTCTATTTTGTCCAGTGTCAACCCCGCCACCGCGTGGGTTTCTTTGAGCCACAGCTTTGTCGGTCCAACCCTCCCATCCCTGTCAAAAAACACCGGCAAAGTCGTGCGAGAGCTTGTCCTCGACAGGGGCGGGGGCGGTTGCGGTGAGGCCAGGCCCCACAGGTCACCAAGCCACGCCGGCAAAACCTTCGATCCATCGTCACCACTGTCTTTCGATGGGGGGCTTTTCGAGTTCATCCCAGCCCCGGCAACAGGGCCTGCAGCCCTTCCGCGCGACGAGGGATGAGTGCGAGTGCCAACTCTCATCGGGTGTCCGAGAATCGGGGTGGCGTTTTGATTAATTTTTTTTTGTCGATGTTTCTTTTCGTTTTTGCTTTTTGGTGTCGCGAGAGAAAAGGGAAGGGAAGGAGGTGGGCGTCTTTTTCCACGATATACACGGGGACAGTCTTCTTGTCACAACACTTGCTATTTTCAATTCGACTCTCTTGTGATGTTTACTTCGCGCATAACAGCGAGGGCTCCATCTCCCCCGGGGCTTCATAACCCATGAGGTTGATGTATGTGGCGGTGACGTTCGCGAGGCCAGCCTTGGGGAGGTCATCGCGGAACTTGATGTTGGCCGGAAGCCCGGGGCCTCCAATTGCAACCGGGACGGGCGCCAGGGTGTGAGAGGTGAGGGTCAAAGGAGTCACGCCATCTTCGCCCATGATCGGTTCGTTCTTCTTGTTGCGCTGAACCATGTCATCGGCGTTTCCGTGGTCGGCGGTGACCAGGTACATACCGCCGAGCTCGTCGACGAGGTCGAGGAGTTCCTTCACGCACGAGTCACACTCCTCGCACGCCACGATCGTCGCGGCGAGGTCACCGGTGTGGCCAACCATGTCGGGGTTGGCGTAGTTGACGCGCACGACGTCGTACTTGCCGCTTCTCAGCGCTTCCTTGCCCGCGGCGGTGATCTCGCGTGCTTTCATCAGGGGTGCCTGGTTGAATTCCACGTTGTCGCTGGGGATCTCGACGTACGTTTCGAGCGCCTCGTTGAAGTAACCGGAGCGGTTGCCGTTCCAGAAGAAAGTGACGTGTCCGAACTTTTGCGTCTCACTGCACGCGAACGTCTTGAGGCCGTTGGCGGCGAGCACCTCACCAGAGGTTCGCTCGATGAGAGGAGGGGTCACCAGGTAGTTAGCAGGGAGCTTTAGGTCACCGTCGTATTGCATCAGACCGGCAAACTTTGTCTTGGGGAATCGGACGCGGTCGAACGAGTTGAAGTCGGCGTATTCGAAAGCCTTGGAAATCTCCACCACGCGATCCGCGCGGAAGTTGGCGATGACGACGGCGTCGTTGTCTTCGACAGTGCCCACAGCCTTGCCCGCTTCGTCGACGATAACGAAAGGCTCGATGTACTGATCGCTAACACCGCTCTTCTTGAGTTCTTTCAGCGCCTCGACGGGATCCGTGAACTTGTTGGGCGCGTCTCCGAGGACGTGCGCCTTCCAGCCCCTTTCCACCATCGCCCAGTCGGCTTCGTAGCGGTCCATGGTGACTTTCATGCGGCCGCCGCCGGAAGCGACCTGGGCGTCGCAGCCCTCAAGCTTGGCGAGATCCGCGACGAGTACGGCCATGTACTCGTGGCAGCTGTTGTCTGGGACATCACGGCCATCGGTAAGGACGTGAATACGCAACTTCTTACAGCCGTCTGCGACCGCGCCGTTCATGATGCCCTGCAGTTGATTGTACCGAGAGTGAACGCCACCGGAGCTGAGAAGGGTGATGACGTGCAGCGTGTTGGACGCAAACGCGGGTTTGATGTACTGCCAGCCAGGGTCGGTGAAGAGGGCGCCTTTGAGGGCGATATCGACCAGAGCCGCTCCTTGCGCGATAATTTTACCAGCGCCGAGAGCGTTGTGACCAACCTGGAGACGGGGAGGGTGAGTGAATTAGCCATTGGATGACGGACGGTCACGTCAGTAAAAAGCACGGAACCGTGTTTCATTCGTCTCGGAAAGCCCCGAAAGCGGCGGATAGGATCGAACACACATCAAGGGAACAATACGGGGGCCATGAAAAGACGTACCTCGCTGTTACCCATATCCTGGTCAGTGGGGAGACCGACCGCGGGGCCGTGGGCGAGCACGGAACGGTAGTAGTCCGGACCCTTCGCGGCGAGCGCATCCATGGTGGGGGACTTGGCGGAAGCGCAAGCGTTGTACTGATCCTTGACGGGGTTCTCGCCCCATCCGTCCAGGATACACACCAGGACGGGCTTCTTCTTGGGGATCACGGGGTGGGGAGCGAGTTCCATCGCGGCTTGAAGGTGTGCTGGTGCTCTTAGAGGGTGCACTGTGGCTGCGGGCCGGGACGAGCGCAAGTGTGCTTATCAGGAAGATCGCCCGAACTGCGAAAAGGTAAGCGGCCGCCGACCCGAAAAATCGTGAGTCATTACGAAATCTGCTCGGCATTCATCGACGGCACCCCTCACGAGGTCGAGTCATCTATCGGGCATCGCCCATGGCGAAGAGTGTCATCGGCACGTTTGCATTTGAAGGAGAGGAGCCCGCGACGGTGTCATCCGAGGTGAGCGGGACCCTGTCTGAGGCTCTTACCGGGTTCAGGGAGCAAGTGATGGACCACTTGACGAACTACATGAAGGACAAGCCCGTGGTGAGCGGCGGGAAGACGACCGTCGAAGCGAACGAGGACGCGTTCGCAGACAACAGCGATGTCGAGGAAGATGACGTCGATAGATTATTGAATAGGGGCAAGAACAAGAGGCAAAAAAACTGAAGACGGTGGGGTTAGGGGAGTGATGTTGGAGTGCGTCGCCTGTAGCTCACAAGTTTAATCGAAGCCCCCAAGCCGTCTCGAGAATATTTCGAACAGAACCTGATGCACCTCTGCTGCAGCCGCGTCGCTCTTACCCCTGCTAGGGTCACCGGATCGGCCAGCGTTCGCCACGAAAGGCGCACTCGTACCACTCGACGCCGCGTGAGCACGCCGAAGGTGAGAACCCGAGCTTGGAGGTCTCTAACCCTCTCATCATCTGACCTAAAACCTTCGCCGCTGACCAAAATATTATTCCGCCTCTCTCCGCCTGCCCCACTGATAGGCATCGATGACGGATTCTCAGACTGTCCTTCATGGGCTTGAGCTCGACGAAGAGCGTTTCGTCGGCCTGCTCCGTAACCTCATCGGTGAAGTGGAGCACCTGCAAAACACGGGCGTGGGCAGTGCGTACGTCCCTCAAGAAGATCTCGCAATCAAGCACTGCCTCGAGGTTTTGGCTCCTCACCGAAAGGAAAACGGCGGGCCTTTGGAAATCGAGCACGTGACGTACACGGAAGGTCGCGGTAACTTGATCATCAAGTATCCCGGCACCGGCACCGCCGAGGATGTGCTGAGCTTCGTCGGCAGCCACTTGGACGTCGTTCCCGCTAACCCCGACGCGTGGGACGTGGACCCTTTCAGCTTGACCGTTGACGGCGATAAGCTCTTCGGCCGAGGCACCACCGACTGCCTCGGGCACGTCGCTCTCCTGACGACGCTGTTTTCGCAGCTCGCCGAGCTCAAGCCTGCGCTGAAGACCTCGCTGACGTGTGTGTTCATCGCCAGCGAAGAGGCTTCTGGCCCTGGCATCGGGGTCGACGGATTGGTCGCCGAGGGAAGGCTGACCCACTGCAAGCCCGGGCCGGTGGTGTGGGTGGACTGCGCGGACAGCCAGCCGTGCATCGGCACCGCGGGCGCTATCACGTGGCACCTCACCGCGAATGGACACCGGTTCCACTCTGGTTTACCGCACAAGGGCATCAACGCCATCGAGTTGGCGATGGAAGCGACGTCGAGGATCCAAGAGAAGTTTTACGCATCCTTCCCGCCATGTGAAAAAGAAGCCGAGTACAAGTTCATCACGTCGAGTACGATGAAACCCACGCAGGTGAAGTGCGCTCCGGGTGGTTTGAACCAGATTCCCCCCGACGCTACCGTGAGTGGAGACATTCGCCTCACCCCGTTTTACGACGTGGATGCGCTGAAGGCGTGTATCGAAGCGGAAGTCGCGGCGATCAATGCGGATATCGAAGCGCTGCCGACGCGCGGCCCGTGCTCGAAGTACGTCATTCAGCCGCCCGGCGGGGGCGACCCGATCGTGGGGAACATCAAACTCGTATGGGGGGACCATCTCCTGACTGGCATCGCGTGTGACTTGACGTCCCCCGCCTTCAGGCTGATGTGCGACGCAATCGAAGAGGTGAAGGGCAAGGCGGAGCCGTACTCGCTCACCGGGTCGCTCCCGTTGGTGCACGAGATGCAGGCGGAGGGATTCGACATACAGCTGATTGGATTCGGGTCGGTAAGTTGACAAACACACGACCGACGTACACATCGCGTGTACAAACCACTCCATCGTGCGTACGCGACGTGCTCTTTTCCCCGTCGCACCACTCCCCGCTAAACGCTAACCTGTGTCTGCCCAACGATTTCCCAAACGCCTCGCCCGCTCAATCTTCCCTCCCCACAGATGGCTGTCTACCACGCAGACAACGAGTACTGCTCCCTGAGCGACATGAAGGATGCCGCGAAGATTCTTTCCAGACTCATCGCCAAATTCGGGTAGACTATCAGCCCACGCGAGACAGTTGTAATAAGTGTTTAAGTTTCAACATCCAAAGACGTACGTAGTTGACCTCGTCCGCGAAGCAAAAAAACGCACTCTCATAAAAGCCACGTCGTGGTGTCCGCATTGTATTATACCATTCGATCAGCGCGCCATGCTCTCGGTCACCGCTCCCTTTGCCCGTCTGTTCAACGTCGCAGGAGCCCGGCGAAGCGCACGTTCCGGTCTCCGAACGAACACTGTCCGGTCTGGACGTTCTGCCATGACCGTCTCAGCGACCGCCACCCTTCCCGAGACGGTGCTCGGGTGGGACGAGATTTCTGCCAAGTGCCACGACACGGAGACTGGCAAGAAACTTGTGGGGGAGGAGGCGCTTCGCGCTAAGGGCGAGGGGCTGCCGCATATCACCGCGAAGCTTCGCCTTTTCGGGCATTCGGAGGAGGATGTTCGCGTGACTTTGTACCGCGACCACGCTGGATGGTGCCCGTACTGCCAGAAGCTTTGGATGATGTTTGAGATCAAGAAAATTCCGTACCGGACGGAACGCATCAACATGCGAAGCTACGGCGAGAAACCCGCGTGGTTCTTAAAGAAAGTACCCTCCGGTCTGCTTCCCGTCGTGGAGCTGGACGGTGAAATAATCACCGAGTCTCTGGTGATCATGCAAATCCTGGAAAACAAGTTCCCCGATACCTGCATGCTTCCGGAGGCGGGCTTTGAGAAAGCCAACGAGCTGCTCCGCCTGGAGCGCCGTTTGTTTTCGGATTGGTGCGGTTTGGTGTTCCGACCCGGCATGCCCGGCCCGTTCGGCGGGGGCGCGAAGAAAA
>Ga0302131_1001028_pt1 | contig 15613 bp, 8 predicted proteins | sample CB9_20m_MG_FD_203105 | JGI IMG/M metagenome (GOLD analysis project Ga0302131, IMG submission 203105) | Marine microbial communities from Western Arctic Ocean, Canada - CB9_20m | ecosystem: Environmental > Aquatic > Marine > Oceanic | place: Canada: Western Arctic Ocean | collected 2017-09-19
AGCATTACTGGGCCATAAATTAAAAATCCGATGCTGATTAGCGCTGCCATATCGATCGTTGGGTTGCCCGGTGGATTAAACCAGTACACCAGTAATGCAATCAGCACGAGTGACATAAACAGAATGCCTGCCGGAGCCCTCCGTCCTCGAAACCAGCGGTCGCTGACATAGCCACAAAGTAGAGTTCCGGGAATGCCAGCCCACTCGAACAAAAAGTAAGACCAGGAGCTTTCGTTAACCGTGAACTGTTTGACCTCACTGAGGTAAGTCGGTGCCCAGTCGAGCACGCCGTAGCGGATCAGGTAAACAAAAGCATTGGCGCCCGCGATGTACCAAAGTATTTTATTCCTCAGCACATACTTGAAAAAAATATCGCGACCAGACAGCTCTCGTTCGCAATCGTCGCTATAGTCGCTGGGGAAGTCCTGTCGGTGAATCTCGATCGCTGCTAGGCCACAGGACTGTGGTGTATCTTTCATGGTGAAGAGCAACATTACTGCTAAGCCGACAGCCACCATGGCCGGCAAATAAAAGGCGCTGTGCCAGTCATTGAACCAAGCCATCCCGAGAATAAACAGTGGGCCGATCAATCCGCCACCAACATTGTGTGCAACGTTCCAGACAGACACAACTCTGCCTCGTTCATTGCCAGAATACCAGTGGACAATGCTGCGCCCACAGGCCGGCCAACCCATACCCTGAAACCAACCATTTAAAAACAACAGCACAAACATAATACTGATACTGCTGGTTGCCCAGGGGGCAAACCCAAAGGTAAGCATAATACAAGCCGAGCAAAGAAGTCCCGCAGCCATGAAATAGCGGGGATTACTTCGATCTGAAACACTGCCCATTAGAAACTTGCTCAGGCCGTAGGCAATGGAGACAGCCGACAGGGCGACTCCCAGTTCGCCCTTACTGAAGCCATGCTCGTCGATCAAAAATGGCATTGCTAGAGTGAAGTTTTTTCGCACTAGATAATAGCCAGCATAACCAAAGAAAATGGAGAGAAATACTTTTATCCTCAGCCTGCGATACTCGGCATCGGCACGATCGGCTGGAAGCGCTGGGATATGTTTAGCTGGCTTGAAAATTCCATACATTAGTAATTTATCTCGGCGGCAGGTGACTTAAACAACTCGCGTTGTATGGCTAGTAATCGACAAAAAATAAGGTATAGCCCCAGACCGATCACCTGACCTGTAACCTTGGGTGCTACTAGAACAGCAACATCAGCGGCGAAAGCGCCCAGCAGCTTTTGACCGCCGACGGGGAACAATCTAAAAATACTCATGCCTTTCGCCTTGGCGCTATCATTTTTAGGCTATTACTCAAATGGATCAACGCCTACTTTTACCCACAGTGGATTACTGTATGCATATTTCCCGGCGGCATCTTTAACCACCAAACTGAACCAGGTATCAACCTCAGGCTTTACCTCAAATTCAACGTCAACTAATCCTGTGCCGCGGTCTTCAAGGATCAGCGACTGAACTTGAATGCCTCGTTCGATGAGTTGTACCGACGCCAGACCTTGAACTGACTGTAGCTGGTAGCCTAGTTTAAGCACTTCACCGACAGTCTGGGATATTTCAGAGCCAAACATTATCTCCGGGTAGATAAGCGGACCTTGACTTGCGTAGCCGTGCCCAGCTTTTAGCGATTTAATGAAATTGTCCGCCGTTAACTCTCCCGGCAGATGAACATAGCTTCTTGCGGCACCCGACATGCTCTCTGTCATGTCCCAGATATCATGGACATCAGATCCTGCGGCGAAGTAAGCAGGTTTGCCACTGTTCCATAACTGCCAGGTACGGTTCAGTGTCCGGGGAACGTGAGCACTGGTTATCTCGACCAGATCAAACCCATCGTCGTAACCTCCTGGAACGGCATTGCCGACCACCCCGTTGCGACTAACCTCCGTCTCAAGACTAGTGAAATAGCCATAGTCGCCGTAGGGGTGATTGGCATGTATCACCTCAGCGCCTAAGCGTCTGGCCTCGGCAAAAATGTCCTGCACCTTAGCCTGGCCAACGTCGATGGCGATAGTTTTTTCGCTATCTATGGGGTAGGCATTAAAGTGGGCCCAGGAGGGCGACAACTCCGTGCCCGCAATAAATGGTATGCCTCGACTCGCAGCCAGTCCACCCATCGCGGCGTTGTTGACAGTCGAATCGTGATCGGTAAGGGCTGCGATATCTACTCCGGCAGCCATTTCCGAACGCAGCACAAACCCGGGAGCGGTGTGGCCATCCAGTACATCGGAGTGGTGGTGCAGATCGGCACTATACCAACCTCGCTGCTGGGGACTGGCCATTACGGCTATGGTGACAGTCTTTTCTGTTCGCTCACCGGGCGCCAGACGGAGGGGAACGTTCTGTATGGCGGATGTAAAACCCCCTCCCGCTGAAACAGTGAACTCATATTTGCCGGCAGCCATCTCAACCTCGACAATACCAGGTCGTTCTAATTCGGTATAAAAAACCTTTTCACCAAAGTATCGAATTAAGGGTTTATTACCTTTTTCTATCGCAATTCGTGCATCGAGTGGCTGCTCAGTTTGCTGGTCTACGACTCTGAACTTAATCGTAGCAGGCTTGCCCATATCGGCGAAGCTATGTTCAAGATGGTCGCCAGAGGCTAATGATATGGCACGCGGCGCGCCATTGGCGTGTCCAGCTGCCGTTGCATACAGTTCATAACGTCCTATTGGTAGGACAATTTCATATTGGCCCTGTTCGTCCGTCAGAGTCCAGGCATAGGGCCTCCCGCCGGCGCTGATTACGACGGCGGAATCGGCCGTAATACCTCCAGCTGCGTCCAAAACCCGACCGAAAACTTTACCATTGGGTAAGTCAGTGCGATTGATCTCGGTCTGCACAAACTCAGTCAAATTGGCACTATTTTCGATTTGTAGCCAGGCCTCGAACTCCTGCACCGCGGCGGATTCGAGATCGTGGCGAATATAGCGATCACGAGCGGTGTAGCTCAGGTGAGTAGAAAAAGCCGCGTGCAGACCCAACGCCCAGCCCCTGTCGTAAAGCGCCGACCAATCCCCAAGCGCAGCATCATCCGGTGCTAATTCAGATGCAGAAAATCCTGGCATCCCGAAATCGAACCCGGAGTTCTGCCACATAACGTAGCCACTGAGTAGATCGGGTAATATGCGTTCTCCATGGTTGACCATGCGGGTATGCAGGCGAATAAGATTGCTCTGCGCCCTGATTTCAAATCGCGTTTCGAGCTCTACTTCACCCCAATCACGCTGTATCAGCACGACGACTAACTCCGGCGTATTGGTTTCTAATTCGACGCTCTGATGTTTGGAGGGCCATGCCGACCAATTATTGGGCATAAAGTCCACCAACGCAGCAATGTCGCGTTCGACTACTCCGTCGCGAACAATGGCTATATCGAGCATGCCACCCGCGGCGACACCCCAGGGTGAGGGTGTATCAACGGCAAAGGCAACCGCGAAAAATTCATTGCGAATTGTTATGGCCCTGGCGCCAATAGCGTCACCCTGAGGGATGGTTGTGGGGCCAACAAAAACGGACAGAGCATGACTCTCGACGACGTTGTCTTCTGATGTTTTGGACGACTCTGAACAACCGGCAATCGTTAAAAAAGCCAAAATCACTGTTAGCATTGTAAAGTTCATCGTAAATGACTCCTAGGTCCGGACCGTTAACTACTCCAACCCAGCCGAAGGGTTTACCCTATACCCTAAGACAAGGCCATAAATTTGGCGATAACTAAGACGATAAATTAGATTACAGGTTATAGGCTGCCGAACGCAATGGTAGTCTTACAGACCCCTGCTGACGTCCTGGAGCCTCTCCAGACTAATAGAGTCCTTTCTAATTTGGTATGCTCTAGTGCAATGTGCCTCTGCTGAGAACTTGCAGAGTCGTCGGCCCGCGCTATGTTTATCTTTTACTTGGGGAGCCGTCTGCGCAGGACACATAAGAATTAGGCAGGCTCTTATTGGCGGCCTAATTTTAATCGATGAATTAAAAAATAAAGGGTATGATTTTGCAACGTCCAGATTAATAAGGAGCTATCTATGTCAAATTTATGGTTTAAAGTGGTGTTCGTTGTTTCACTGATAATGGCTCTACCAAGCTACTCTTTTAGCGCTGATATCAATATGCCCTTCGGGCAGAAGGCGTTTGAGATTTATAAGACATCTGTCGAGATGCGTACGGCAGATGGCCAGCATCAGGTACCAGTATTAGCGCGATATTTGGCTTCAGAGTTTAAAAAAGGGGGCTTTCCTGAAGAGGATATTCATGTTCTAGAAATAGGGGATACTGCGGCGCTTGTCGTCAGGTATCGGGGTGATGACTCCTTAGATAAAAAGCCGATTAGTATCTCAGCACACATGGATGTCGTTGATGCATTGAGAGAGGATTGGGAGCGAGATCCCTTTACCTTAGTTGAGGAGAATGGCTATTATTTTGGCCGAGGCACGGTTGATGACAAGCTCGGAATGACCGCAGTGACTGCGGGATTTTTGCGACTTAAAGCCGAGGGTTGGGTGCCGGGTCGCGACCTCATTATTGCCTTTTCTGGTGATGAAGAAACCAGCATGATCAGTACCAAGGCGTTGGTCAATGAGTATCGAGAACTCACTGATAGTGAGTTCGTATTAAATGCTGATGCCGGCGGTGCATTGATTCCTGAAACCGGCGGTCGCCCCGCCAGTTTTGGGATGCAGGCGGCGGAAAAAACCTACGTTACCTGGGATCTAACGGTGCGGAATCCGGGGGGGCATAGCAGCCGACCAAGAGAAGACAATGCGATTTATGACCTCGCACAGGCGTTAACCAAGATTCAGGATTACAAATTTCCAGTGAGCTATAACGACCTGACTCGGGCCTATTTTAAGGGTACGGGCGCCCGAACCCAAGGTGATTTAGGTAAGGCAATGCGCGACTTTTCTGTTAATCCAAAAGATGCTGCTGCGATTGCAATTCTGCGATCGAACAGCAGCTTTGTAGGCACGTTAGGGACCACCTGTGTCGCCACGATGCTGCGTGCAGGCCACGCCGAGAACGCCTTACCCCAATCTGCGACAGCGACTGTCAACTGCAGGGTGTTTCCTGGCGCAGGTGTTGAGGAAACACTGACGCGACTGAGGGTAACAGTGAATAACCCCGCTATTGAGTTTATTTTGCTGGATGAAGTGACTGAGTCCGACGCGTCACCTTTGCGTAAAGACGTCATGTTGGCCTTGCAAAAAGCCATTAATATCAAATATCCGGGATTGGAAATTATTCCGAGCATGTCATCCGGTGGTACTGATGGCATGCACTTTAGGGCAGCGGGAATTCCGAGTTACGGGGTAAATGGTCATTACGGGAAATCCAGTGATAGTTTTTCACATGGTTTGAATGAACGGGTATTGGTTGAAAACTTTTACGATAACATTGCGCATTGGTACGTGCTTTTACAGGCAGTTGCAGGTAAGGGCTAGCTAGAGGTCGCGGGCCTGCTTTATTCGGGCAGTTTTGTCGAGGTGGCATGAAACGCTATGATCTAGTGCCAGGATGACCTGATAGAGCGGCGTAAATTAGGGTCCGGAGCCATCTATATGGTCTGTGGTTGGCCATATCTTTACATAGCGCCCTGCTTTTTGACCTAGCTGCCAAGGGGCTTCGGTCTCTCTGCGGTGGATTACTTTAAACCCACTAAAAGATTATAAACTGTAGTATTCTTCGTCAAACATAAGCTCTAGGTCATGCTATTAGCTTCGATTAACGAATAGGGGACTGCGTAGAATGGCATTAATTTTATTGGAGTTAACATTGGCTGGGTTGCTATGACTGCTGAATCTGAGGCTGAGGGCACGCTTGAAGTTGCTATCAGAAATGCGGAGCGATTACTTGAGATAGACCCGAAATTGGCGCTTGAGCAGGGGCTAGAAATTCTGAATCAGGTTCCCAATTATCCACCTGCACAGTTATTGTTGGTCACAGCGCTGCGCCATTGTGGCAACTTCCCACTAGCCCTAGAGAGAATTTCAGCAGTCTTGCCCGCTCAGGTTAATTGGGCCGCTGCGCATTATGAACATGCCCTATTACTCGCCTGTTTGGGTAGAGGGGATGAGGCAATAGCTGCTCTTAGGGCAACGATCGCTCTAAAGCCTCAGCACCCGGAGGCCTGGCGACTGCTTGCAGACCACTTGATGGCGGTAGGTGATTCCGATGGCGGTGATGAGGCCTATGCTCACCATATTCGAAGTTCAGTTGGCGACCCGCAGTTGCAGCAGGCTGCTAGCGCGATGATCGCCAATGATATCCCAAAAGCGGAATCTCTTCTTAAGGCGCAATTAAAGAAAGTGCCGACGGATGTGCCCGCCATCCGCATGTTAGCCGAAGTAGCGGTGCGCTGTGGTAACAATGATGATGCCGAAAAGCTTCTCGAGCGCTGTCTTGATTTAGCCCCAAGCTTTGCTGCAGCGCGTTTCAATTATGCGACCTTATTACATCGGCTTAACAAATCATCTCAAGCATTGGTTGAGATAGAGCAGCTGTTATTGGTTAGTCCAAGCAACCCTAGCTATCGAAATCTGACGGCTGTTATTCTTAGTCGAGTCGGTGATTATGAGCGCTCCAGTAGTATGTATGCTCGATTGCTTGATGAATATCCTGCCAATGCAAAGATATGGCTTAGCTACGGACATGTTTTGAAAACTGAAGGCCGTCAGGAAGAATGCATTGAGGCTTATCGCAACAGTATTGAACGTAACCCAAGCTTCGGTGAAGCCTATTGGAGCTTAGCAAATCTCAAGACATTTCGCTTCTCTAAGAAAGATATGACGGCGATGAACCTGCAAGTCCAAAAAGATATGCTGACTCAAGAAGATCGAATTCAGTTTGAATTTGCCCTTGGTAAGGCGGCTGAAGATACAGCTGATTATGAATTATCTTTTAAGCATTATAGTAAGGGCAATAACCTTCATCGGGAGGGTATTCGGTATGATGCTGATGGTAATACCGCAAGGACAGAGCGACTCAAGCGTAAATTCACATTAGAATTTTTGAAAGATCGAGCTGGATCAGGGCATGACACGGCCGCGCCAATCTTTATTGTGGGAATGCCGCGTTCAGGGTCTACACTTTTGGAGCAGATTCTGGCCAGTCACTCGCTGGTAGAGGGCACTACAGAGCTGCCTGACATCATTAGTATGGCGCTAGAAATGATCGCTGAGGGAGACGCTAATGACAACGCACAGTACAGTAATGTTTTAGCAACAAAAAACCATGACGAGTTACGAGAACTCGGTGCCCAGTATCTTGAACGAACCCGTGTTCATCGCAAAACTGATAGCCCATTTTTTATTGACAAAATGCCTAATAATTTTTTACACATTGGCATGATTCATCTAATTCTCCCCAATGCAAAGATTATTGATGCGCGAAGACATCCGCTCGGTTGTTGCCTCTCTAACTTTAAACAGTACTACGCTAGGGGGCAGAATTTCAGCTACAGCCTTTCCGATATTGGGCGTTTCTATCATGATTATGTTGGACTGATGGCGCACTTCGATGCGGTATTGCCGGGGCGTATTCACCGGGTGATTTATGAAGACACGGTTGAGAACACCGAGGCGCAGGTGCGTAAATTACTGGCATATTGTCAGTTAGACTTCGAGCCCGCCTGTCTGCGGTTCTTTGAAACTCAGAGAGGCGTACGTACGGCAAGCTCAGAGCAGGTACGCCAGCCGATTTATAGGCAAGGAATGGAGCAGTGGGCTAATTATGAGCCCTGGCTGAATCCGTTAAAAGACTCGTTGGGTGCTGTGCTAAATAGTTATCCTGAGATCCCATCTGGATAATGTAAATTAGCGAAGTCCCGCTTTAAACGTCCTAAAATAAAAAATAGGGGGTTTTTATCAATGAAATTGATTAATTGATCATTTTTATGCGATATTTTACTAGATTTTTACATAGCCTTGAGCTAGGTTAGCATGGATTTAAACTTTAAATTTTTGGGGGATGTAAAATGAAAAAAACAACAACGAAACAATTTCCGATTAAGTTTGTCAAAGCTCCGCTTGCGGCGGCAATATTGTTGCTGAGCCCCGGGCTGGTTGCTCAGCAGACTGCTGCAGGTATTGAGGAGGTTGTAGTAACCGCTCAAAAGCGTGCTCAGAACCTTCAAGATGTGCCTATTAGTATTCAGTCTCTTGGCAATGAGACGATTAGTGAACTGGGCATTCAAAACTTTCAAGACTATGCAAAAATGCTTCCCAGTGTGGCCATGACCCCTTCTTTGGGTGCAGGCTCAAGTTTTACACTGGTTTATATGCGGGGTATCGCTACAGCTGGAGATGGGCAGGCCACGACTTCACAGCCGAGTGTGGGCATGTATCTTGATGAGCAGCCGATAACCACGATTCAGGGTAACCTAGACATTCACATGTATGACATGGCCAGAGTAGAGGCGCTGTCTGGCCCTCAGGGTACGCTGTACGGAGCCAGTTCTCAGGCGGGTACCATCAGACTGATTACCAATAAACCCGACCTCGAAGCATTTTCTGCGGGTTACGGTGTAGAAGGCAATATGGTTGATGGCGATGATACAGGCTATGTGGCGGAGGGCTTTGTCAACATTCCCCTCGCAGACAATATGGCAATACGCCTAGTGGGCTGGAAACGCAGTGATGCTGGCTACATTGACAATGTTCTCGGCAGTCGCACCTTTCCGGGGGTAGCTAGTACAACGGACGATGATATCACCGTGACTAACGCGGCGACCGCAAAGGACAATTACAACACCATGGACACTGTAGGCGCTCGTGCCTCCCTGCGTATAGATCTTAATGACAAGTGGACGGTAACGCCTCAGGTGATGTATCAGAAGCAGGAAGGGAGAGGTTCCTGGGGTGAAGACCGCAGTGCGTTTGTTTCAGGCGACAAAGAGGTTACTCACTTTCAGAACGAATTTACCGATGATGAATGGACGCAGCTGGGCTTGACCATAGAGGGAAGCATTGGTAATTTTGACGTCAGCTATGCAGCGTCTTACCTTGATCGCGAAGTGGACGGCTCATTTGATTACAGCGATTACTCCTACTGGTATGACACTGCCTATACCACAGGTTATTACGCTGATCTGCACTTTGCCAATAGTGGAGCGCGTGCTGCACCTAATATGTTTGTTCCTGATTATTTCGATACTGGTGATGTTGGAACTCGAGTTATGGGTGGTGCTTATTTCACCAATGATGACGGTTACAAAAAGACTAGTCATGAGTTGAGAATTAGCTCCCCACAGGAAAACCGACTGCGTGGTCTGGTTGGACTTTTTTATCAGAATCAAAAGCACGACTTCCAACAACATTGGAAGGTAGACGGGCTGGCAGATATTATGGAAATGAATCAGGATAATCCTAACCCACGCTTTGATAGTACCGTATATCTGAACAGTTTGGATCGTGAAGATACAGATGAAGCTGTTTTCGCGAGTCTGAGCTACGATATTACCGATGACCTTGAATTGACGGTTGGTCACCGCAGGTTTGAGCCTGAAGTGACGGTAAAGGGGTTCTTCGGGTTCGGCTTGGGATTCACTCCAATGTGGTCGTCTAATGGCGAGAACAGGTGTAATTTGTTCCCTACAGGACAAGCTGATTACAAAGATAAACCTTGCCTCAATGTTGATAAAGGCATTGATGAAAAAGAACACGTGAGTCGCGTTAACCTCACTTGGCAGATTTCAGATGACCATATGGTCTATGGCACCTGGTCAGAGGGCTATCGTCCTGGTGGTATTAACCGTGCGCCTGGCGCAGGTAACTACACGTCTGATTTCTTGACTAACTGGGAACTGGGGTGGAAGACTCAGTGGATGGACAACACCCTGCAGTTTAACGGAGCAGTGTTTAAGGAAGAGTGGGATGATTTCCAAATTTCATTCACAGGTGCTAATGCGATCACTCAGGTTGCCAATGGCCCCTCTGCAGAAGTGCTGGGTTTAGAAGGCCAGCTAATGTGGGTTCCTACGGATAATTGGAGGATTTCAGGGTCATTTACCTTTATCGATTCTGAACTGTTGAGCGATTATGCAAACTTTGATTCTGCGGGCAACGTAACCAAGATTTTGGCCCCTGCAGGGACAGCCTTGCCAGTCACGGCCGATTTCAAAGGTAATATTGTTACTCGGTACAGCTTCCAGTTAGCTGGTTATGATTCCCATGTTCAGGCTTCTTTGTCCTATGAGGGTGATCGTGGATCCTCGATGAATCAGGCTGACAACGCCATTCGTGGCGATGTGCCAGCTAATACGTTCCTTGACCTGAGTGCTGGTATAGCTACGGAAACTTACTCCCTTGATCTCTTTATTAAGAACGCAACGGATGAGGACGCACCGCTGTACCTGACTAGTCAGTGTGCCGCAGGTACTTGCGGGGCGCAAAACTACGGTGTGCGCGCTAGACCTCGTACTGTAGGGTTGCGTTTTTCTAGGGACTTCTGATAGGCCTTGGGGGTCGCTGCTGGTGCGGTGAGTCCCTTTCTATCGGCGGCCTTACCGCACAGGAAAAAGCTTGTTTTTGTAATCGGTTTAGGTCCGTTGATGGCTAGCAGGGTGATGTAACAAAGAAGACGCCTCAGGGCGTCTTTTTTTTGCCAGTTACTTTGCGCTATAGCCAGTTTATAGCGCTGTATGTTCTATCATTCAGGGGTCAGAACAAACAGCATATAGCCACGAAAAATCCCTGGGTACGCTCATGATTGTGTGAATAAATAAACTATATTACATCGGCAAGGACAAGGTCCGCGCCTTTGTGAGCGACCATCATGGTGGGGGCGTGGGTGTTGCCTGAGGTCAGTGTCGGAAATACCGAGGCGTCCATCACTCTTAACTGTTCTAAACCGTGCACCTTTAGACGCGGACTCACCACGGAGGTGTTGGGGTCAACGCCCATGGAGCAGGTACCGACTGGGTGGTATACCGTGGCAGCTCGAGCCCTGAAGTCGGCGACAATGTCCTCATCAGTCATCTGCGCTAGGGCTGGCCCTAGGGCTACTTTGGTGAGAGCTCTCATGGCTTCGGTCTGGGCCAGTTTCTGGATATATCGTGCGCCGGCAATGACATCCTTTATATCTTTGTCAGTCGACAAATAGTTTGGCGCTATTATGGGCTTACTGAAGGGATCGGCCGAGCTGATGTTTAACTCTCCTCGACTGCTGGGGCGGCAGGGTTGGTAGCATAGAATAAAACCCGGGTAGGGATCAGGATTCATCACTAGGCGTTTTTTTCCTGTCGCGATGGTGGAGTAGCTGATTGGATTAAAATACAGCTGTAAATCAGGTTGCTTCTGCTCAGCTGAGGATCTGACAAACCCTCCGTTTTGGTTAACGCTCAGACTAAGCGGCCCTTTGCGCGCTAAGGTGTATTTTAGTCCCGCCCACAACTTGCCCATCCAACCGTGTAGTTCATTGTTCAAAGTAGGGACATTGGCCATGAACTTGTAGCTAAGGGCTAAATGATCCTGCAGGTTTTTGCCGACCGCGTCGCTGTCACAAACAACCGCTATACCGAGTTTTTGCAGCAAATTTGCCGGTCCCACACCGGACTGCTGCAATAGCATGGGCGAGTTAATAGCGCCGCCGGCAAGAATCACCTCTCGAAGTGCCCGCACCTGCTTGGCGACCCCCTGCCGACTGTACTCGACGCCAACGGCTGTTTTGCCTTCAAATAAAATGCGGGTGGCCTGTGCATTAGTTTCCATGTGAACATTGGGGCGTTTTAATGCTGGCCGCAGGAAGGCGTCGGCAGCGGAACAGCGCACACCATTTTTAGTGGTGATCTGATAGGATGCAAAGCCCTCGGAGATTGGCCCATTCATATGGTGAGTGTAGCTGACCCCCATTTCGTCGGCCGCGCGCTTGAAATACTCTTTTAATGGATGCATGTCCTCATAGACATTGCTGACGTAAAGCGGGTTATTGTTTTCCACTTCTCCTTCAACATTAACAAAACGCTCGAATCGCTGGAACTGAGGTAGAACATCTTCCCAGCCCCAACCGCTATTACCCAGATCACGCCAGTGGTCAAAATCAGAGGGCAATCCACGAAAATAACACAGTGCATTAATTGAGCTTGATCCGCCCACGACTTTGCCTCGAGGCCAAAAACTTGTTTGGTTATTCAGCGTTTCGCAATGCTCTGTCTCATACATCCAGTTAACTGATGGGTTATTGAATGTTCGCCCATAGCCAATCGGTACCCTAATCCAGAATCTCCGATCAGTAGCGCCGGCCTCCAAGACTAGTACCTTGTGCTGGCCATTTTCACTGAGTTTGTCGGCCAATACGCAGCCTGCAGAACCTGCGCCGACAATGATGTAGTCAAATTCTTCCATGGAGTCTGTCTTGCCGATAATAGAGACCGCTAGGTTAATCCACGAGACCCCCTTTTCACAAGTCGGATGGTTAGCTTGTTAGTGCTTAAATAGGGCTTTTAAATGATCTATTGATGACAGATTATAGCGCTGAGAAACAGCGTCATCCTGAGACAGTCTCGGCTGTGTCTTTAACTGGCCGATCGGCCCCGACCAGCGACTTGAGTTGGGGGCTGTTTTCTCACGGTAATCTAGGGTACCGTCTTGCCCAATTACCTTGGAAAATAAAAATATGAAGATTACCGATTTAAAAACATTTGTGGTTGGCACTCCACCACCGCATTTTGGTGGTCGCTATTGGATATTTGTTAAATTGACCACGGACACTGGTATTGATGGAATAGGGGAGGTGTACTCCGTTCCTTTTCATCCAACTGTCGTGATTCAGATGATTGAAGATGTGTTCGAGCGTTATGTTCATGGCAGCGACCCCTCAGCTATTGAGAAGATGTGGCGTATTATCTATTCAAGTGGCTTTACTCAGCGTCCTGACACCTCCATATCGGGCATCTTGAGCGGCTTAGAGACGGCCTGCTGGGATATTATTGGCAAAGACGCCAATCGGCCGGTGCATCAGTTAATGGGCGGCAAGGTGCATGAAAAACTACGTAGCTACACCTACCTCTATCCAAAGCCAGGTGACCTCACCGACGTCTACATGGATGCAGACCTGGCGGCAGAGCGTGCGCTCGAATATGCAGACCAGGGTTTTACGGCAGTTAAGTTTGATCCTGTGGGGCCCTACAGCGCGTTTGATGGTCGTCAGATTTCGTTTGAAGCGATAGATCGTACGGAAGAGTTTTGTCGAAAAATACGTGAGGCAGTGGGGCATCGTTTGGACCTGTTGATTGGTACCCATGGGCAAATGACACCGGCCAGCGCGATCCGCCTAGCCAAGCGTTTAGAGCCGTTTGAGCCACTATGGTTGGAGGAGCCGACACCGCCAGAAATGCCTGAGGAGATGGCTCTGGTCGCCAGAGCCACCTCGATTCCGGTTGCTACCGGTGAACGCCTCGCTACCAAATATGAATTTTCTCGGGTGCTGCGCAATCAGTCTGCGGCTATTTTACAGTTGGCCATCGGCCGCGTTGGTGGACTGCTCGAGGCCAAGAAAATCGCTTCGATGGCAGAGGCTCATTATGTGCAGATTGCTCCGCACCTCTACTGTGGTCCTGTTGAAGCGGCGGCTAATATTCAACTGGGTATGTGTAGCCCTAACTTTCTAATTCAGGAAAGTATTGAAACTTTCGGTGGGTTTCATGCCGACATCTTAACGAAACCTATTCAGTGGCAAGATGGCTTTATTCTGCCACTCAATGAGCCGGGTATTGGCGTGCAACTCAATGAAGAGGTGGCGCTTGCCAATCCCTACACCGGCGATATGCTGCATCTGGAAATGCACCCTGAGCCTGTTGTCTAGGACTCGGCGTGCACTGATTTAGGTGCACTGATTTAAGTACCTTGACTGCGGCCTCTGGCAACAACTTCGTAACCCTCCTCTTCAGGTTCATCATCGGTCATCTCAGAGGGAAAGCCTGGGGCTAGTATCTCAAGTCCTGTTGCATCTTCCAGTCGTCGAATAATATTTGGCGATAGCTCTCGCGAGCCGTAACGTGTCTGGCCATCTTTAAATATATCGATAAGCAGAGGCGAAACTTCTAAGGGTACATTGGCCCGATCGGCAATATCTTGGAACAGCGAAATATCTTTGATAACCAGGTCCATAGTGAAGCTTATGTCGCGTGAGCCATTCAGAATAACCTGGCTTTCGGTTTCATGAACAAAGGAGTTACCCGACGATATTTTAATGGCTTCAAAAGTCGTATTGAGATCCATGCCAGCTGCCTTGGACGTGGTTAGCGCCTCAGTCAGTGCCACCAGATTAGCTGTCGCGAGGTAGTTGGTGACCACTTTTAAAACGGAGGCAGTGCCGAGTTCTCCGGTATGAAGAATACGTCGCCCCATGGCTTTAAATACCGGCAATGTTTGTTCAAATGTCCGTCGGTTGCAACCTACAAAGATAGCGATGTTACCTGTAGCGGCGCGGTGACATCCCCCGGACACTGGACAATCAATTGGCTGAGCGCCTTTAGCGATAACCAGATCAGCAATCCGACGGACTTCAGTCTCGTCAGTGGTAGACATTTCTGCCCATATTTTTCCTGCAGAGAGTCCCGCCAAAATACCGTCTTCCTCTTCCATGACTGCCGAGCATGCCATAGGCGAGGGTAGGCAAGTAATTATCATGTCGCAGGCTTCTGCCATTTTTTTTGGGCTGTCAGCCCAATGCGCGCCCTTATGCAAAAACGGCTGCGCTAGTTTGGAATCCAGATCGCGAACCGTTAAGTCATAACCGTTGCGTAGAATAGAACCGGCGAGTTTTGCGCCGACGTTACCCAACCCGATAAACCCTATTTTCATATTAGTTTTTCCGTTGTAAATAGCTAAAGTTTTGTTAGAGAGAAAAGCACGCTAGAGGAGCGGTTTTTTTCCAGAGTCTCTATCTTTAGCGCGTTTAAAAAAGTTGGCGTTGGAGCTGCCTAATTTTTGAATAAACATCATCTCGGTCTAAGTATGTACCTCGCAGCGATCGGTCTCCGGTGGTCGGAAAGAACTCTGTGCGACCATGTAAAATACGACGATTATCAAAGATAATGAGATCGCCCGCTTGAAAAGAAAATCGCATTTGATAATTTGGCGAATTCGCTTTTGTCATATAGCACCTTAGCGCGGCATAGGCTTTGTCTATGGCCTCGAAGCTGCCTTGCAGCGGGGCGCGAGAAAAAGGCAGCATACGAATTTCCAGCAACTTGCCCTCATCATCGAGGCCAATAGTTGGCGCCTCCCAGCGATAGTCTTTGGGACCTGCACGGTTTGCATAGCACCATTTTGTTGAGGTCAATGTTTTATACTGTTGAGGAAATTCTCGCTCTATATCCTGTGCCACTTTAAAGCCGTCGGTCATTAGGCTTTCACCGCCCTGAGCTTCTGCGATTCTGGCGTGTAGAACCTGTATCCCAGGAGGCGCCTCTCGAGTTGGTATATCTGTATGGGCTGCAAGATATCCGGTAGTGTAGGCGTTGCTGTCGCCATCGGCCTTTGATATCACGTCAAAAATCCGATCGAAATGGGTTTCGCGAATAGCGCCAATTCGTAAAGCAAAGTCTTCCACGAGTTCGAGATCCGTTGGCAAGTCTC
>Ga0302131_1001032_pt1 | contig 15585 bp, 5 predicted proteins | sample CB9_20m_MG_FD_203105 | JGI IMG/M metagenome (GOLD analysis project Ga0302131, IMG submission 203105) | Marine microbial communities from Western Arctic Ocean, Canada - CB9_20m | ecosystem: Environmental > Aquatic > Marine > Oceanic | place: Canada: Western Arctic Ocean | collected 2017-09-19
GAACTGTACAAACAACGAGTCCAAACACAGGACCTCCAGGGCCTCGCCGTGCGCATCACACGTCTCATACCACCGGACCTCCAGGGCCTCACGGGGCGTTCTGTTGCTCGCGAATGCCGGCGCGTCCTCGGCGCGGCGCAGACTTACCGAACGGCGGTTTTTTTGGAGAAGGAGAATCACAGGCAGGAAAGCACGATTGTTCTCAGAGTCTGGAGTCTGGAGTTCTCCGAAAACCAAGGGGCAATACACAGGGACAAATTTAGTTGAGGGAATTTAGATGGATACGGGGAAGGGGGACACCCACCTACTAACCCTAACCCTAACCCTAACCCTAACCCTAACCCTAACCCTAACCCTAACCCTAACCCTAACCCTAACCCTAACCCTAACCCTAACCCTAACCTGTCCCCTGCCACCACCTGCCACCAATTTTCACTTATAAAACGAGAACCACTACAAGACGACACAGCTCACAGGGTGGATGATGACCCCCATACACAGTTGGTGAGATTGTAGACGTGTACAGCCCCATGCACGTTGACCCTCTGCACTATGGGGTTGACACGCGTGCGCAGGCACCACCAAGCACAACACCACCAAGCACAACGTTTGCCTCACCAGCCTGCCTTCGTATGCACATGCTGTACATATAGGCAACAGGGGGTATGTCCGCCATGCTGTGCACCATGGCAGCAGCTTGTCAGAAACCTCCACTGCACTGAGGATCAGCTTGCACTCAATCTGGCAGAGACCAGATGTGGGATGGTGATCCTGGTCCCTTCCCCCATGGCCATTTTTGCAGGGCTGCCCTCACCCGCTTGTGAATGCTAGCAGCATATGCTGGTGCTTGCTGCTGCCAACTCTCCTCAGCTGCATCATATAGTGGTGAGCGGGTGTGCATTTCATGCACTGTTGGAATCAAACATCTGGTGGAGCAAGCGACATCCCGTGTGCTCTGCACACATCTGAACACAAAGCCACATGAGATCTGCCCTGATTGAAGCCCGTGTCTCATGCCATGGTAGAAAGCCCCACGGAACACCTCACCATCCACCATGCGTGGATGCCTCACTTCATCTTGTGGGTCCAACCTAAATATGGACCCTGCTCCCAGTGGGATGTCTATTGGTGGAGCATCCTTGTGAACCTGCATCTCGTTGCCATACCATGGATGCTCTAGCCGTAGCTGCATACTGAGCGTCCGTGAGTCACCAACAGAGATTGTCCAATTGGGGGCAGCCCCCTGTGAGTTGCCTCCATCACCTCTGTCGCGATGAAATCCGAGGGTGGAAGCACACACCTTGGCACCATGCTGCAAACCCAATGCGCACTTTGCACACATATCTTCCCCAAGGTAGCACACCCACACACAGCTGGTGATATGCTGCCCTGGTGGCATAGTGGCTTCTAGCTCTGCAGCAACACTCTCCATGCTGGAGGAGAACTTGCGCACCTCAAATCTGATGTGAACACAATTGGGGCATGTTAGCATCAACGGCGGCAAGCAATCTATGTGCTTCTCCCACACCACTCCCAATCATCATTGCCATAAGGGGACAGGGCAGGGCAGGTGGGGCAGGGCGGGTAATGGTATGTCATGGTGTCTCTGGTGCTGGTCGTGTCAGACCAAGAGAAAGAGCGGCGGTATCAGGTGCAGCTATAAGGCGCAGCTATCAGGCGTGGCAGCTATACGGCGCAGATATAGCAGCTAGCAGGCGGGCAGTGCGATTGGGCAGTGTGATTGGGCCATGGGGCGCGTGCAGGGGCTGCAGCATACTAGGGTGCGTGCCTCAGTGTGCCTCCTCAGGGATCCCCATGCTGGGGGCAGCCATGGCACCTACCCTTTTGGCTGTGACTGCCCACCCGTAGGTGAGCAGCCATCGCAGGGTCCAGGGGGTGGTCGGGCTGTCCGCAATACCCGACCGTCACGGCCCTCACTGAGGGGCGGACTTTTCCCCCACGTGTCGCTTCAGCACGTATGCTTCCACTTCAGCCTCCCCCGGGTGCAGGGCTCATCATTGGCAGTGCAGTGATTGTAGCGGTGGTGTGTCAACGTAAAAGGCAAGGGGGTGAGGGGCCAGGGGCAAGGCAAGGGACAAGGCGAGTGGGTCAGGCCACTCTACCTAGTGAATGCCAGCTCGAACCTAGTGAATGCCACGGCTGACCACTCACCTTTTGATGTCACGTCCAATCGATGAGCGCCCACTTCCAGTCTCATATGTCCATTCACGTGTAAAGAGTTGACCGCAGTGAGGGCACTCCATTGGCCTGCCTACACATATGGAGCACCCTGCAACACCCCCACACACGCACCTAGCATGGAAAGCAGCTGTCTCCTCACCCGTTGCCACACATCCTGCACAAAGTGCAAGCAGTGGAGCCATGTGGCTGCTATGGTTGCTGCTTCGCGAGAACTGCATCGACACCTTTGTGTTGAACAGGACCTCAGCAAGTGGGCTGTTGCCTTGGGGCCTAATCACTGCAAGGGTCTCCGGTCGAAGCACGATTCTCTCCATCACAAGCGCTGCAGCCTCACATTGGAGAGTGTGCAAAATGTGTGGCTTGATGCCCAGGTCATTGGCACACATGCATCGTGATTGCAGGGGGGTGAAGCTGCTGTGGAGAGGCAATGGCACAAATCTGCTGTTGAACAGATCAAGCTCCAAGTGTGCTGATGCCCGTGTGGCATAGCGTTGTGGCAACCAGCTGGTGGTAGCACTGGCTGTGCCAGTAGTGCCCTCATGCAGGCCAACACTTCTGGATCCTGCATGAGGGCCTGCTTGTCATAATTGTGAACTGCCACCGGTGGCAGGCGGGACAGGCACAGGTGTCACTTCCCCCAACGAGCTTGCCAAACTTGACAAGTCTTTTCGGTGCCCCAGGCCACGTGAGAAACCAGGTTCCTTGTTGTGTGCCCCAAACTGGCTGACAACTTTATGCTGCTTGCTCTGCCATTCACGGAGGGCTTCCCCCACATCACTAGACGAGAGCCGGAGGAATTCTCCAATGCTGGCAAAAGCAGAATCCAGTGCAATGCACAGAGAGTCAGATAACCCTTTGATATTGTCCTTGTCACCTTTACGGATGTCACGGAATGGCCCATTGAAATTGATTGCCATCACATGACTTTTGGATTTCACCATGAAGGGTGAGTTCTCAGCTGACACAGGCTTCACCGCCATTTGCGTGTGGGACGTGGGTGGCTGAGGTGAGGAGGTGCGAGGTGAGGTGGAGGAGGCAGCTTCAGGTGCTGATGGAGCTGTCTCAGGATGAGTAGCAGGCACTGATCGAGCTGCCTCAAAAGGAACACCTGCTCCGGGAGCAGGTTCCCCTGGCAGATGCTCACCAAGCACAATGTTCCCAGCAGCTTCAAGCAGAAGAGATGCAGGTAGGGATTGCACTGCCGATGTCGCCAGGCCCTCTAGACCCTCCACGTACCACGCAAGCAGCGCTGCTTTTGACACCCTGCCCCCTGTGCTAAGCATCCCACCTGGCACAAACTGCTCCAACACAGATAGCGCACTCTTCAGGTAGCTAGTCTGGCGGAAGATGGTGTCGTCTCGCCAACCCTGAGGCACTTGTCTTTCTGCTGATGCTTCCTCCACTTGATTGCCTTCCATAAGAGTGACATAGTCAGCCAAGATGAGACCAAGCGGTGTCAGTAACATCCCTGATATGTCAGCCCTGGCATCCTCCTTAGTGCATGCCAGTGATATGGGCCCCTCTTCAAGGCTTGCAAAATCCAGGCGCCTATTTACCCACGTGCTGCGCAAATGATGAGCACAAAGGGCACGAGAGATGTACACTCTCATTATGCCTGCCTTGTAGGCCTTGTTCCTGCTGTGGAAAGGTCCACCTCCTAGCTGCTCCACCAGCTGCATCAAGTCCACCGCAGACCATCCTGTGAGTGGCTCTGTTGAGAGGTGATGTGCAAGTGCACAGAGGCTGCCTACATCAACACACTGCTGTCTTGAGACTTTCTGGATGGCCTTGTTGGTGTGTGAGCCCATTGCATGAGCTAACCCATCCCTCCACCACAACATCCTGGTCTCTGCAAAGCCAGTGTTTGGCCTGAGAGCTCTCCTGACACCATTGGATGCCCAGCCAGCTAGCAGCTCCATGAAGGCAGCAACACCGTGAACTTGGAGCTTGTACTCACGAGTGCAGCAATCTCTGCAATCTGGCAGCTGAGCTTCCTTTACTGAGTGACCACCCGGACCACATCCCCCTGATGTCTTTGAGGGATATGTGTCTGCACCTGCATGGATGTGTGGGAACAGTGCCAGTGCCATTGCCTCAGACTCACGCAAGAGATCACTCAAACGAAAATGACCCTCCACCATGTTTAACGCAGCCGGGAAATAAATATAAGAAAATTGCACAGCTAATGCATTCCGCAAAGGGTCATTTTGTAGGAGACAAGCTTCTTCAAGGCTGTCAGATGGTGGAGCAGACCTTAGTCTGTCTTTCAGCTCCCACTTGGCATGTGTCTCAAATGGTGTCTGAGTGAGAGTGGCACTGGCCCGGGAATGGTCTGAGAACACACGTGCAACCGCGTCACGTTTTGAAAATGGGACTTCCTTGACAGTGGCTTTGCCAGTCCGTCCAAACAAATGCACAAGGCCTGCCACATAGTAGTGGATCTCTTGGGTCATTTCTAAAACAAGAATAGAGCACAGGCTGCAGTCCTGGTCATCCTCGAGCTTGCCGTGTTCCAAGAATAAGTTCAGAAGCAGATCCAGTTTCTGCAACCTTGCAACAGGGGTCAGGAGGCCTTTACCATTCAAATACAACTCACATGCCTGATGGTGTGGCTTGAGGATTGCCCCACCTGTGTGTGTGTATGGTCCAAATGACTGCCACTGGACATGGCAGTAGTCCAGAAGCCAACCTTTGTCCTTGGCCACCAGGTCCTTCCCATCACCTTCAAAGCGATGCCCAGCTGGCTGCTCTCTACACAAGCATGGAATCACCTCCCCAATGCTGCAGGGCAGAAACGTATCTGCAGCTGCTGCATCAGCGGCAGCTCCATATTTTGACACCTCCTCTTTCGACCACCTGGACTGCAGATGAGCTTCACTGGCCATGAAGCTTACCAAAGGACCAGAGAGGTCACAGCCATTGGGCAGCAGGAGTGCGGTGTCCAGCTGAACCGGGATTCTGTGGGAGAGCCGTGCAGCTAGCAGCTCTGCCCTTGGCATCGGAGCCTGGAAGCAGCTATCTGCATCACCACTTTCACCGGCTTGGATGCAAGCCTCACCAAAATCTTTCATGTCTCCATAGTTCCAAATCAGCAGCTCCTTACCCACCTCACAGGTGACCAAGAGTGCAACCATGTCCTTCAGGTCCATTGGGACTGAGGAGTAGAATGGTGCCTCAAGTTTCTCTCGTCTGAAATCAATTGCGAGGCTCTTGGCTGACATTGCCTCGTGCACAGCCTGCATACGACTAGCTGGCAGCGCCACATGCAACACAGGGCCGGTGACTAGCAAAAAGTGGTCTGGGGCCTCAATCTCCTGGCATGCGGCCTTCACCTTCCGAGGGATGCCCCCCGTAAATCCGATGTTCACCTGGACTGCTGGAGGTGTAATGTGACCAGCAACTCTGAAGCACTCATCAGCTGTCAGCTGCAACATGGATGCATATTCCTGTGGAGATACCCTGAAGGCCAGCACACCATCTATCTGCAAACGCACCTTAGTAAAAATTCTTGAGGGTGAGGTCTTCTTCATCATCTGTCGGCACCTCAAATCCCGGGTGCGGATGATTGCCTCAGGACTCAAGATTGGAGTGCACCCAATAAATGTGTGCAAGTGGTGACTGACTGGACTGGCTAAATCGTCTCCATGTGTCAGGAAGGGTGTGGCCAGCTCCACTCTCTCTTGCAGTGCGGACCCATGCTTCAGCCTGTTGTAAGCTACCAAAGATGTGCTGGCGGCGTCTTGTGCCTCAACCTCACGAGCTCCTTCGCTGTCATCCTGGGGTGCTGTACATGCTGCCTGTCCTTGGCTGGCTGATCTGCCACTGGTGGATACTGCATTTCTCGGTGGAAACGGTTCGCAGAGATACCTAAGAGTGCCCTGGCCCAGACTGCTTCTGTGGCCCATCACAAAAGCACACCTCATTCGCTTGTCCGAAGCTGAAATGCGGAACAAGGTACCAATAAAACTGCCGTTGGGCTTTGGGGTGGCAGGGAAGTGCCACGCATGGGGCCCTGCGCATTGACGATTCCCTCCTTTATGTGATGTGCAGCTACAGTGTGGCTCCTCAGCCGCATCTGACTGCTCTGGCTCGACATAGTCCTCCTCTATCTCAGCCGCACTGTCTTCATCCCATGATGTCCACTCCCCTAGTGGTCTACAGGTGTATTTGCTCAACTGAAGCTGACTCATGTCCCTCAGGAGACGGTGCTGCTGCATGGTCTGGCCTGCGGCAAGCACTTCCGTGGGAGCAAGCACTTCATAAGCCTGTGCCCGGCGCGCATGATGACTGGCAGCCACGAAAAGCCCCTCACAGGGAAGCCACATCATCTCACTCAAGAAATGGCCCTTGTGGCCCTCAAAGAAGAAGACTAGCTCAAAGCGCTGCTTCACGTCAAAGGCAGGGAAAGACAGATGCTCCTGCTTGGGGAATGAACTCATCTTCAAATGTGCAGAGGCTCCACATATGCCAAGATAAGTGGGCCACTGGTCCTCACCATATGGGATTTTGCACCGTCTAGGTGCTACACCTAGAAACCCTGCGTCGACACACAGGTCCACAATAACAGCTTCACCTGTCTCCAGAGCCACTGTGAGATCAACCCACTCTGACTGTTTTGCTTCCTCTGCATATTCTCTCTGCTCCTTGGTGAGGCGCTGGACTGCCCATGGATCCATCTGTTGCCCCTCTTCCAGCAGAGTGTCCACCCCGTGGTAGTGCAGCTGGTGCCAGATCTGGCACCCCTCCCCGCTTGTATTGTTTTCCTGGTCTGCATATAGCACTCTGTTGATGGTAGCTGCAAAGTACCTGACACCTTGTGGAGCAGCAACTTGGGCAGAAATTAGTATCAAGAGTGGCTTTGTTGCGCCCATATGCAGGGGTTGGCCAACACCCACAGCTGAATGTGCCTCACAACACCCACAGAGATGAGAAGCGGTCAAGCTGGAGGACAGCTCAGAGCTGCACAAGGTCGGGTGACATGATTCACAAAACCACCTGCCACAGTTCGGACACCCTGTGTGGGCTGGACGCTGACAAACAACACATGTGTAGGTGGCAGTACCCATCCCCCCAGTCTCTGGATGCAGAAGCTTGACATAATCAACCTTGCATGTTGCAAGCTGGTGCACTGTCAGCAGGGTTGCAAGAGATGTAGCAGTCTTGTGTTTTGCATAGAGCTTCAAAAAAAAGGTATCTTCCGACACTGGCTGCTGTCTCATTGACAGGAGCTTCACATTACTGCCCACACCCAAAATAGCTGCAGCTCGTTGCAAATTAGTTCTTCGAAATAACGTGTCAGTAGCCAGGCCATGCCCTGACAACAAGGCTGATTGAACTGCTGGCAGAGATCTGTCAGCGTTGTGGCAAATGTCTTGCACCTGTGCTGCGAGCTCAGAATGAAGGTGGAGCACAAGCCCTGCCACCAAAGCTGCCACACAGTGTCTGTATGGTGCTGGAAGCATACCCAGTCCGTCAGGGCAAAGGTTGCCATGATGGCTAGGAGCTAGTGAACCAATCGGTCCCCAGTTGGACCTGAGGTTCATTCGTCCCCACTGGAGCTGCACACGTTGCTTGAACATCCTCAGTGCCAGATGCAGCTTCTCATGATGGCCCTCTTCATGCCAGAAGGCTCTAACCCCATGACCATCACCAAGAATTGCTGCTGCAAATATGTTTGCATCGGCGATGCTGCTCACGAACAGTACCACAGATGGCAAGTCATTCCTGTCAGAGATGGTTGCTACCGTGTGTGCCGCCAACACACGTGCCCACTGCATCTCCACTGTTGTCTCCACATCCAATACCAGGAGGGGCTCCACCACAAGCAGATCACTGTGTTCTTGCGTCAGGTGTTCCTCCGCAAGCAGTGCATCCCTGTGGTCTTGTGCCAGCAGCTTGAACTCATTCACAAGTGTGGCAACATGAGCTGGCACCACATCATCGTGTCTGGTGCCCTCCTCTTCCCTGTCACTGTCACTTTCAGACATGACTATCCTCCGAGCTTTCCCTGCCCCCTCCATGGCACCTGGCGGCACAGATGCTGCAGCTGAAGATGGCACTGGACCACTACTTGTAGTATCTACACTCTCGTCAAACAACTCAACTACAGTGCCCACAATGGCTGCCAATGTATCATTTGAAACCTCTTGCTGAGCATTCAGTGCATAGAAGTGCCAGTCTTCATCCCAGTGCCTAGCAACCAGGGGTGGGAGGGTCCATGCTTTCAGCTGGCCCTCCTTAGTGCAAGGGAAATAGTGCCCAACTGCGCCCTCACCTTGTTGGAAGAGGAGGAGTGCATATGGCTCTGTATCCATGCGCAAGAGGGCATCCTGCGGAGAAAGCTGTTCAGGAGCCATGGGTGTGGTGCCCCCAGTGACATGATGCAACAGAACATGGGCTTCTGCACAATTATGCACAAATAGGTTCAGCCCCAACAATGTCCTGGCCTGTCGCACAAGAGTGATTGCATTGCCAGGAGTCCCTGGTTCTGTGCACCTGGTACCATCATACGCAGGCACAAGCAACACATCTGACTGCCCCTCCATGAGAGATTGTTGCCCGAATAATCTTAAGAACACTGCTCTGTTTCGATCCCGCACGTCAGGGCTAAAGCAATTACCTGACAGATGCCCAATGCTGGCCAATAAAGCATACTCAGGGCACAGCCCATCATCTGCAGTCCATGGCAGCTCTCGGCCAGTCTCTGCGAGCCACCTGGGTAGTGCTGCCACACCACTCCACCCTGCATCGTGCAACACACTTGCGGCTGCTGCAAGTGGTCTGGCAATTGACCTGGACAGCCCTGCCTTGGAGGTGGATATGTGTGCTTGCAATGAGCGGGAGCTGCGATACTGCAGCTCTGTGGTGGACCTGAAGTGGAGCTCTACAATGTGGTCTACCATGGCTTGGCAAGGAACACCATCAAACTGGACGGCTGCTTCCAGCAAGTTGAAGAGGCCCAGAACTTTCTCTTGAGCCATACTCAAGCTGTCATCATCAAACCAGAATGACACCGGGATTGGGCCGGCCACTGACCGGACCAGCAATGTCACCTGTCTGTCAATACTGACAGGCCCGAAGCAAACAAGCATGTTTGAGTGCAGTGCTACCGCAAGCCCACTGGCAGGCAGGACACAGTAGGTGTCTGTGGGACCTGGCACCCATTGTTGGGCTGTCTTGTTCAAGATCAGTGCGCCGCATGACAGCACCTGCAACCCTGCAGCTGTTTGCAAGCAGTCTGTGCTCAGAAGTTCATCCTTGCCATACCACAGTGACTTCTTCAGGTGGATGGAAAGCCGTAACTTGCCATCCTTGAAGCAAGGCTGTCCACCACTGCTTGGTTTACCAGGTGTGACAGCAACTAGTGCACCTAGTGCAGCCTTGGCGCCAACGGTTTGGCTGGGGTCGAGCACAAGATTGCAGGAGTACACTTTCAGCAGGGTCTCTTGCACATACCTCTGGAGCAGCAGGCGCACTTCATCTAGGTCAGGTTCAAGGATGGCACTGCCATCCTCAGACTGCACAATGGCAATTTCTCTCTCTCTGCCAATGGAGCGCGCACGTGCCTCTACACGTGTGTGTGACAGAGGTGCCGACTTGTGAGCTGCAGGTCGAATCGGTTGCAGACGGTGAGGCTCAGTTTGCAACTCCCTCCCTCCAGCAAGTCCTATTGTGACATATCTTTGACCATCCTCATCTGGTGCGTGGACCTCCACCACAGTTGCTTGGATGACCTCTCCACCTCTTTTGGAGTACAGCACCTGAGCATTTCTATGCAACCAGCAGGGCTGCTTAGGCTGCTGTGCTGGGATTGGCTGCTGCTGCTGTGGTGGCAGCTCCCCAGGCTGCTTAGCGCAACTGTGGGTTTGCTGCGAGGTCTGCAGGGGCTGCTGGTGCCTTGGCGGCTGCACAGCCTGGTGTCTGGCCGGCCCCTCCACTGAACTGACCCCATGTCCATGACCTGCTGCTTGCCCCTGCAGCTCGTCATCTGAACTGTCCACCGGCTGCTCTGGTGCACGGCTGTGGGAAGCTTCAGTAGGGACCCAGGCATGATCACTCATATCCTCCCACTGCTCACTCCGTGAAGAGTCCTCATTTTCCTCAGAGTCCTCACGTGAAGAGTCCTCATTGTCCTCAGAGTCCTCACGTATCTGGCCCTGGCCATGCTGGTTTCCCTGCATGCCTTCAGACTTGTCCAGGCCCTGGTCCTTGTGGCTGTCCATCCTGCCTGGCTCACTTCCACTGCCCCTGCCTACTCCAACCCCGCCCCCTCCTCCTCCACATCCACAGCCCCCACCACCTTCACATCCACACACCCCTCCACAGCCACCCCCCGCACCACCACCACATCCACCACCACTGCCATCACCACATCCACTGCCACTGCCTCCTTCAAAGTCATCACCATGCTGCAACATGCGAATTTTGTTTTTGGAGACCCACACCCCGCCAGGGGATGACCACGCCCTGTCATTAAGATCATTCTGGAAGACAACCAGACCAGAGGCTTGGGCAAGCTGCTTAATGTGTCCAATGAACCAAGTATATCCTCCCCCTGTCCTACGGGCAATACATCCACCACAATGAAGGCCCTTGCCTACAGGGAGAGCATTACGCAGCAAAGCCTTCCATTCTTCTGACGAATTGGGAGTTGAGACACTAGAGACAGAGCTAGGTGGGGCTGCCACTGATGGAAAGGAAGGTGTAGCTACACCTTTGGCAGCGGAAGAGATGTAGCTGCGTGTGGCTGCCACTGATGACAAGGAAGGGGTAGCAGGTGTGAGATTGTTGCTGCCCTCACCACCGTCCTGCTGTTGCGCAGCCACGTTGTATGCAGCTGCTGCCTCTTCCTCTGTGCCATAATTGCCAAGAGAGGTGAGCTTTCCGTGGCGGTAAATCTGCGCTCGAAATCCCCTGCCGTCCATCTTGCTAACACCCTTTGGACGTTTTGCTAGCTGCACATCACAAGATTCTGAGTCCACCTGCATGGATGCGCCACCCCCAGGGGTGGTGGATGGGGAGCCCTCTGCTTTGTCTACATTGAACGTTGTCACCTTGCACAAAATTGACAACACGGGGGCGCCACTGACATCCTGTGGGGTTCCATCACCACATGGTGGATCCAACAGAACTGGGTGCACACCACCCCCTTGCTGGAACACAGCTCCAAAGGAGTGGGTACTCAATTCACCTCCTGCTTTTGCCACAGCCCCCTCAATGTGAGCAAAGCCTGCAAGCTCATCAGATCGCGCACTAACTCCTATCCCTGCGTCAACAAACTCTTGAACCTGCGCCAGCCTGATAGATAAGCTCGTAGTCCGTCCCTCCTCTGGCAGGAGAAAGAGGAACCCTGCTGGGAAGTAGGATGTGGGGTGAGAGGACAAGGCTTGCAGCAGACCACACCTAACATAGGACGCAACTGTGGCACGCTGCCGATGGTGAGTGTCCTCTGTTAGGATAAGAGGGCCAGAGTGATCTGGGAGCACATCATAGACAGAGAAGATGCTGGACTGACGCATTTGGGAATGGAAGTTGCCCTCACTCGGAAGGGCCCGAAGAAAAGAGTCTCCAAGACACACAGACAGTGCCTCCCTAAGTTCTTCCCATTTCACTCGTGCACCAGCTAGTCTTTGGACATCTTGCGCGTGGTACTCGTGCAGTGACTTCACACCAGGCGCGAGGTCTTGGAAGCGGTGGGGCCACATTGATCGGTCTGTGGACAGGACAGTAGCTAGCGCGGCCCGCATGTAACATGGAATAGGTGGCTGGAAAAGAGACAGAACAATGTCTACAACCAGACAATGCCTCTCCAGTTGGTTCTGGGAGGGACCGGAAACCATGGCATCAATTAGTGATTCCACCTGGGGAGTGTCGTCACATGAAAGCTCAACACCTGTGCAAGTTGCATGACAACAACTACATCTGTAGTGTATATGCGGCACAACCAGGGGAGGGCAGGGTGGAGCATGAGTTAACACAAAAAACGAGATTTTCATTTAGTACATGGATTTAGTACTGTGCCCATAAATTCCTATGAGCTCTGTCCATTTGCTCTTCAGAGTCCGTGCAGGGTGACTAGGAAGTCCAATCCACTCCCTGCACCCACCCACCCACCCAAACACTGAGAGATCATGAGGCAAACTCGGTTCAGCAAAAGTGACCACTATGGAAACATGACAGCTTGGGCGGAACAATTACCTGTGTGGGCAAGTGGGGACTCGAAGACGATGACCCTGTCTTGGACCAGGCAAACTGGCCCGCAAGCCTGGTCCGCGAGGCAGGCTTCCACATCCTCTAGCTCGACCAACTTGACTGAAGCCACGCAGCAGATTTTCCCAAAGGGCAGCTGTGGTGGGTTGCCACTGACCTTTTCCATAGGCCACTGGAGCGGAATTTCACCGTGCTTCCACTTAGCGCACAGGCGCTGCAGGAGAGGTTGGTGTGCAGCACTAAATGGTTTCGCTGTTGCACTGCTGGCCCAACCAAGCCAGAAGCCAGCATGAGGTATATTCGCAGGCTTCACAGGTGCTACATGACAATTCTCGACCTGTTTGAGCCCCAAACCAAGTCCCGCAGTAAAGGGCTGGATATTGGAGCGTGCTCTCAGCCCTGCGAGCATGGCTGGTGTAGGCCATTTCTCAGGATGCCATGCCAGCAGGAGTGCTTCCTCATCAGCAGCCTTCCCTGCTTTGGAAGCTTGAGTGGAAGGAATCTTTGCTTGACAGGAGGCACACATGCCACGAATGGTGCAGTCGTCCAGCCTGCTGGGGATCAATGACACCCACCCACCCACCACAGCTGCTAATGGGACTTGCCTAGGGCAGCTGATGCATCCACGTGAGAAGCAATGACGGAGTCTCTGGAGAGAGACACCACCACACACCCTGCCTCCGCTGCTGTCTTGGCTCGTTAGACTGGTGCCAGGGGATAGCACTTGGCCAGAGTCTGTCACCAGCACCAGGGGTCCCTCTTCAGAATCTCTCGGCCCCACAGAGCCACTCAGGACCAAGGCCATGACTAGATCCTGCACAAAATACTTGTCTCCTGTAGGGCACGGGACCAGGTGCTTCTTCTGCTGGATGGGATTAAATAATCTGCTGCAGCTGCCAGGGCCGGCGAAGAGCTTGGGCTCTCCGCCAATGTTCACCTCCATGGCTTCCAGGTACTGTATCTGATTATGTCCATCAGGCATGCTCTCGAGGAGCTGTTGCAGAGTCCTGCCAGGCTGCAGAATGTCACCTCCAGGAAGGACTAACAAGACCTGGAATTGGCGCGCGACGTGGGCATCTTGCCACTTGGCCATGCATCGCTCCAGGATCGAGAGAGGTATTGGTACATCTGGTTCGTCATTGAATGATAGCCTAGTAGCCCAAACCCCTTCGGGGCAGTGAGCCATAATGTGGTCTGCCAGATCCTTCGCGCTGGGGTGTGGGACCACCTTCAATGACTTTTTAAAACGAGGTAAGCTCACTGGGCCCGATTCGTCCCATCGGCGCCTTGTATCCAAATCAGCAGAGCCACTGGTGGTCACGTTCGGGGTTGAGGGCATGCTTGCTCCTTGAGCATCAGCTGACAGGCCGACGGAGGCAGGTGCACTGTCTGCACGTGATGATGGGCTGCTGGCATAGTCTGTGGCCTTTGCAGCCTCACCTCCACAATCGCCACCACCACCATCACCATTGCCAGAGCCACCTGCAGCCGTGTTATCCTTTGATCTTATTTCCAGCTCCGTGAGCTTACCGTCCGTATTACAGATTGCGGCAACCTGTGCTCCATCCTGCGGAATAACTACCACTTCGTCCTCTGTGCAGGAAGCTGCAGTCACAGATGACAACTTCACAGACTTTACACCAGTGTGCACAGTGACTTTTATCACGGATGTGCCAAGAACTGATCCAAACGACCTGGCACCGGCTTTGCTATGGGAGCATGAGATGAAGTGACATGGCAAACTGCCACCATTCAGATACCAGGTGCTCTCTGCTTCAGCCATGCCCCTGTAGTAAGTCCGCACTCCATCCTCATGTTCCAAATGGGTGGCAGCTTCAAAAGTGAGATCAAGGACTTCCCACAGTGACGTCCTCGAGCGGGGGAAGCTGCGAGCCGCAACATTGAAGATGAGAAAGAGAGGAGGGGCATTGAGAGTGTAGGCAAATAGTGCAGCCAACTGATCTTCTGACAACTGTGGTAAATTCTGACTGGATTCTGTGGTTCGCCGCTTGCTGACAACTTGTTCCCAGGACGACTTGTTGAGTGTCCACATGCTCTGCAGTTGCTTCGTGATTTTCTCTTTGAATGCTTGACCAGGAGGGACCCAAGTTCTAAGAATGGCATGTGCATGGCAAGCAGCCTCCACATCCACCCAGAAGTCGGCGTCAGCAAGGAGCTCCTTTTTAAACATGCCATGAAACCTGCTGCTATACGCCTGGAAAGCATCTGCTGCAGTTGCAGTTGGTGGGGGCTGCAGTACAGGTGCTGTCACAAGTGCCACCTCAGCCGCCGCCACCGACCCCGCCGCCGCCTCCTCGGGAGCACCCGGAAGAAGACGGCGCCTCGTCGGCCTGGGTTCAGCAAGCCCGCCTTCAGCAGGCTCTGCACGCTCTGCACGCTTTCCATGGCTGCTGTCCTCTACCTGGCTGTTGCTGCCCTCTGCCTTTCCCTCTGCGCCGCCCACCCCCCTTTCCGAGCATATCTTGTTCCACTCGACCTCGTCCATCACGTAGGGGAACGAGATGTTGTGGTCTACTTGCGGGGGTGGCTCATCCGGGCTCCTCTCCTCGCCGCTGACGGTCATGCTACAATTCCTGATGATCCTGAAGATGATCTCTGATCCTCCGCCTACCTGCATCTTAGAATCTGTGGCAGTGGCGATCACGTCAGCTGGGTGGTGGGGGGAGAGGCACTTCAGCTGGGTGGTGGGGGGAGAGGTGCATCGCGCGGGGTTCGATTCGTGGTGCACGCACACGACAGTTCGCACCACTTGTCGGGGTTGCTCAAGTGATAGTGGCCGAGGTCTACGGACTCCTCCCACTGCTCCAACCTGACGCATACTCCATCCTCCTCCTCCGACGTCGACGACGTCTTGCTCTTGAGGTAGTTAAGGTAAGGGTCGACAACAAGAATGGCCTTGTCGACAGTGGCCTCGGTTGCCTTGTTGTTCGCCTTGTTGTTCGCCTTGTTGTGTGCCTGCGACAGCTTCGCAAAGCCCATCACCTGGTCGCCCCCCCAATCCCCATCAATCGAGTACTCTCTGACGATGGCCACAATGCCGAAATGCGCTTCATCACGCCACACGTTCTCGTAACGCAGGATCCCGTTCGAGGTACGAACCGGATTGATTTGTGAGAACAGTATGGCACGCCGCCTTTGCTCGGCCATATCAAA
>Ga0302131_1001033_pt1 | contig 15580 bp, 11 predicted proteins | sample CB9_20m_MG_FD_203105 | JGI IMG/M metagenome (GOLD analysis project Ga0302131, IMG submission 203105) | Marine microbial communities from Western Arctic Ocean, Canada - CB9_20m | ecosystem: Environmental > Aquatic > Marine > Oceanic | place: Canada: Western Arctic Ocean | collected 2017-09-19
TGCTTTGGGCATTAAACATATTGTTGTCGGCATTCAAGTAAAAAAGGTGACTGTAAATGAATAATCCTCGTCGTAACCTGCTTAAAGGTATCGTACTTAGTGGAGCCGCTATGAGCAGTAATGTTGCTTTTAGCCTTGCTGCAAACACCAGTAAGACCAAATTGTTGCCACTTAAAGGCCGTATCAATCATTCTGTTGCACGCTGGACATATGCAGATTTATCTATCGAAGAATTATGCAAGGTGGTCACTTCAATAGGTTTTTCGGCCATCGATTTAGTGGGTCCCAAAGACTGGCCAATGCTCAAACGTTATGGTATCGAATCGTCTATGTGCAACGGTGCCGAAATCAATCTGGTTGACGGCTGGATACATCCGCAGTTCCATGACGAATTAGTTGAACGTTATATCCAGCATATTGATTTGTTGGCTGAAGCAGGATACACCAACCTAGTTTGTTTTAGTGGAAATGCTAGGGGCATGACCAAAGAAGTGGGACTTAACAATGCGATGAAAGGTTTGCAGCGCATATTACCCTACGCTGAGCAAAAAGGTGTGGTGGTACAAATGGAGTTATTTAACAGCAAAATTGATCACCCAGATTATATGGCTGACACTTCAGCTTGGGGTGTCGCTTTATGCCAACAATTAGATTCCCATAATTTTAAGCTGCTATACGACATCTATCATATGCAAGTGAGCGAAGGCGATATTATTCGTACCATTAGAAATCATCATCAATATTTTGGCCATTACCATACAGCTGGTGTACCCGGACGAAACGAAATTGATGACAGTCAAGAGTTACATTATCCGGCTATTGCCCAAGCCATCCGAGAAACTGGTTTTGTAGGGTTTTTGGCTCAGGAATTTATTCCTACTCCAGATAATCAATCAGACAAAATTGAATCATTACGTCATGCCATTCAAATTTGTGATGTGTGAATATGAAATTACTTAATTCAGTCAACACAGAAGAGGGAGCTAAATGTGGCGAATAATCATTATGACGCAATAGTTATCGGATCAGGGATCAGCGGAGGCTGGGCCGCTAAGGAATTAACCGAGAAAGGCCTTAAAGTATTAATGCTTGAGCGTGGCAAAAATATAGAACACGTCAAAGATTATCAAAATATGCACAAGGAAAGTTGGGATTATCCACATCGAGGTCGTCCTACTCAAGCAATGAAGAAAGACTTTCCTGTACTTAGCCGCGACTACCCTTTAAATGAAGCCACTTTTGGCATGTGGGCTAATGAACAAGAATCACCTTATATTGAAAAAAAACGTTTTGACTGGTACCGCGGTTATCATGTTGGTGGACGTTCTTTATTATGGGGACGGCAGAGTTATCGCTTGAACTCTGAAGACTTCATGGCTAATGCCAAAGAAGGGATCGCTGTCGATTGGCCAATTCGCTATGAAGACATCGCTCCTTGGTACGGTTATGTTGAACGCTTTGCCGGTATAAGTGGTAATCGTGATGGTCTGAATGTACTGCCTGACGGTGAATTTCAACCAGCTATGTTACTAAACTGTGTTGAAAAAGATATATCAGCACGTATTACAAAAGCGTTTAAAGGTTCAAGACACTTGATTTCAGGTCGAACCGCTAATATGACTGAGGATAAGCCCGAGCAAGGACGCACTAGTTGTCAGTACCGCAATAAGTGCTGGTTAGGTTGTCCCTTCGGTGGATTCTTCAGTACCCAATCATCAACACTGCCTGCAGCGGTTAAAACCGGTAATCTGACATTGCGACCGTTTTCGATTGTCAAAGAAATTTTGTATAACAAAGACAAAAAGCGCGCCACAGGTGTCTCTGTAATTGATGCACAAACCAACGAAATCTATGAATTCACTAGTAAAATCATATTTGTAAACGCTTCATCCTTTAATTCAACATGGTTGCTGATGAATTCGGCCACAGATGAATGGGAAGGCGGTTTAGGAAGCAGCAGTGGTGAATTGGGACACAATGTCATGGATCACCACTTCAGGGTTGGTGCTTCGGCCACAGTGGAAGGCTTTGACGACAAATATTATTATGGACGTCGTCCAAGCGGTTTTTACGTTCCTCGTTTTCGCAACTGGGGGAGTGATAAACGCGATTATTTACGTGGTTTCGGTTATCAAGGATCTGCTAGTCGCCAAGGTTGGAAACGAGATGTTGCAGAAATGGGCATAGGAGCCGATCTAAAAGACGCCATAAGCGAACCCGGTCCTTGGCAAATAGGCATGACCGCTTTTGGTGAAATGTTACCCGAACACAGCAATCGAATTTATTTGGATCCTAACAAAACTGATAAATGGGGACTACCGGTATTGGCCATGGATGTTGCTATAAGAGAAAACGAACTGCGCATGCGAAAAGATATGCAACAAGATGCTGTCGATATGTTTGAGGCTGCGGGCTTAACAAACGTGCAAGGGTTTGAAAAAGAGTATTACCCTGGCATGGGCATTCACGAAATGGGTACAGCACGAATGGGCCGCGATCCCAAAACATCGGTACTTAACGCGCACAACCAGGTGTGGGATGCACTTAACGTATTTGTTACTGATGGCGCTTGTATGACGTCGGCATCCTGTGTCAATCCTTCTTTGACCTATATGGCATTGACTGCCAGAGCAGCAAGCTTTGCGGTAGATGAGTTAAAAAAAGGTAACCTATAATTATGAAAAGACGTGATTTACTAAAAATGATTGTCGCAGCTACTGGTACTGCATTGGTAGGCTCTAATGTCTTGGCTTACACAGTACTTCCCATGGAAGACAATCAGGGTAATGGTTATTCAAAAGACGACGTGGCATTTTTTAATGAAGTGGGCGAAAGTATTATTCCGCGAACTGATACGCCTGGAGCAAAAGATGCCAATGTGGGCAGTATGATTGCTATATTACTTACAGACTGCTATTCACCAGACCAGCGAAAAGTTTTTAATGATGGCATGGTGGCTTTAAAGTTCAATGCAAAAAGTCGTTATAGCAAAGAATTTGTGTTGTTGACATATGAACAACGTTTAGCCTTACTTTCATCATTGGATGAAGAAGCTAACAGACATAATAAAAAAATGTTTTCAATCAAAACTGAAATCAATGCAGACGAGTCAGTTCTGCCTCACTATTTTTCAATGCTTAAACAATTAGTATTATTCAGTTTTTTTTCATCTGAAGTAGGTGCAACTAAAGTACTCAGGTATGAAGCTGTACCCGGTTTTTATGACGGCGAAATACCTTATAGAAAGGGTGATAAAGCCTGGGCGACTTAAAAGCAGCGTTTTGTCGTAGTAAAAATAGACGTAAAGATCAGAATGAACCTTATTTCAAAAAGGACGTGCATGATGAGTTTGAATAAAAAACCAACCAATATTTTGTTATTTATAGGCATCAGTATAGGTGTTAATACCTCTATCGGTACCTATAGCATTGCGAAAGACGTTCAGGCGCAGCGAGAAAAAATGGCACAAAAAAGTGAAGTATGGAAACCCGTCCCAGCGATAGTAACCACGTTTGATGGAAAAGCCCCTTCAGATGCCACGGTACTATTTAATGGTGAAGACCTCAGTGCCTGGCAGACTTTAAAAGGGGGTGAAGCTGATTGGTATTTGACAGATGGTAATTTTACGGTAAACCCTGGTAGTGGTGATATCAAGACTAAGCAACGTTTCTGCGACATACAATTACACATGGAATGGAAAACCCCTAGCGAGGTAAAAGGACTCAAAGGTCAACAACGTAATAACAGTGGTATATTTTTGCAACAACGTTACGAAATTCAAATATTAGATTCTTTTAATAATCCGACCTATGCCAATGGTCAGGCCGCCAGCGTTTATAAGCAAAGTATCCCGCTGGTTAATGTTATGCGTCCTGCAGGTCAATGGCAGTATTACGATATTATTTATACAGCCCCACGTTTTGATGGCACAACATTAACAAACCCAGCTTTCGTTACTGTTATCCACAATGGCGTATTGGTGCAAAATCACGTAAAAATTCACGGTAAAACGGAATGGATAGGCTCTCCAAGCTATGAAGTTCACGGTTGTGCTCCTCTACAACTTCAAGATCACGGCAATCAAGTGAGCTTTCGTAACTTATGGGTTAGGCATCTGAACACTCAAAACTAATCTGTTATTCAGTGCCATTGCTTATGATCCATAGCTGTTTTATTTATGATTGGACTAATAATTTTGGTCCTATTTTACTCGGGCCTTTTCAGTGATTTTTGACATTACATGTATATTCTTTATTAGCTACTATATATTTTAACGTGAAGTAATTGATCTCAACGCACTCAACGCACTCAACACACTCAACACAATCAACAAACTCGACACATTCAACATAGCCCGAACATGAATCTATTGTGTTCATTATTTATAGACTTTCCTAATATTTGGGTGATTAGTTTCTGAAATATATATTATAAATTGCATACCAAATCTTATATTAATAGTTTCAGGTAAAGTTTGTAGTGGAGAGAAAACCGTTGTCAAATCTTGGTTTTATTCTTCAATTTTTAATTTGGGTTATCTCAATTTTTTAGTCACATCATCAAATCTTACTTATTAATGTCAGGTAATGATAAGCTGATACCTTCGAACGATATTTATCAATGATATTCTTTTCATTTTTGGATTAACCTCAGAACAATTTATTGTGAATTTACGCAAGATGTAGAATTAGGGAGGCTAAAAAAATCTCAAATAACCACTAATATTTTTCGACATAATAACCATCGTAAATTTTATATATGTCGAGTGTTCCAGTTTTATTGGTTTTATATCGTTTTATGTCAGTTTTAGTCAGCAGACATATCTAAAATCGTAGTTTCAATATCACTGCTTGCTCGATACAGCGTTACAAAGCGTGGTGCAGTTCCAAGTTCTGTCAATAAAGCTGTTTGGGTGAAGGTTAGTTTGAGTATGCTGAACTGGAATCCCCGTTATTTATAGTCCTAGACGTCGCACTCAATACTTCCCCTGCATTCACTACTCCTACTAAGAAATGTCCACCATTAAGATATGTGTATTGATGATTCCTAGTCAGAATATTCTTAAGCGTTGATCTATTTAGTGAAGTGACTCTTGTATAAAATCTCTTTACCTTCCTAAAGACGGGTTTTCGCAGGGTATATAAATCAGATAAATAGTAAGGTTATTATGGGCGTTGATGTCAGGAGTAGAAAATGTAATTTAAATTATTGGTTACCTTGTCCTATTGGCGTTTCTATTTGGTTTAGCCACTATCTTTTAAGCGACAATGAACGAACGACAAAAAGAAATCATTGTACTGCGATCATATGGCGTATAGCCTAAGCTCATTGTATTAGTGGTGGTTTTAGCAGCACTTATGATTAGTAGTTTGGCACTATTTTTATCTCTCACCATTTGATTAAGTCAGCCATATCCCAAAAGCTTTCGTTAGAATAGTACCTGAAAAGTTCAACAAACTTGGCGTTTAAGAGTTACCCAAATTGCAGTCAGCCATACTGAATTAAACCTATGATGTTTTATCCACTGGCTGATAAGTTGAGACAAATTCGGTGATTTTGTCCCAACTTGAACGGTGTATTATGTCGATAGCATTTTGTAGTTAACTTTTTTGAGGTGCTTGATTGCTCTCATGTGCTACTTCGTGTTTTAAGGTCATAGCTATTAATATGATGGCACAAATACAACCCCCTACTAAGAGTATAAAACCGCCGTCCCAGCCAAAGTGGTCGACTGTGTAACCCAGTACAATGTTGGCTACTACTGCACCACCCAAGTAACCAAATAAGCCTGTTAAACCAGCAGCGGTGCCTGCTGCTTTTTTAGGGACTAGCTCTAATGCAAATAAGCCAATCAACATTACAGGGCCATAAATCAAAAAACCAATTGCCATAAGCGCAAGGATATCAACGGTGGGGTTTCCTGGGGGATTAAACCAATAAACCAGCACTGCCACTAACACCAACATCATATATAAAATGGCAGGAGGCGCACGTCGACCTTTAAACCAAGCGTCGCTGATATATCCACACAACAGAGTACCGGGTATGCCGGCCCATTCGTATAAGAAATATGCCCATGAGCTTTTGTTAAACGAAAAGTCTTTTACTTCGTAGAGATAGGTGGGTGCCCAGTCTAAAACGCCATAACGGATGAGATACACAAAGGCGTTAGCCCCTGCAATAAACCAAAGTAGTTTATTATTAAGCACGTACTTTAGGAATATCTCTTTAGCAGTAAACTCTTGTTCGTGTGATTCATCATAGTCTTTGGGATAGTCATTGCGGTATTCTTCAATGGGAGGTAATCCACATGACTGTGGCGTATCTTTCAAAGTAAAAAAAATAAATACTGCTATTAAAGAAGCAGCAAAGGCAGGTACATAAAAAATGCTATGCCACTCATTAAACCAAGCCATACCTAATATAGACAAAGGTCCGATTAAACCACCACCAACATTATGAGCAATATTCCAAAAAGAAACCGTTTTACCCCGTTCATTCCCTGAAAACCAGTGCACCATGGTGCGACCGCAAGCAGGCCAGCCCATACCTTGAGCCCAACCATTTAAGAATAACAAGATAAAAATTGACCCAATGCTTTGAGTTGCCCAAGAGGTAAACCCGAATATAAACATCACACCAGCAGAAATCAGTAATCCGGTCATTAGAAAAAAACGTGGGTTACTGCGGTCAGATACGCTACCCATTAGAAATTTACTTAAGCCATAAGCTATAGAAACGGCGGATAAAGCTATACCTAGCTCACCTTTGCTAAAACCTTGCTCTTCTATTAGAAAGGGCATGGCTAGGGAGAAATTTTTGCGAACTAGATAGTAGCCTGCATACCCTACAAAAATGCCAATAAATACCTGCCAGCGCAGGTGCTTATAATCTTTGTCAATTTCTTCTTTGGGTTGTGATGGAATATGTGGTGCGGGTTTGAAAATACCAAACATAAAAACTTAATCTAATTAATTTTGGTAATTAAAACAGAAATTATCACTCTATATACCAATTATTTGATTTTAATTTTCGATCCGTACCCGGATCGTGGCAAATCATTGCGTTTGTTTACTTTGTTTTGCTGGGTAAATTGACTCTTTTTGAACGCTTATTCATTTGGGTATATACCTCAGTTCCACATGGTGTGTAGAGGACTACGATAAGGATGATGAATGATCTGTTGCTATTGATGAGACAGTGATTGCCCTGGGAATTTTTTGAGTCTTTAGTCAGAGACTTATTACATAATTTTTGTTTAATTAAGAATTGAATATTTTAGATTTTGGTTACGCCTCTATTTTTGTTGGCAGAGCCTGCTAAATAATATCCGCAACTGGAAAATGTTATCCACACAGCGATGGTGCCAGACTGATTATATTAGAAAGTTAACAATACAGCATTAATAATGTTGAGAGTAAGCTATGTATACCCACAACATCATTACTATGGTGGTCATCAAATTAAAAGCCTGCTCACTTAGATAAATTTTAGACAGGCTTTAGTTAGGCCTTAGTTAGGCACTTCTTAGAAGACCTGTTACCTACACGTTCTAATCAGCAGATAGGCCCTCAAACCAAGTACCTATAATTTGTCTTTCATCTTCGGTCATGGCTGTTTTATTCATTAATGGCATATCTTTGATTACCACCGTTCGATTATGAATTATTGAAGCCCGCTTTTCTATTTGTGACCATGTATCAAACATTAAACCCATAGGTGCAATAACAAACATGTCGTCTGTGGGTTGTGCCGCATGACAATTTGCACAGTGAGTTTGTATAACATCATATACCACTTGTTGTTGCACATTTAGTTCGATGGCAGGTGCGGCAATTTCTGTGGAGGTGGTTGTATTCACTTGAGAGGTAACAGGCATTGATACCATACCTGCGATGATCATCATGCCAATAGATCCAGTGACAAGAATCGATGGGCGGGAGATACCAATATGTTTAAGGTTGAAATAATGACGTATCCAAGCAGAGACTACGCCGATTGCCATCAATATTAACCATGCATTATCATGCTGATAAGTCATAGGATAATGATTGCTGATCATAATAAATAATAAGGGCAGGGTTAAATAGTTGTTATGCACTGAGCGTAATTTGGCACCTAATCCCCAACTAGGATCAATCTCTGTTTTATTGGTCACCGCGTCAACCATGAGTCGCTGAGCCGGCATGATTTTGAAGAACACATTACCCGCCATGATGGTTCCGATTAGAGCCCCTACATGAATAAATGCACCTCGGCCACTAAACCAATGGGTGGCTAAATAACTCGCCGCTGCGAGAAGTATCAACACCAAAATACCAAATACTTTTGGGTATCTAGATAATGGGCTGCGACAAGCCGCTTCATAGATAAATAATCCACCAAAAATCAGCCCTAAACCTCTACCTATTGCTTGGCTAGGGGTTAAATCCATCACTGAACTATCAATCAGGTATATGGCCGCTCCATGATAATAAACCAAGCCAAGCAATAAAAAACCACTGATCCAAGTGGTGTAGGCTTCCCACTTAAACCAGTGTAGTTTTTCAGGTATGACTTCAGGGCCATATTCGTATTTAGCCACTTCGTAAAAGCCGCCACCATGAACGGCCCACAAATCGCCTTTGATACCTTTTTGTTTTTTCCATTCAGGTGGAGTTCGTAGGTTGTTGTCTAGCCAAATAAAATAAAACGAGGCGCCTATCCACGCCACACCAGCTACAACATGAAACCAACGAAGAAATAACGAAATCCAATCAAGCAACATTATTGTGACCCTCTTAATATTTGTTTATCGGCTTGGTAGACAGCTTTACCTGCTACATATGTGGCCATAATGGCTCTATCATCGGCTAACATGCTCAATGCAAAAATAATATCTTGCGGGGTGCGGTGACTTTCAAAACGTAACGCACTGAGTTCATCAAATTCTGGATTGATAATAACAAAGTCTGCATCGGTTCCAGGATTAAGGTTACCAATTTCGTTTTCTAGACCTAATCCCACTGCTGCACCTTGGGTCATTAAGTACAAACCATGCATGGGGTCCATCTGGTTACCTTTAAGCTGACAGATTTTGTAAGCTTCCCCCATGGTCTTCAACATACTAAAACTGGTACCTCCACCTACATCTGTAGCCAGCATAACAGGAATATAGTGTTGTTCGGCTTTGGCTAAATCAAATAGGCCACTGCCCAAAAATAGGTTTGAAGTAGGGCAAAACGCAATGCTTGCTTGGGTTTCTTGCAAGCGCTGCCATTCTATTTCGTCTAAATGAATACTGTGGCCAAGCACTGCCCCTTTTCTTAGTAAACCATAATGATCATAAACATCTAAATAATTTTTTCGTTCTGGGAATAATTCTTTGACCCAAGCTATTTCATTATGATTTTCAGATAAATGAGTTTGAATAAACACATCTGGGTATTGTTGGGCCAATTCACCTAAAGCGTGCAATTGTTTAGCACTGCTGGTGGGCGCAAAACGTGGTGTAATAGCATATTTTAATCGACCATTGTTATGCCATTTTTCTATCAAATCGGCACTGTCTTGCTGAGCACTTTTTGGAGTGTCTTGAAGCCAATCTGGACAGTGCCTGTCCATACATACTTTACCAGCAATCAATAACATGTTGTAACTTGATGCTTCTTGAAAAAGGGCATCGGCTGCTTGTTTGTGTACCGACGAATATACCATGCCAGTGGTAGTCCCATGGCGATGTAATTGTTTAATAAATATCTTAGCTATATGACTGGCATATTGGCTGTCAGCAAACTTGCGTTCTACTGGAAAAGTATAATCAGTTAGCCAATCTAGTAACTGTTCGCCAAAACTGGCAAGCATTTCTGTTTGTGGAAAATGTAAATGACTATCAATAAAGCCAGGTAACAATAATTGACCAGAATAATCATGTAGATTAGCATTAAGATATTGATTTATATTGTTATTGTACTCGCCAATAAATTCTATTTTACTGTTACGCGTAACTAAAATCCCATCCTCAATGTATACATAATCCTGTTTGGGATTATTACTTTGAGTTGGAAAATGTAATATCGATGCGCGATAAGCTTGAGTTGTCATAAAAGGGATGTCTCTCTAACTGTCTTCAACTACAGCAATAAATGCCAGACTAACTGCCACGATAACTACTAAAACCAAAAGGCGAAACAAGCAGTGGTACATGGTAATGCCCACCATCCTCGGTAAGTTCAAAATGTACATCTACGAAGGGGTAAAAAGCGTTGCTGTGGTGTGCCAATAAATAGTCTTTCGTAAAAAAACGAAGACAATATTCACCTGCATGAAAATGGTAATCTTGCCATTCATTACAACGGCCGTCTTTATCAGTTTGTGCCTGAATAATTGTCCCATCAAGAGTGGTTAAAGCTAATGCCATATTAGCAGCAGGTTTACCCAACGTAGTATCTAATACATGACTTGAAAGACTGATGCTCATGATGCTTGTATTCCTTTTTCTAGTTTATTTTCTAATCCCTTCTCTAATCTTAACAAGGTGATTTTAATTTGTTCTGCTGCGGCAAGTGTAATTTCTGTGGCGGTATCATTTTGTAAGCGTGACATCAAGGCATCCAGCATCGTTTTTGCGCTTAACCCACTGGCACAAATAATAAAGATAAAACCATGTTTATTTAAATAATCATGATTGGCTAAGGCTAAATCATGGAGCGTTTTATCGTCTGCATCGTTAGCACCTTGTTGTTCGTTGCTAGCCATATTTTTAGTAGCTGCATACTTTTTACGTAAACTATTTACGTCGCCTATCATTGGATGAGCTTCAAAGGCAGTTAAAAAGTCTGGCGTAGAACACTGTTGCCATATTTGTTTTGCTGCTTTTACAAGACTATCAAAATCTGTCAAAGGTAGGGCTTTAGCCATGCCTTTAGACCATTTAGGTGCGGCGCAACATTGGCTAAACCATTGTTCAGCTTGTTTATTTGTGAAGTTATTTAAAGCTTGCAACAACAAGATATTTTGTTGACTCATTTAGTTGTTACCAAGGATTGAATAAGTTGTTGATTATCTCGCCATGCCTGTTTTTGTTGAGATTTTGTGGCCTTTTCAGGCTCTAACAGCTGAATTAACTGTGCTGCCATGGATACAGCTACTTCAATGGGTCTTTTCCCCGGAATGTCTAACACACCTACAGGAGAAACCAGTCGCTGAATATCTTGCTGCTGAAATTCTCTATGTGCCAATCGGGTTCTAAAGCGCCTTGCTTTCGTATCTGAACCTATCATGCCAACAAAGACCATATCTTTTCGGCTAAGAGCAGCTTCGATGATGTCAAAGTCTAATTGGTGGCTGTGAGTCATAACAATGACCCAAGACTTGCTAGCTAGACTGGAAATGGTATCAGCTGGCATTTCGCTTATCATTAATTTCACATTACTTGGCACAGTTTGCAGGGCGATGTCATCAAGCATCTCTTGGCGATTGTCTATCCAGCTTATTTGCAAAGGTAGCTGCGCCAAAATAGGCACCAATGCTCTAGATACATGACCTGCGCCGTAAATAGCAATGTGCTGAGTATGTTCAGTGAACGCTTCAAACAATACGTTGGTAGCACCACCGCAACACTGGCCTAATTTACTTGAAAGGGGATAATGTTCAACTTTTTGCGTTGTGGTGCTATCCATTAGCAAGTTACGCGCTTGTTTAATCACTTCAAATTCAAGATGCCCACCCCCTATCGTGTCAAAGGCGCTATCGTCACATACCAACATTTTTGTACCACCATTTCGGGGAGTAGAGCCTGCCGTGGCGAGTAATGTAACTAACACATAACTTTTGCCTTGTTGCTGGCATTGGTGTAAAGCGTCAAACCATGTTTTTATGGGTAGACTCATGCTTGTTCCTCCAGCCATGTCTGTGCTTGTTCAACCGCGTTATAGACTTTTTCTGGGGTTGCAGGGGGATGTAGTACAGGGTCAATTTGGTAATCAGTGATGCTAGATACCGCGTCTTTTAATGCACACCAAACCGAGTTAGCCAGCATCAACGGGGGTTCTCCCACCGCTTTTGAATGATAGATACTGTCTTCATCGTTTGCCCTAGGGTATAAATCGACATTAAAAATTTCCGGTGTGTCACCAATTGCTGGAATTTTGTAGGTTGCGGGGTTGTTGCTGATAAGTTTACCGTTATCGTCCCATAACAGTTCTTCAGTAGTTAACCAGCCCATGCCTTGGATAAAGCCACCTTCAATTTGGCCAATATCAATAACAGGATTAAGGCTTCTGCCCACATCATGTAATATATCTACTCGGTCGACTTTGTATTCACCCGTTAACGTATCAATGGACACTTCTGAACAACTTGCACCATATGCAAAATAAAAAAACGGTCTACCGTTACCTGATGCTCGGTCGTATTTAAGCTTGGGTGTTTTGTAAAAGCCTGATGCTGATAACGAAATGCGGTCCATATAGGCTTGTTGGATCAAGTCGCTAAAAGCGATACTGTGTTCACCTATATTGACTTGTTGGTGAGTAAACTTTGCTTGTTTTGCTTGATTGACATTCGCATTGACTTGTTTGGCAAAAAACTCGGCCAAGCGTTGTTTGATAATTAAACAGGCATTTTGCGCCGCCTTACCATTTAAGTCTGTGCCGCTTGATGCTGCAGTAGGAGAAGTATTAGGTACTTTATCAGTTCGCGTCGAAGTGACTTCAATATGTGATAAAGGCACCCCAAATTCATTAGCCACTATTTGACCAATTTTGGTATGTAAGCCTTGCCCCATTTCAGTCCCACCATGATTTATTTGTATGCTCCCGTCGGTATAGATATGCAGTAAAGCACCAGCCTGATTAAGGTGTTTAGCGGTAAATGAAATACCAAATTTAACAGGGGTTAACGCCAAGCCTTTTTTAATGATAGGGCTATTTTTGTTAAATACAGTCATTTGTTTGCGGCGCAGTTGGTAATCGCTTGAAATTTCTAATTTATCAATCAGGTCAGCTAACAAATTGTGTTCGACCTGCATTCCATATTGAGTGGTGTTTCTGGTGTCTTTGCCATATAAATTCAGTTTACGTATGGCGAGAGGATCTTTGCCTAATTTACGGGCGATTGCATCCATCATAGCTTCTGCCACTATCATACCTTGGGGACCACCAAAGCCACGGAAAGCGGTATGTGACACTTGATTGGTTCGACATCTGTGTCCTTCAATAGAACAATCGGCTAAAAAATAACCATTGTCTGCATGAAACATTGCCCGGTCTACTATGGCATCTGACAAGTCGGGTGAGTGCCCACAATTACCGTTTATTTCGATGTGTGTTGCTTGGATCAAGCCTTGATTATCTGTGGCTACTTTAAATCGGTTTTCGAATGGATGACGTTTACCCGTTGCCATCATATCTAACATGCGTGGAAGTCGAAGTTTGACAGCTACTTTATTTCGGCTAGCGAATATTGCAGCTAAACAAGCCCACTGAGCAGCCTGTGTTTCTTTACCGCCAAAACCTCCACCCATGCGGCGCATATCGACCACTACTTTATGTAGTTTTATATCTAACACTTCGGCAATAAGTTTCTGAACTTCACTGGGATGTTGGCTTGAAGAGTAGACTAACATTCGGTCCTCTTCTTCAGGAATAGCCATAGATATCTGACCTTCAAGATACATATGTTCTTGGCCACCAATAATCATTTCGCCTTCAATATGGATGGGGCTTTGGTCATAACTTTGTTGAAAATCGCCGCGGCGCATAAAGTGTGGTGGTCGCACAAAGTTTTCTTGCTCTTTGGCTTGCTCAACAGACAAACAAGCTTGAGTCGGTGTAATCACAATGTGTGCTTTTAATGTTGCTTGGCGAGCTAGGTTTACACTGGTTGCTAAGACCGCGAAGATAGGTTGACTATGATATAAAATATTTGTACCAGCTAACAAGGGATCTCCTGGAAACACTGGCCCTATATCTTTATGACCAGCAATGTCATCTACAGTGATCACGTCTATTACGCCTTCACTGGCTTTCACTCGTGACAAATCAATGGATGTGATTATTCCCGTAGTTTCCGAACTTACACCTACTGCAACATGGTGGATGTTTGCTGCTTCTGGCATATCGTCTATATAACGAGCTTGACCGCTGACATGACGCTCAGCACTTTCATGTTTGTGAGACTTGCCAGCTGCTCCTTGAGGTGCAGTATCAAATATAGGTTGGTCAATCAGTTTACGCATGGCGATGCTTCCCAGTTGACTCATCATTTAAAGAGGGAATATGAACCACACGAGTTTCAATCTGTTGTGAACTGTGGTTTGTTTCTAACCAGAAACGTTTCCATAAATTGATTAACATAGCAATGCGATAGGTTTTGCTGGCACGCACATCATCAAGTGGAGTAAATGCTTGTTTGAGAATTTCTTTGCCAATATCAAAGGCTTCGCTGCTGGACCATGTTTTACCTTGAAGTTGAGTATTGAGCTCTAACACAGTTGCTGGGATTGCAGCGACACCACCAAAACCAGAATCGATATGGTGTATCTTTCCATCAATGACGTGTAAATTGAATACCGCACATACTGCCGAAATATCATCTTCATAACGTTTAGATACTTTATATGCCCGGACTAGGTTGCCGCGATGAATGAAAGGAATAAAAATCGCTTCTATCCATTCCGATGTCTTCAAAGCTGTCTTGCGATAATCCAAAAAGAATTCACTTGCCACTACTTTTCTTCTTTGCTTGCCATCGTCCAAATGAATAACCGCATTAAGCGCTAACAATGCAGGTGGCATATCACCTATTGGCGAACCATTAGCGACATTTCCACCTAAACTGGCTTGATTACGAATAGGCGTAGCAGCAAAGCGCCATAAAAGCTCAGATAGCTGAGGAAAATGTGTTAATAAACTCGCCTCAATTTTACCAAAGGGCAGGGCAGCACCAATTAACAATCCATGATCTTGTTCAACAAGTTGGTTCAAGTCTGGCATCGCGCTTAAGGCAATGAGTTTATCGAAGGATTTCAGCTGTTGCGTGACCTGTAGCGCTAAGTCAGTACTACCAGCGAATACATTAGCATCAGGATATTGGGCTTTGGCAGCCGCCAGTGCTTGTCTTGATATAGGTACTAATAAATTGTTTGTACTAATAACTGAGTCATTTAAATCGTTTAAACGCTTAACTGTCTCGATTTCAGTTTTTTTAAACTTATCAGACTGCTTGTTTTGACAAACACTCAATGTGGCATCAATGATGGGGCGATAACCTGTACAGCGGCATAGATTGCCTGAAAGTGCTTGAATAACAGCTTCTCTGTCTGGCAGCTCTGCCTGATGGTATAAAGCAAACATTGACATAATAAATCCCGGTGTGCAAAAACCACATTGTGAACCATGATGGTCAATCATGCTCTGCTGCACGGGGTGTAAATCTTTTCCATCTGGTAAATGTTCTACGGTTATCAATTGTTTGCCATGTAATGCAGATAAAAATGTCACACAACTATTGATGGTTCTATACTCAAGTTTACTCTGAAGTTGATTCGTAGGGACGTACTCAGGGTCATTCGCAAATTGGTTATGAATTGCACGGTTAT